>Ga0209308_10000647_pt1 | contig 34339 bp, 29 predicted proteins | sample COGITO_mtgs_1204_3_FD_184806 | JGI IMG/M metagenome (GOLD analysis project Ga0209308, IMG submission 184806) | Pelagic marine microbial communities from North Sea - COGITO_mtgs_120405 (SPAdes) (version 2) | ecosystem: Environmental > Aquatic > Marine > Epipelagic ... | reverse complement strand
TTAGGATTATCTGCAAACCAAATAGGTTTAACGGATAGAGTATGTATAGTAAATGTAAAAGAACCATTGATATTAGTTAATCCAAGAGTTACAGAAACTTCAAAAGAAACAGTTGTATATGTAGAACAATGTTTATCCTTGGATAAAACAATGAAAAAACCTGTTCAAACTTTAAGACATAAATCATTTACAGTAGAATGTGATAATTTAGGAACTGTTATATTTTCATCCGATAAAAAAGATGGAGAAACTTGGAAAGATTCAGAAGAATTTTACGCCGATGAGGGGTTATTAGAATGTGTATGTGCTCAGCACGAGATAGACCATCTTAATGGAATTCTTATAACAGATTCTTCAAGAAGATATACAACAACAGTACGAAGAGAAAAAAAGTATGGTAGAAACGAAAGAGTAATGGTAAAATTACAAGATGGTTCTACTGAATTTATGAAATACAAAAAGGCACAACCACTACTTTCAGTTGGTTGTGAAATCTTATAATTTAATTTAAAAATGGGTAAACTTATATTTACATATACAGACAAGGACTTTATAGAACTTAATAGAGAAGCAAGTAAAATTGAATTAGATGTGCCAGATGATATGGATATTAACGAATATAAAATTGTTTGTATTCGATTGGCTACAGCAATGGGTTATAGTAGTACCACTATAAAAAAATCATTTGGTGATTTAGTTTATGGGGAAGATGATAAAAACGAATTAAAGGAATTACTAAATGAACTCAATATCAAAGATAACAATAAAAAAACTAAAAAGTAAATTACTTACTCAAAGTTTAGTGACTCAGAGTTTAATGGATTTACTAATAGAAAAAAAGATTTTTACTAGAAAAGAAATATTAGATAAAATTGATTTTAATATGGACCTATGGGAAGAAGTAGTTGCAGAAAATAAAGAAAGAATTACTGATGCTGATGTCGATGCATTAAATGAAATATTAGAAACAGATGTATTAGAAGAATCTGAGCTTGGAGAAGATGTTTTTAGTGGGTTATATTACGGACCAATAGGAGATTGTTAAAAAAACTCTTTAAAAATTAGGATATATCGAATTTTTTTCGTATATTTACATAGTAAATCAAGGAGAGGTATCTATGAAAAAACAAATATTAACAGTAATCATATCAATGATTGCAACAATTAGTTTAGTTGGATTCACAACACATTATATAAAACCTAAAATAAAAATGGTTACTGAATTAGAAAGTAGACCAATTCAACCTATTGAAATAAAACTAGAACCTGTATCTATTGAAATTAATGAAACTGAAATGTTTCTAAATGCAATAGGAATGAGAGAATCCTCAAACAGATACGATGTTGTAAATGGTTGGGGTTATATGGGAAAATACCAATTCGGTAAAAGAACTTTAAAGAATCTTGGTTACGATATATCAAAAAAAGAATTCTTAAACTCACCACATATACAAGAAATGGCAATGTTAGATTTACTTTCACACAATAAAAAGATTTTACAATCTTATATTAACCAATACTCAGGTGTTATAGTTGATGGAATAGAAATAACAGAAAGTGGTATATTAGCAGCTGCACATCTTGGTGGACCTGGTAATGTAAAACGATACTTTAAAAAAGGAAAACAATTTAAAGATGGTAATGGTACAAAACTTACTTCGTACTTAACCAACTTTAGTGGATATGCATTAAATTTAAAATAACATGATAGAACTACTTACTACCTATAATATTATTATAGGAGTTTCTGTAATACTCAATATTATTTTGTTAATAGGTGTTAGAAACTTATTAAAACAAAATGAACAACTTGAAGATAGATTAATTAATACAATCAACTCTACAAGAAATAAAGTATCAGATGCTCTAGATAATATGAGAAAATTAGATAAACGAGAGGCTTTTGAAAAAGATGATGAAGTTGGAGTAACTTTTGATGAAATCAAAAAAATAGTAAAAACCCTCAATAACGAAATATAATATGCCAAAACCTAGAAGAAAAAAATCCAAGATATATTTTGGAACACCTGCACAAGAAGCAATCATAGAGTATAATAACTGCGATGATTCGGTTATCCGGTCTAAAATTTATGAGGAAAGAATTAAATATCCTTTTGAAAAATTAGCAGAAAATGTAATGAATACATTTAAGTTTACTTATTTTGATGTACCAAAAATAGACGTACAAACGGAAGTAGTATCTATTATGGTACAAAAGATGCATATGTTTCAAGAAGGTAAGGGTAGAGCTTTTTCTTATTTTACTATTATTGCAAAAAATCATTTGATTTTAAAAAACAATGGTAACTTTAAACGATGGAAACAAAACAATCTTCTATCACAAATGCCACAAACATGGAACCCAGAAAACGATTTTGTTAAAGAAGAACGAGATAATGAGTTTTATGAGTTTAAAAATATAATGTTAAAGTATTGGGATGAAAACTTAAACTTTGTTTTTACTAAAAAACGAGATTTACAAATTGCAGATTCTATACTTGAATTATTTCGTAGAAGTGAACACATAGAAAACTTTAATAAAAAACATTTATATTTACTTATCAGAGAAATGACAGATTGTAAAACTCATTATATTACTAAGGTTGTAAATGTGATGAAAAAACATCAAAAGAAATTATTAAATGATTTTTTAGAACATGGTGAAATTATCAACAAACCAAAGCCTAGATTTTGGGAAGAAGAAGATAAAAAGGATGATACAAATCCATATATAGATAATGAATATTTGTAAAAATGAGTAACGGTTATATTTTAGGAATAAGTTGTGGTTATCATGATAGTGCAGCTGCATTAATTAAAGATGGAAATGTTTTGGGTGCATGTGAAGAAGAAAGATTCACTGGTATCAAACATGATTCTAGATTTCCAATTAATACTATAAAGTGGTTAATGAACACATACAAAGTAACACCAGATACTTTAAACGCTATTTGTTTTTACGAAAACCCACAAAATAAATTAGATAGAATAAAAGTAAGTACTGAAAAAAAACCTAAAAAATGGTATGAGTTTTTAAATAAAAAAAATAATATTTTAATTAAAAATCAAGAGGCTTATAAAACTCTTCAAACACAATTAAAAAATCTTTGTGGTAAAAATACAAAAATACATTATACTGACCACCACCAATCACATTTAGCATATTCATATTACACTTCAAACTTTAACGAATCTGCAATCCTCTCAGTTGATGGTGTAGGTGAATGGGAAACAACTGTTTTAGGAATAGGAACTGAAAATAAAATAAAAAAATTAAATAGTGTAAATTTTCCACATTCCCTTGGAATGTTATATTCAACATTTACTGCCTTTCTTGGGTTTAAACCAAATGAGGGTGAGTATAAAATAATGGGTTTAGCACCATATGGAGATTGTAAAAAATATAATAAATTATTTAAAGAATTATATACAGAAAAAGAAGATGGTACTTTTGAATTAAAAATGGAGTACTTTACATATGAGTATTCTAATACACATATGTTCAATGAAAAGTTAGGAAAATTATTTGAATTTCCAAACAGATTACCAGATGAACCATTAGAACAACATCACAAGGATTTAGCAGCATCATTACAATACAATTACGAAAAACTGTTTTTTAGATTATTAAACGAATTACACAATAAAACAAAATCTGATAACTTATGTTTAAGTGGGGGTTGTGCATATAATGGAACTGCAAATGGTAAGATATTAAAAAGAACAAACTTCAAAAATCTATACATCCCACCAGCTCCATCGGATGCTGGTTCTGCTATTGGATGTGGACTTGATTATTATTATAAATCAAACGATACTGTAAGAATAAAAAATTCAAACCCATATCTTGGTCCAATGTATTCAAAAAATGAAATTTTTGAAGCAACAGAAAAATATAAAGATAAAATTTGGATAGAAACAAAACTTTATGAGCAAATTATTGATATTGTTGCTGAAGAAATTAAAGACGGTAATGTTATAGGATGGTTTCAAGGTAGGATGGAGTTTGGTGCACGTGCATTAGGTAATCGTTCTATATTAGCAAATCCAAGAGACCCTCAAATGAAATCTCGTTTAAACAAGATGATTAAAAAAAGAGAAGGGTTTAGACCTTTTGCTCCAATCGTAAAAGAATCTTCTTCAACTAGTTATTTTAATTACCAAGATACTGTACCTTATATGAATCAGGTAGTAAAGGTAAAACAAGACCATGCAAAAAACTTACCAGCAATAACACATATCGATAATTCGGCTAGAATACAAACTCTAAATAAAAATCAACATAGATATATGTTTTCTTTGTTAGAAAAATTAGAAACAATAAACGAATATCCTATTGTTATTAATACTTCATTTAATTTAAAAGACCAAACAATGGTTCTTACACCAGAGGATGCAATTAAAACTTTCTTAAATTGTGAAATGGATACTCTTATACTTCATAACCTTGTAATTAAAAAAAAGATAGTTTAATTAATTTTTTCTCTATTTATCTTAAAGAACCCTTGTCGTATAATAAAGAGGCTAGGAATAGAAACCCAACGAATTTCGGTTGGGTTTTTTTGTACATAAATATATAAACACCTATTATACTTCTTAAAATGGGTATAGAATATATATTGTAATTTTTTCTATCATATATACCATAGTTATTGAGTGGATATCCCTTAGTTTTGCAAGATGGAAAAGTTATTCACATTTAATTAAAACAAAAGGAAAAACAATATGGAATTTTTGAAAAAAATAGGCTCTTGGGCTGACGAATTAACAAAGATTGGTATTAGCATAATCGCCTTAGGAGTAGTATTTGAAGTACTATTCAAAGGTGCAGACATCCCTTTCTGGCCAGAAGTATCAGTAGTTGATAACATTATGGCTATTCTAGGAAGTTTGAGTGCTGAAGGTCTGTTAGGACTTGTAGGTGCTTTTGTACTGTATCACATTATTAAAAAGTAAGAATTAGAAATAATTCTACTAACGCGTTCAAGATTAAACCTCACCCTAAAAAGTGAGGTTTTTTCATTTACTATATTTATATACAACTAATATGGTATAATCATGAGTACAGATTTTGAATTATTTCCTGGTAAGAACCTTAGTGGATTGTTTAAAGATATCTATGAGAATCAACAAAACAAGAAACAAAGAATCTCTGAGCTAATTGCTGAAATGAAAAAAGTAATTAGACATGCAGGGGATATGGCAGTAATTGGGCCAATCATAAAAGATTTAGTAGATACATCAGTTAAGAACGATGATTCACTAATCAAGATGGCAGCAATTGCACAAAGAATTATTGGAGCATCACAAAAAGCAGAAGGAGATAGTGGATTTCTTTCTGATGATGAAAAAGAACAATTATTAAAACAACTCGATGAGACCATTACACAAGTTGCAGATGAACAGGATATAAAAGTTGATGAACTTACCAATGAGGTAGAGGAACTCAAACAAAGGGTAGGTGTAGATGAGTAGGTTAGGAAGTTCAAGCAGATTTTCACGACAAAGTTCTAATACTGCATTAAAAAAACCTGAATTTGGAATTGTTTTAGATGTAGTTACTAATGTAGATTCTGATTCTATATTTGATTTCGATTTTGATATTGAAAATAAAGATAAAATTGATACAAGAAATACATCAATAATTGGTTCTTGTAAAATAAAATTACTAACCGATATAACATCTAATATACAGGACTTAACATTTACTCCTCCATTAGATTATTTAAATTTAGATTTACCCATAATAGGAGAAACTGTTGAAGTTTTAACCCTTGCATCAAATCAACAAGTATATAGGAGAGTATCAAGTCCACAAATTAATATAGGAAATGCTATTGAAGATGTAAACAAAACTTTATTTCCTGAAACTGAAGATAGTAATACTACTTCAGATTATAAAGAAACATCAGAAACAGGAACACCAAATTCATCAGCGGAAGAATCTTCTATTGAAAACGAATATTTTGAACAAACTAAAATAAATCCTCTTCAATTTTATGAGGGTGATAAACTAATTCAATCAAGATTTGGTCAATCAATTCGTTTTAGTGGTTACAATAATGTAGATAATGTTTTAGCCCCAACAATTATTATAAGAAATAGACAAGGAGATAAATCATTAAAAGATTTAAAAATAGGAGAACCTACTTTTGAAGATATTGTTGATGATGGTTCAATTATTGTATTATCAAGTGGAGAACATTTATTAGAATTTACTCCTGGTACGGTTGATACACCATTAGAAACAGAACCAATATATGCAGAAGAACCCGAACTAAAGGGAACAGACCAAACCTTAATCAATAGTGGTAGAATTATATTATCATCAAAAGATTCTGAAATGTTATTTTACTCAAAGGGAAATTACTCTTTTATATCAGATGGTAAACTTACAATAGATAATGGATTGGATGGAGCTGATATGGACTTCAATGGAGATGTATTAATTACTACAAATGATAACAATGTAACAATATTAGGGGGTACTGGAGAAATATACCTTAATACAGAAGAAACAGAACAACCTTTGGTAAGAGGACAAGTATTGGTTGAATTAATGGAAGAACTCATCGATACAATTAATGCACAAATATTCTCAACTCCAGCTGGACCAACTGCAATGGGCCCAAATAATCGTTCTGATTTTAATTCTATAAAATCAAAATTAAATGATTTTCTTTCCACACTTAATTATACGGAGTAAATATTATGTCTTGGGATAAGTTTAAAAACAATATGTTAAGATATATGCAAAGACAAACTATTGTTAATGGTGAATCTGTAAATGTATCTAATGAAGTAGAATCCTATGATGATTTTTCAGAATTCTTTACACAACAATATAATCAAGTTGTTTCAACTGGTAAACAAACACTAAATGAAATACCAATTGATAAACCCAAAATAGATGATATGGAAATGCAGATTAAATTAGCTTGTAGAACGGCATTGGGTGTACAAGATGGTAATCATAATTTTATAGATGATATAGGTAATGGTGTATTAGCCTATTGGACAGCAGCAGAATTAATGACTCCAATTCCACCAATTCAAATACCAAAAGGAGCTGTACAAAATATTGAATCAACAAAATCAATATGTACCAATCCTGGTGAATGGAAAAAGATAGGAGAAATATTTCCGGTAGATAATAGTGAAGTTTTTATAGATAGATTAATTAGTAAACTAAAAATACATCTTACAACAATAGAGGGTATATATCAAACAACATCTCTTTACCCAGCTGGTATTGCTTTAGTATCTTTGCCAGGTATAGTAGAATGGAAGGGTTGGACAATACCATAAAATTAAAGTACATATATTTATATTAAGATAAACACAATTGAAAATGAATAACAAACAATTAATAAAAGTAATAAAGACTCTTGTTGAGGTAGAAACTGCCAAACAACAAGAACGTTTTTTATCGAAAACTTTTCCAAAGATATTGGCAGAGGAAGTAAATAAAAGATTAGCAGAGGTGAAGGGAGGTGTAGTCAGCGTTCCCTCTCCGCAAGTAGTTGTAGAGGATGTGGTAGACCCATTTGAACAAGCAGAACTTGCACTTGAGGAACAAAGACAGGCACCAACAAAACAACTTTCAAAAAATCCAATATTGAATGAGGTTTTAAACCAAACACAGCCATTTACAAAAGCACAAAGAGCAGGTGGTGGAACACCAGGTGGTGGTAAATCAGTACTAGATAATCTACCACAACAACAACCAATCCAAGAGAGTATGGATAAAACTATTGAGTTTACTTCTCAAGGAGCTGGAGCTGGAGTTGGAGGATTAAGAACTCAGATGGCTCATAAAATGGGATATGGTGATGTTGCAACAAAACCAAATAAAACAGGACTTGGTGTACGAACAGGATTACCTGGTCTTGATAAAATATTAAATAGAGATAATTCAGAACTTGTAAAAAAGTTTAAAAGATAGGGAGTAAATAGTGGCTTATATTCTTGATAAAAAAATAGTAAAGGATACCAAAGAGTTTAATAACTTTGCGTATGGTATTACTTTGCCTGTACAACGAGGTAATACAGGATATTTTTCTCAGGCATTTAATTCATTTGAACAAGCAAAAAGTAATTTAAAAAATTTACTGATGACAAGAAAGGGAGAAAGAATATTTCAACCAAACTTTGGAACAGGATTACATGAATTATTATTTGAACAACTTACTGATGATTTATCAACTAAGTTAGAACAAACAATAACAAATAGTGTAAATTCTTGGTTACCATATATAAACATTGATTCTATTGATGTTAAGATGACTGATGAAATGAAAGATAAACATAGAGCAGAAATGAGTATATCTTTTACTATCGGTAGTCAATTTGAATCACAAGAAGTAACATTTACATTAGAGGGATAAAATAAATGGCATTAAATTCATCATTTAAAAGTAATAAGGGAAGAGATATAAAATATCTTAATAAGGATTTCTCAAGTTTTAGAGAAAACCTAATTGATTACGCAAAAACATATTTTCCACAAACTTATTCTGATTTTAATGAATCCTCACCAGGTATGATGTTCATAGAAATGGCATCTTATGTTGGTGATGTGTTATCATATTATGTAGATGATTCATTGAAAGAATCAATGATGTTATATGCAGAAGATAAGAAGAATGTATTAGCATTATCAGAATACTTAGGATATAAACCAAAGGTAAGTTCTCCAGCAATAACTAACTTGGCAGTTTACCAAGTAGTTCCATCAACAGGAACAGGTGATGAAATTAAACCAGATTCAAAATATTATCTTAGAATAAAAGAAGGAATGTCTGTAAGAGCAAGTGAAACAGGAACTATTTTCAGAAGTACTGAAATTTTAGATTTTGCAGATTCAACAGATAGAGAGATTAGTGTATATAATTCAAATGAAGGAGCACCTACTCAATATCTTATAAAAAAATATGTAAAGGCAATATCTGCCGAACTGAAAAAAATAACATTTGATTTTGGTAGTACACCTAAACAGTTTTCTAAGATAGAATTAGGAAATGATAATATAATTGATATTTACGATGTAAGGGATTCTAATGGAAACAAATGGTACAATGTACCTTATCTTGCACAAGAAATGGTTTACGTTGATTATCCAACATCAGATATAACTGATAAAGATTTAGCACAATTTAAAGAACAAGCTTCAAATGTATTAAAGGTAATAAAAACATCTCGTAGATTTACTACAAAGGTAAATGAAAATAATTCTACATCTCTTGTTTTTGGTGGAGGAAACTCAACATCAGGTGATGAAACTCTAATACCAAATTTCAAAAACGTAGGATTGGGATTAAATAATTCAATTGATAGATTAGGGGATTCATTTGACCCTTCTAATTTTTTAAAAACAAAATCATATGGCCAGGCACCAGTTGGTGAATTTACAGTGTCTTATTTAGTAGGTGGTGGTATTGAATCAAATGTTGGAGTTGGTGAATTAGTACAAATTGAAACAATTGATTTTGATGAAGATAGAAATTCATTTACACCAGAAGAAAGAGGTTTATATAGAACAACAATAAATTCAGTAGCCGTTGATAATGAAGAAGCTGCAACTGGCGGTAAAGGTGCAGATACGATAGAAGAAATTAGAGAAAATGCATTAGCAAACTTCGGTTCTCAAAATAGAGCGGTAACAAGAAAAGATTATCAAGTAAGAGCATTATCAATGCCATCTAAATATGGTGCGGTTGCAAAAGCATATTGTGCACCTGATGGAGAATTAGATAATAACTCACCATCATCTATTCTTTCTAATCCTGATTCATTAGAAGAATTTACTAATTTAGTTTTATCATTAAAAGAAACTGAATCAGATAGTGAAATTGATATTAAAGAAAAATTACAAAAGTTTCTTAAAAATAAAAAGAACTCTGTAAACGAAAAAAACAATCCATTTGCTATAAATTTATATTTACTTGGTTATAATCAAGACAAACAATTAAGTAGTTTAAATCGTGGTATAAAAGAAAACCTAAAAACATATTTATCTGAATATAGATTATTAACAGATGGTATTAATATTATAAATGGATTTATTATTAATATCGGAGTAGATTTTGAAATAAGAGTTTATGGTGGATATAATAAAAGAGAAGTATTAACAAGAGTTCAAAATGAATTATCAAATTACTTTGATATTGATAATTGGACTTTTAATATGCCAATAAACATTTCTGAAATAGAATTATTAATTGCAGGAATTGAAGGAGTACAATCTGTACCAAAATGTGAAATTACTAACAAGTGTTTAGGAAACTATTCTTCTAACTCATATAACATACAAGAGGCAACTAAAGGTAAAATGGTTTATCCATCTTTAGACCCTTCTGTATTTGAAGTGAAGTTTCCAAACAAAGATATAAGAGGGAGAGTTGTATAATGTATCATTTCGTAACAGCATCTAAAGATGCAACAATTTATTTACAACAACCAAAACAAAACACAGGATTCGATGAAATACTTGAAGTATCCAAAGTTTATTACGGTAACTTAAAAGATGTATCAAGGTCACTTATTCACTTTAACACAACAGAATTATCTTCTTCTATTGTAAGTGGAGATGTAACAATGAGTTCTGCTGAATTAATTATTCATGAATGTGAATCAATGGAGATACCTACAAATTATTCAATATATGCTTATGCAGTATCACAATCTTGGGATATGGGAATTGGGACACGTTTTGACGAAATATCAACAGAGGGTGTAACTTGGAATAAAAGAAACACCAGTTCATCTTGGTTACCTGGTTCTGCATCTTTGGATAGTTCTGGTTCATATAATGGTAAAGGTGGTATGTGGTATACCGGTTCTTATGCTACACAATCATTTAACTACGAATCAAGTGATATTAATATGAACGTTATTACTCCATTAACTGCTTGGATTAGTGGTTCATTACCAAATAATGGATTTATATTAAAACACGATTCATCATTAGAAAACAATACAACTGATTATGGACAATTAAAATTCTTCTCAAAAGAAACAAATACAATATACCAACCTAAACTAAGAATTGGTTGGGATGATTCTTCATTCTCTACTGGTTCATTAACAGAACTTACATCTGATGATATTAATGTAACTTTTAAAAGATTAAAAAGTATATATAAGCGAGGAAGTAAACCTACAATTAGAGTTTTTGGTAGAGAAAAATATCCTCTTAAAACTTACACCAACGAATATGCTTACACAGATGTATATTATTTACCATCTACAACATATTATCAAATAAAAGATGCAATTACACACGAAGTTGTAGTTCCATTTAGTGATTATACAAAAGTTAGTTGTGATTCAAATGGTAATTACTTTAAATTAAATTTAGATAGTTGGGAAATTAATAGAAACTATTATATTGAAATAAAAACAAATAGAGATGGTGTAATTGAATACTTTATTGATAAAGAATTGACTTTCATTGTTGAAGAATAAATAAATGGGATTACAGGATAGATTTAGAATAGATGAACTTGTTAAGAAAGGTTCAACTGCTATTAGAAAAGATTCTAATGGTAATATTCTTGTGTCTAAAAAAGATGGAAAACAAAAAAAGCCTAAACTATCCTCATCAGTTAAAAGAAAATTTGATAAAACAAAAGAAGATTTAGCAAATCCACAATTAGTTAATCCCAATGAAAACCAAACTGATTTTGCAGGAGAAACAAGTGGTTATGTTGAAAAACCAAAATATAATGAAGATGAATTAAAAAAGGCACTTGATGTAAAGGTTGATGAACTTATAAAAAAGAAAAAACCAAACAAAGGACCTTATATTCTTAAATCAAAATATGATGCAAAATTACTTGAAATAGAAGATTTAAGAAAACAAGTAGCTAAGTGGAGAAAATTATACGAAGAAGAAGTAGGAGTAACTACAAAACTTACTGCAGAACTAGAAGCATTATTAGAACTATTAGATTCAGTTGAAATACAGAGAGCTGCAGCAGAAAATAATTCAACTGCAATAAACACTCGTTATGTATCACTTCTTTCAGATTTTCAGAACTCAATTATAAAAGGAACTAAAGAGGGAATTGAAAGAGTATCTCTTGAAGCTCAAGTAAGAGGTTTACAGGCACAGAAATTAAGTTTACAAGAACAACTTAAATTAAAAGACCAGATAGAAGAAGCTGAAGAAGAATCACAAGCTACAATTGCTGCATTATCTATAACAGGTTTACCAGGAGGATTCGGACAAACTCGTAATTCTGGATGGAAAGTACCTGAAGATGCAGTAAACTCACCATCTGAAATGGCAAGCAATGGTGCAATAATATTTAAATCACAAAGAAAAAGTAGTGGTTGGCCAAATGGTCAAACAATGAATATCTATAATTTAACAGAAGAACCTTTAAATTGGTCATTAACAGTAGCACCAAAAACAGGATATAGTGGAAATCCTGTATTTGCTTTTTCTCAAGCAACAGGAACAATCGCTGCAAGAAGTGGAGAAACTCCTGGTGTTGCAACATTGAGTGCATCAAAAATAAGAAATCTTAGAGGTGGTTCATTTGGTGGTAGAAAAAAATGGTTTACTGATAATTTAAAACTTACAATTGGTGAAGATGTATTTGATATTCCAATTGGATTTTATAGAAAAGTTAAAAACGGCGGTAAAGGTAACTAATGGCAATACAGGATTTTAAAAATATAATTGATAGAAAAGGATACTTGGTAGAAACTGAGGATAGAAAGATATTTGAAAAGGAAATATCTAAATCTAACTTTGGACTAGGGTGTTCTGATATGATTGAATTTATATTATATGATTCAAATGATAACCAACTACCTCAAGGAGATGATGGAAAATTATCAAGATACATTAGTATAGATGATGTAAATATAAAAGATTACTTTATTCTAACAGAAAGTTTAGAAACTACCAAAAAGAATGGAACTTCTGAATTTATAGTTGATATAGAAAAACTTGTAAGAGAGGCGGGATATTCTAATGGTATTTTTAAAACTCAAGTAACCTTATTAAATAGGAGAGCTGGAGTAGATTCTTTAGATGGAAACAATTTATGGATACATGAAATATCACCATCACGAACAGAAATAAGAATATTACCAAATCGTTCAACTAAATTAAATACAGATTTAGAAAAAAGATATTCAAACTTTGTAGATAATCAATCATTTAGAGATGATGTAATTTATTATATTACCGATTATGTTAATAATTTAGATTTTGAAAAAATATTTTCTAATTTTAAAAGTATAAAAGGAAAAATTACTGATGGTGAAAACTATATTAAGTTAATTCAAAAAGAATTTAAAATAGAAAATTTTGAAGTATTCATCAATAGAGTTAGAAGTAAAGTTATTGAATCAATGACTTACTATTCACAAAACAGAAATTGGAAAATATCAGATATAAATTATGGTAAACCAATTAAAGATGAAACAAGTTGTATTACTTTATCAATATCAGAATTACAAAGAGATATTGAGCAGAGTATAATTTCTTGTATTGATTTTTATTTACCTAAAAGAGATGTTCAACAAAATAATATTCTAACAAAGGAACAACAAATAACAATTGATAAACTTAAAACTATTTTAAAAACAACAACATCAGAATCAATATATGATACAACTGAACCTGATGAAATAATAGGAGATGTGTATGGATGTACAGACCCAACTTCTTTAAACTACAATCCAAATGCAAATATAAATGATGGTTCATGTAGATACGAATCAATATCAGGATGTACAGACCCAACTTCTTTAAACTACAATCCATTGGCTACAATAGATGATGGTTCTTGTAAATATGAAGATATATCAAGTGTTAATAAAATATATTATGTTTGGTCATTTGAAGGTACTATTAATTATATAGATGAAAATGGAGTATCTCAATCTAAAGTTGGAGTAGAATATGACTCAATAAAAATAAGAGCTCAAAAAGATAGTATAACATTTGATGGAGATATTCGAGAATATGCAAAAGTAAGACCAATTGAAAATATTTATAAACAATATATAGTAACAAATTTATTTATACAAGATGATTATAAAGGACTAGGTCAAGTGAATCGTGTACAGGTATCATACATGAACGATAGTGATAGATTAGAGATAAGTGAGGAAATGGGACCAGGTGATTCAATTCAATTTTGTGCACAGAAAGATTCGGTTGTACCACCGCTAGGATTCCTTGGTAAAAATATAAAAATAGTTGAACTAGGAGATTGTGGTGCATCCGATATTCCGATTGGTGGTGGAGGTTCTAATCTTGATATAAAATATGATTCAGTTGAGGGTGGACAAGAACTTACAACTGTATATGGTACAGGACCAAATGGAGAAGTTACATCAGAAGAAATACTAATAGATACAAGGATTTTTAGATAATGGCAGAGAAAAACACATATGGAAGAAAGCGTGTTAGGGGAATTTCTACTGATAAGGGATTTACCGATGAAGTTGTTGAAAACAAAGGTATTCCAATTGTATCTGGTGGAGGCACATCTGATAGAGCACTAATAAGTTCGGGAAAAGCTCAAGGTCCTGTTACTACAACTAAAGATGGAACTAAAGTTTCTACATCAGGTGTAATATCTACACCAGGATTAGAATCATATGATTTTCTAAAAACGGCCTATGGTGCAAACTATCAGGCATTAAGAGTAAATATTTCTTCTACTGAAAAAAATGCAAAGATTTGTATAAATGGTATAGAATCCTCTGGTATGGAAGGAAATCCAAATTCAGCAGGTAACACTCCAACTTACGAAATACTTTCAGGACCACAATTACTAACACCTAGAGTATATACTGTAAAGACAAATAACAAAACATCTAAAGATACTTACAAAGTTTATTCAACAAAAGGAACAACAGCTTCAGATATAAAACCACTTGTATTTGATGATTTTGAAGTCATTGGATTAGATGAACAAATAAAAATTGGTAATGGCATTCCACTAGGATTTGATAAAATAGAAGAAGAACTAGTAAAAGCAAATCCTATACTCGGAGAAGTGGTTTATGTTAACTATACCTTTTATGTAGAAAAAAATGGTAAGTTACTAAATATAGAAAGTATAAATAATTTTGGACTTGCGTTCATTGTTGATTTACCATTTACATTTGAAGCTGGTGAAGAAATAATTGAAACTCCTGCAGAAGAATTATACTCAATTAAAATTAGTACTGAGTTAGCTAACGATAATGATATAATCTATACAACTTCTTGGGGTGCTAAAGGAGAACTATTAGAGGAAGATGATTTACTACTTAAATATCAACCGAGTGTTAAGGGAGAAATTCCATATGTAGATTTTTTTAGTAATGGTATATCTCAAACAACACATGATATAACTTACTCTGTAATAGAACCAACTAATCGTTCACCTAAGACAAACAAATGTTTAGATAAGAGAGTTGAACTTCAGCTCGGAGAAACATCTGTTTCTATTAAAACTTCTAAAATAACTGTAATAAGTGCTCCATCTAAACCATCACTAGTTGTTGATTTAACAAATGTAGAAATTAACATATCATCAAAAGAGGATGTAAAGATACCATACAGAAGTAGTAATGCAGATGAAGTAATTTATACTTTAGGTAAAACAACAAGAAGTTTATCAAAAAGTGGTAGTTTATTATTAACAAAATCTGATTTTTATAATGGAGTAGGTAATTATACAATATACTTACAACCAGTTTCAAAATCAAATGGTAGTGGTGATTCGATAAGAATAAATGTTAATGTTATTAATAAAGAATATTTACCTGGTCCTGATATTACTATTATAAATTTCCCAAATACAATTAAGGGAGCTGATTTTCAAGGATATAATGTTCCATTTGAAATTAGTTGGCAATCCGTAAATACAAATTACATTGAAATATATGCTGGTGGAAAGATAGAAAAAAATCAATATTTAGGAAAGTTTGGACCAACTACTAAAGCAAACTTTATTGTAGAAGATGTTCTTAAGAAAATGTACGCATCTTCTACTAAATCAAAAGGTTATAGAGATATTGAAGAAATACAACTTTCACTTTTACCATATAACTTAGAAGGAGATTCTGTTACACTTGGTAGACATGAGAAAATAAATATAATATTTGATAAAGGAGATTTAACACTTAGGAGAGATAATGTAATATCTGATTTAAGAAACTCATTTGTTTCTGTATTAGATAACACTATATTTGATGAACCAACAAATCCTTTTTTATCTCATTACTTACACTTGGGTGATGGTAAAAATGAATTAATTGCAACATATGCAGTTGATACAGAAACCTTATCTGAATTTAAATTTGATGAAGAACGAAATAAAAACGTAAAGATAAATGAAGAAAAGGCATTGGTTCTTAAACTTTATGAACCACTTCCAAGTCAAATAAGTAGAAATGATAAATTATGGATTTCTAAAATACAATCCATTCCTATAATTGACCAAATAACAATTGTAGATGATATAACAAAAGAATGTAAGCCTTTAACTCCTAACTTCACTTTAGATGTTGGAGATGATATTGGTTATCAGATACTAGATGATTTAGTAGCGAGTGGCTCTGTTACCTCTAATGAAGTAGTAGGTCAATTTATTTCATCATCTGAATTTTCATTAGATAATTTAGATATAAACTTTGTTACTTCTTCAACTCAACTTAATGAAGATGAATCTGGTACATATGTAGAAAGTAATGAAAACTACGAGATAGACTGGAAAGGATTTGTAAAATACTCCTCAGCAAAAGAAAGAGTGGCTAACTTCTTCTACAAAGTACAACTTATAGAATCATACGAAACAAAATATAATGGTTTAGTATCAGGTAGTTTAATTGATTTCGGTAGTGGAACATCAACACAAATTACAGGTTCGGTAACAAGTTCAATTGCAATTCAAAATGAATCAAAAAGAACTCTTGGAAAAATAAACAATCTTAAAAAAGGATTTGATTCGTTTGAAAAATTCTTATATACCTCATCATCAATTGATGGAATAACATATCCTGGTGCAGGTGGTAATGAATTATCATCTAGTTCTGATGTAAGTTCTTGGTATAACTCACTTTATGAAAATGCATCAACTTATGATACAACAAACTCTTCAAGATTTGTAAATAATTTACCACAACATCTTCAAGATGATAATAATAGTAGTGATTTTATTTTATTCTTTGATATGATTGGCCAACATTTTGATGTTATCTATTCACATATAAAGGCAAGTTCTCAATCTAAGAAATCAGAACATAAATTTGAACGAGGTATAAATTCAGAATTAATTTATCATATGTTAGAATCTTTAGGATTCGATGCTGATATGGGAGTTAAATCACAACTACTTTGGGAATATGCATTTGGAAAGAACTCGGATGGTACACAGGCATCTGAAATGAGTGGTAAAGATAGACAACAAGAAATATGGAGAAGAATATTAAATAACTTACCTTACTTATTAAAAACAAAAGGTACAAAAAGAGCAATACACGCTGCAATGAGTTGTTATGGTGTACCTGCATCATTATTAACTATAATGGAATTTGGTGGACCACAAGATGTATCTAGTGAAAGTGCAACAAGTGATTTTACATTTGAAGATAGAACTAGTTCAATTAATATTAGTGGTAGTTCTTCTATTATAGTACCTTGGAAAGAATACTCATCAACTTTTCCAAACGCAGTTGAGGTTAGAGTAAATACGAATCAACAACAAGACCAACAAATAATAAGTGCATCAAATTGGTCTTTAGATATTATAAAAAATACAGGTTCACTTGCAAGTGTAAAGTTAACAGTAGGTGAAGAATCTGCAAGTACAGCAGTAACTCCTTTATTTAATGAAGAATATACTCAAATAGTAGTTTCAAGAGAAAGTGGAAGTACATCTGATAATTTTAACTTATATGTTAAAGAAGGATTTCAAGGAAGAATCAGAAATGAAGTAAGTACGATACTTACAACCACAACAAAGGCATGGGATAGTGGAAGTGAATTATATATTGGTGGAAACACATTAACTGGTTCATTAGATGAGTTTAGATTATGGACATCTCCATTGAGTGAATCGGTAGTTACTAATCACACATTACTACCTGATGCAATTGATGGTAACCATGTTTCTTCATCAACAGATGATTTAATTTTAAGATTGGATTTTGAATATCCAAAAGATAGAAACGCTGATACTGAAATAAAAAATGTTTCGGTTATAAACACTTACGAGCCGTTTGTAACTGCATCTAATTTTTTAAGTGTATCTGATTATCCTTATCAATACCAACCATACGAAAGAACAGTAACTGCTAAAGTTCCACAAACAGGTTTTAGTTTTGGAAATAAAGTTAGATTTGAAACACAAACATTAGAATCTAATTTAAATTATAGAAGTAGAGCAACTAAAAAATCATACGACCAATCTCCTATTGATTCTAATAAATTAGGATTATTCTTTTCTCCTATAAAAGAAATCAATATGGATATAATGAAATCTCTTGGTTCATTTAGTATAGATGATTACATTGGAGACCCAAGTGATGATTATAAAGATTCATATACTAAACTAAAAAATCTTAGAAATTATTATTTTGATAGATATAATTTAAATTTCCAAGAGTACATACAGTTGGTTAGATATATTGATAAATCATTATTTACTACTTTAGAATCACTTATACCAAGTAGAGCAAAAACAATAAGTGGATTATTAATTGAACCACATATACTTGAAAGAAGTAAATTAGAATTAAAACCAACTACTGCAGAAAACAATCAATATAGTAGTGAAGTAAATACTCAAGAAGATATATCTATTACTTCTGATAATCATATGATATTAGCAAGTGTAACTTCATCACAAGAAGTTTCTCTTGTTGGTAATACAAATACATTTAATGCAGAAGTAACAGCATCAGATGATGTAATTGTTACAAGTTCATATGATGTATATGAATCAGAGATATCAGCTTCTGATGATATAAATCAGTCAGGATTTATCACAGTAAATAGCGGTTCTGATATGGGTGGTATTAGTATTAGTATAGATGCACAATTCACCGGTTCAGTACAAGGTGCGTATGATTCAACTGCATATCAACAAATAGGAATGGGTGCTGAGTCATTATCAAGATTAGGATTTGGATTATATGGAAGTGGTTCTCATTCTATTAGAACACGATTAGATAAAAATAATAATTTTGTAAAAGATAGAGTAAAAGTATTTTTATTAAAAGAATCTTATTTAGAAGATGTACCACAGAATATAAATTCAAGTGATGAATCATTGGGAAGAGAATTTGTTTCTATAACTAAATTCAAACAAATTGTAAATATATTACCATTCACAGGTTCAGATGGACTTGAAACAACCGACCCAGTCGTAGCAGGAAATATAGTACAAGTTACTCCATTAGATGGTAATTTTGAAACACATTATAGTAACGTTGGTGATTTAACAAGTGGATTAGAAAATTCATTTTTTAAAGGTTCATCACAAACAAGTAAAACAACTTTAGATGGTGGTTCGCCTATTGTAACATTTACTACGAATCCTAATACATTGAGAGTTTCTGATAGTGGAAGAGGTAGTGGAGAACCAATTTTAGAAGTTGATTAACGAATAAAAGATTAGAAATAATATATTTTTATAAAATACTTATATTTATATATTGAATAACAAGAGGAAAATTTAATTATGGCTTATTTAAATAACACAGAAATAACAGTAGATGCAATTCTTACCAAAAAGGGTAGAGAGAAATTAGCATCTGGTGAAGGTTTAAATATCTCAAAATTCGCACTAGGTGATGATGAGGTAGATTACACACTTTACGAACCAGCACATCCAAAAGGAAGTGCATATTATGATGCGGCAATCAAAGCGATTCCGATTACTGAGGCTTCACCAGATGAAACTCAAATCTTAAAATATAAATTGGTGACTTTACCAAAAGGAACAACAAAAATTCCAAAAGTAGAATTTGGTGTACCTTCTATAACTGTAAATCAGAACTCAGGCCAAGTTCAACTTTCCCCAACTACTTCACCAAGTGGTAATACACAAAGTGGATATACTGTTATTCTTTCTAATAAGAATGCAGGTTCGATTGTAGGAAGTGGATTATCGGCAGGAGCTAGTTCAACACCAACATTCTTAGGAGATGAAATAACTGCAACTGCAGCAATAGAGACGGGATTACAATTTACATTTATTCCGAATCCAAATATAACACAAACAACACAAACAACTATAACAGTATATGGTAATGAAACAGGTGGTTCTCAAACTATTCCTGTAACAGTTACATATGTACAACCAAGTTAATAAAGGATAAAGAGATATGGCAACAATACAAGGACAAGCTGGAGTAAATTTATCACAAGAATTGGCAAACTATTTAGATGCTAATCAAGGAAATCTTACATCAGAACAATTAACAACAATTATAAATCAGTATTTAACTGGTGGAGATAAGTTAGGTGCAAGTGGTGGACAAATCACAAATGGTATCTATAAAAGATTTGGAGAGTTTGACCAAGTAAATGGTAAAGTAGAAGTTGTAACAACTGGTCTTTGGACAGGTAATACTGGTAGTTTATCTACTTTCGTAACTTCTTCTTCACAATCAGCCGCAAGTTTAAACTACTATGTAAATGTATATAACGAATCTGCAGGAGATGTTCAATATGCAGTTGCTTATGGACATAAATTCGGAAGTGGTTCAGTATCCCTAACTAACGATGATAGTTCAACATTGGCAAGTAAAGCAACTTATGCTCAATACAAACAATTACTTTTAGACCAAGGAGATGATAAATTTAAATTCTATTCAGGTTCAACAGAAGATGGACACGAATCGGATGATATCTATATAATCAATGTAGCTCGTGCCCGTTACAAAGAGAAAATGGATGCAGGAAACTGGTCAGTAATATTAAGTGGTTCTAATCAAACATTTAACTTCATTGATAATAGTGGAAAGAAATTTTCAGATTCAGTTGGTAAGGCTGGAAGAATATTTAATGTAGGTAGTGGTTCATTAAACTTAGGTACTGAATCAGAAGCTACTATAAATTCTTTAATTGATTCAAATGGTAGAGGATATGGTAAATTCTATCCAGACCAAGGAATCATAGTTCTTAACCCAACGGCAATTCATCAAACAATTGGAACATCAGTAGATAGTGGTTCTAATAGTGGTGCTAGTATATATGAAGGAATTACAAGAGAAGGACAAAATCATTTCTTATTACATGAGGCAATTAGAGGTGGTGGAGATTTCCAAGCAAGAAGAACAGAAAATGTTTCTACTTCACATTACTTTGTAAGAGCAACAAACAGAGAATATAACTTCTCTAATAACCCAACATTCGTAACAGGTTCAGATGGTTCATTTGCAGAATCAACTTTTGAAAAAGACCCAAGAACATTTATTACAACTGTTGGATTACTAAATGATGCAAACGAAACGATTGCGGTGGCTAAAACATCACAACCAATTCCTAAATCATTTGATAAAGAAGTATTAATAAAAGTTAAACTTGATTTCTAAAAGAACTTAACGTTTAAGAAACCCCACCACGAGTGGGGTTTTTTGTTTCCATATATTTATATAGAGGAGTAATACCGGTATGTTAAAAACAATTCCAAAATCAAATGTAAGTAAAAGAGCTTTCCAAGTTCATAAATCTTGGACAGTTACTCAAGATGATTACGCAGTAATTACGGCTGAAGAAGAATCTCGTGGTTCTTTTGATAGTGGTTCTGCTAATAATGTAACTGTAAATGGTTCTACTATTTATACATCACCTTTATATACAAGTCTTAAATCAAAATATTATTCTAATATAGGAAATACTTTTACATTAATTGGTAAAGTAAAAAATATTGGTAATATATCTGAAGAAAGAAATTTAGGTTCATCTGCTCAAATAGTAAAAATACCTCAATCAGTATTTGGTGAAAAAATAAAAGCAGGTTCTGTAACACTAATAGATAACGATAATGAAATAACATTTTCAGATAATTCAACTGGTGGTTTAACATCATCTAACCCTCTTTACACCTTAGTGTTATTAGATTTTGAACAAGAAATAATAACAATTAAAGATGCTGATAATGAAGAGTTTACAGGAACAATTAGTTCATTTGATGTAGAAACAGGATTAGCTACATTAACATTTGGTGGAGATACTGATATAGTTACAATAGTATTAATTGATTTAATTTCGGGTACATTACAAACATCTGTTCCACTTGATTTCGATGGATTGAATATAGATGAGGTAAAGTATGGAAATATTTTTTATTCCGAGGGATTAATTGTACTTACCAACGCAACCTCTTTCATTAATTATACACTTGATTTTAAATCAACAAAAACAATTTACGAAACAGAAGTTTTAGTTACTGCAAATGCTGGAGAGTTTAATACATCGCAAAATCCATCAGCGGTTAGTGTAAATATAAGTGGTTCTTATGATTTTGAAATTACAAAAATAAATAACGTAATACCAGGTGGTACAAAAAAGATTACAGAAGTAATTGATATAGATAAAAAATCAGCATATACTTCATCTTATGATGGAAGTACAACAGGTAGTTGGAATGATTATGATACTCATAGACAAACTGACCCAACAGGTTCTTATTTAACACCATACATAACAACAGTAGGATTATATAATGATAACAACGAGATGGTAGCCGTTGCTAAATTACCTACTCCAATTAAAAATTTACCAGATTATGATATGAGCATCATTATTCGTTTTGATACTTAATCTATATTTATATAATACAAAGGAGATACTAATATGGCATCAATAGAAGAATTATACGAAAAATCAGAATTCGCTAAATTAGCGAATACAGGAAAAGATAAAACACCTTTATCTGCAGATGAAGTAAACAAACTTCACAAAGATGATAAAGCACTTGGACAAGCAAGAGGCGGAAAGTTAAATCAGAAAAAATACTCTGATTCAGTATCACGATAAATTTCCTATCTTGGGTTTACTTTTAAACAGAGCTCAGAAGTGGGCTTACATTCATATACCAAAAACTGGTGGAACATCCCTAACAAATATTCTTAATAAGATAGATGGAACAGAAACTATTGCTGTACACGATTCTATTAGAGCATTAAATGATGTTTCAAAGTTTTTTATATTTACAATAGTACGAAATCCATATACAAGAATGGTTTCTGCTTATTTACATAGATTACGAAAAAATGAGTTTAAGTATGATTTTCAAACTTTTTTAAAAACTTATAATGAAAATCACTTAGATATACTTCCTCAAAGTTATTATATAAATGCTGGTAGAACTGAAGATAAACAGGTATCATATATAGCAAGATATGAAAACTATGAAGATGAAATAAAAAAATTATTAAATAAACTAAATCATAATTCAAAAATACCACATTTAAACAAAAATCCAATTTATGATAAACATCCAACTTTAAAACAAGAAATGTATTACAATGCATTTTATACTGAAGATTGGATGAAGAATATCATAAAAGAAAGGTATGAAAATGATTTCAAGATTTTTAACTATGGGTTGGACATATAATTCAAAAAGTATAACAGAACTATCAGATATGCCAGATGGTACATTTGGTTTTATATACAAAATAACTAATGGAATTACAGGTGAATTTTACATTGGTAAAAAACAAGTAGTTTCTATTAGGAAACGAAAGTTTGGTAAAAAAGAAACAGCTGCTCTTACAGATAAGAGAATGAAGAAATATGAAATGGTTGAAAAAGAATCTAATTGGTTAGATTATCGTTCATCAAATGCAACAGTACAGTTGTGGTTTCATTCTAATGCACTGGCTTTAGAAGAAGATAGAAGAAGTGATATCAATGATACACTAAAGTTAGAAATACTTAGATTCTGTAAAGGAAAGAAGGCTTTAACCTATTATGAACTACAAGAACAATTTGCACACGATGTATTAGGAGATGATTTATCCCTAAATGATAATTTATTAGGAAAGTTTTTTAGAAAAGACTTGGATAATTAAAATATTTTTCGTATATTTGTATTGTTAAAAGTGTAATTATGCTCTCACATCACGAGAAACAAGAAGTTATTAATATATTAAACGATGTTCTAGGGCCTGGAACATCTATGAAAAATGATGAACAGGCACATTTCTGTCCTTTTTGTCATCATCATAAGAAAAAACTACAAGTTAATATTAAAACACAATATTGGCATTGTTGGGTTTGTGATGCAAAAGGTAGAAAGATACAGAGATTATTAAAAAGACTTCATGTAGATTCTCGTAAACAGAAAAAGTTATTTGAAATCTATGGTGATGATTATGTAGTTTACAATAAAGATACTGTTGATGAGAGAGTAGAGTTACGATTACCAAGTGAATTTAAATCACTTTTAAAAGTACCAACAGGTAAAATAAAACCTGTTTATAAAAAGGCTCTCAAGTATGCAGAGGAAAGGGGTATTACTAAAGAAGATATTACAAGATATAATATCGGTTATTGTGATACTGGTATGTATTCCAATCGTATTATTATTCCTTCCTATGATTTGGATAATAGACTTAATTACTTCATTGCACGTTCTATACACTCTGAAGAAAAGTTTAAATACAAGAATCCACCAGTTTCGAAAAATGTTATTATGTTCGAAAACCAAATAAATTGGAGCGAACCAATAACTTTAGTAGAAGGTGTATTTGATGCAATGGCAGTTAAAAGAAATTCTATTCCTATTTTGGGTAAATTTATTCCTACTAAATTAAACGAGGCTATATTTAAAAATAGAGTAAAAAACATTAACATCTTATTAGATGAAGATGCTCAACAACAAGCGTTACATTATACTATGCAATTTAGTAATCAAGGTATTTCTACAAAAAATATTAAACCCACAGATAAAGATGCATCTGATATGGGATTCACAGAAGTAAATAATAAATTAAAAGAATCTAAAAAGACAGGATTTGGTGATATTATATCACAAAAATTAAAAGGTTTATGATATTATATTCTATTGGAGATTCTGTAACTTGGGGAGCAGAATTAGAAAATAAAGAAAACGAAAGGTTTTCAAAAATAATTGCAGATGAAATAGGTTTTATTGATTGTAATAATGCATCAGCTGGTGTTTCTAATGATTATATTTTTAGAAATACTATGAGAGATATAAATCAATGGATTTCAACTCATAAAACTTGGAGTGAAGAAAGTGGTTGGGTTGAGTCTGATGAATTTAAACTTATAATTGGTTGGACATCACCAACAAGATTTGAATGGTGGACAGGAAGTGAGTATCAACAAGAAAGATTGTGGGTTGGTTATGATAAGTGGGGAGATAATGATAAAGATAAAACAACTGAGGACATATTTGTATTACATCAGAATGAATTAATACCATCATATATTAGAACATTTAATTATATTCAATCATTGATTTCAATATGTGAACTTAATGGCATTGATTATTATTTTTTTAATGCTTTTTATAAATACGAAAACGTAACTGAACCTAAAACAAAAATTGATAAATTTGGTAGAGATACTGAACAATTAGGATTAGATTACTTAAAGATAGATATGGATGATATGTACTATTATTTAAATAATAATAATGGTACATTTCATGAAAGAAAACATCCAACAAAAGAATCTCACAAAATGTGGGGAAATTATATTATAGATAAATGGTTATAAATAAAGTTTACCATCTTGCAGATTTACACATTAGAAATCTACAAAGACATAAGGAATACAGAATAGTATTCAAAAAATTCCTAAAAAAAGTTAAAGAAGATAAAATTGAGGATTCCCTCATTTATATTGCCGGTGATATTGCTCATGCTAAAACTGAGATGTCACCCGAACTTGTACACGAAATAAGTTGGTTTCTCACCGAGTGTGCAAAGTTAAGAGAAACTGTGTTAATCACAGGTAACCACGATTGTAATTTAAATAATTCCCACAGACTTGATGTACTCACACCTATTATCGAAAATCTTGGAAATGATAGAATTCATTATCTTCGTGATACTGGTGTTTACCCTATCCACAATCTTACTTTTGTTGTCTATTCTATATTGGATAACAAGGAAAATTGGCCTAAGGGAGATACCGTTGATGGAGAAAATACAATCTGTCTTTTTCATGGACCAGTAAACAAAGCTCAAACAGATATTGGCTATACCGTTTCCTCTAACTCATTCCAAGTGGATATGTTCGATGGATTCGATATGGCTATGTTGGGTGATATCCATAAACGACAAACTTTCGGAGATGGATATGAACACATTGCTTATGCAGGTTCTATGGTTCAACAGAATCATGGAGAACTATTAGAGAATCATGGTTATTTACTTTGGGATATTCCTACAAGAACTTTTACAGAACACCATCTACATAATGATTATGGATTTCTTACAGTTGATGTAGTTGATGGTAAGATACCTCAATGGGTGTATGATGAAATAGACACAAAACTTCCAAAGTATCCAAGATTAAGATTGAGATTTACAAGAACAGAGGCATCTGATATGAAAAGAAGAATAACTGAACTTAAGAAGTTATTCAAAGTTGCTGAAGTTACTGTAACTAGAACCGATACAATCGGACAACTAAAAACAAATCAAAAGGTAAACAAAAACATTGTTGGTAATGTTAAAGATGAAACCTTCCAAAACCAACTCATCAGAGATTACTTAGAAAGACAGTATTTGTTAGAAGATGAAGAGTTAGATAAGATAGCAGAAATAAACTCAGAATTAAATTCACATATAGATGAATCAGATATGATGGGTAACATTTTATGGACACCCAAAGAGTTTCAGTTTTCTAATATGTTTTCTTATGGTGAAGATAATTTAATTAGATTTGATAAGGCACAAGGTATCATGGGTATCTTTGCTCCTAATGCAAGTGGTAAATCTTCTATGTGGGATGCACTATCTTTTTGTATCTATGATAAAACATCTCGTACAAACGTTTCTAAAAATATTATAAACAATCGTAAGACAACTTTCCATTGTAAGTTTAACTTTGAAATAGATGGGATAGATTACTTTATTGAAAGAAAGGCTCGTTATGTTAGAAAAGCAACATCGGTAAAGGTAGATGTAAACTTTTGGAGAGATAACAATGGAGTTATTGAATCACTTAATGGTGAACAAAGAAAAGATACTAATAAAGAGATAGAGAAGTATTTAGGTAAGTTCGAGGATTTCGTTCTAACTGCACTATCTTTACAAGGAAACAACGCATTGTTCATAGATAAATCACAAAGTGAAAGAAAAGAAATACTTTCACAATTCATAGGTGTAAACATCTTTGATAAATTATATCAGAAGGCAGCAGATGAGAACAGAGATAATGCAACACTTATCAGAAAATTTAAGAGTGATGATTTTACAACAAAATTGGCGGAAATCGACACTGATTTAAAATCAAACAAAAACGAGTACAAACTTTATGAGATGAACCAAAAAGCTCTTCGAGATGAAGAAGAAGTTTTAAATAAAAAGATTATATCTCTAAATGAAAAGATTGTAAAGTTAAATGCAGATAGTGGAGTTTCAATTGAAGAACTTGAAAAACGATTAAAATTACTCGAAACCAAACGAGATACAATCCAAACAAATAAAAAATCTACACAAGATAGAATTACCCATAGAGAAGAATTACAAATCACTTTAGATGAAATTGTTGATAAATTTGATGAAGAAGAATTGGAAGATGGTATTGGTAAATTAAAAGATTCAAAGGATAAACTAAGAGATATTGAATCTACAATTGATAAAATCAATATTAAAAAAGAATCTTTATATGAAAGAAAAGACCACTTAGATAAACACAAATATAATGAAGAGTGTGATATTTGTATGGAAAATTCAGAAACGATTCTACAACAAAAAGAAAAGGTAGAAGCTGATATATCTCATTACCAAGAGTTATTTTCAGATAATGATAAGACAAGATTACAACTGATGTTGGTGATTGATTCTTTGAAAGGATATGAAGATGAATGGAATAACTATATTGAAGCAAAGAATAAAGAAGATAAAATTGATAGAGAGATATCACAACTTATCAACAAGTTATCAACAATTGAAACTGAGGAATTACGAAATAAACAACAAATTGCTCAACAGGAACAACTTATAAAGGAATATTATAAGAATGAGAAACAAATTATAAAGAATAAAGATATACGAACTGATATACAATCGGTAAGAGAAAAACTGAATGTTACCAAAGATGATTTAAGAAAAGTAAATACAGATGTTCTTAAATTAAATGGTAAAGTATCAGCATTACAGAACCAAAAGGAAACTATTGAAGATAGAATCAATGAGGTTAAGGATTTAGAATCTCAGAGTAGATTATTTGATTTCTACTTAAATGCTCTTTCTAAAGATGGTGTATCGTATGAATTGATTGAAAAGGCATTACCAATGATTGAAGGTGAGGTAAACAATATCTTGGCTCAAATCGTTGAATTTGGAATGCAGTTAGAAATTGATGGTAAGAATATTAATGCTTACTTAGTGTATGGAGACCAGAGATGGAGTTTGGAAATGTGTAGTGGAATGGAAAGATTCATTAGTGGATTAGCAATTCGAGTTGCACTTATAAATGTATGTAACCTACCAAGACCTAATTTCCTTGTGATAGATGAAGGATTTGGTACTTTAGATAGTGAGAACTTACAATCTTTATTTATGCTGTTTACATACCTTAAAACTCAGTTTGATTTCGTTATGGTAATCTCACACATTGATTCAATGAGAGATGTTGTAGATGGTTTGATTGAGATTAAAAAAGAAAAAGGATTTAGTAACGTAAAGTTTTAGAATGCGAATAGTAGTTACAGGTGGTTGTGGATTTATCGGTTCTTCTTTTGTACATCTATGTGTAGAAAATGGATACGATGTATTGGTAGTTGATAAACTTACTTATGCCGGTAATATAGAAAACATACCAGTTGGACTTCCTGTATTGGTAGAAGATATTTGTGATGTAACTGCAGAAGATTTAGGTGAATATGATTATTTAGTTAATTTTGCTGCAGAATCTCATGTAGATAATTCAATCAAAGATGGTAAACCATTTGTTAGAACAAATATCGAAGGAACATTTAATTTATTAGAACTTGCTAGAAAAAATGATAAATTAAAAAAATTCATACAAATATCTACTGATGAAGTTTATGGAGATTTGGATGAATTACCTTACGATGTAACCAAATCAAAAATTAATGATAAACTGATTCCATCATCTTATTATTCAGCAACAAAAGCATCGGCAGATTTATTAGTAGAGAGTTGTGGTAAAACTTATGGATTACCTTATATAATAACTAGAACTTGTAATAACTTCGGTTTTAGACAATATGATGAAAAGTTCATACCAACGATAATACGTTCAATAAAACAAGATAAACCTATACCTGTTTATGGAGATGGTTTACAAAAGAGAGAATGGATATGGGTTGAGGATAATGTAAATGCAATTATGAAAATAATTAAGTTTAGTGAAACTTCATATCAAACACATTATCATATTGGAAGTGGTGATGTATTAACTAATATGGATATAATCAATATGGTTGGTACTATATTAAATAAAACACCACGATATGAATTTGTTACTGATAGATTAGGACATGATAGAATGTATTCGTTACAATCTAATAATAAAATAACTAAACATTTATTTGAATATTTAAAAGAAAAAATATGATAGTTGATTTAAATAAATTTGATGATGATAGAGGTTCTTTAACTTGTATAGATACAAAAAAATGGGAACAAGTAAACATAAGTAAAAATTTAAAAAAATTTACTTTTAGAGGAATGCATTTTCAAAACTCCCCAAGACAATCAAAACAAATTATAGTTACCAAAGGAAGTATAATAGATTTTATTTATAATCTTAAAACAGAAACCTTAGAAGCATATCATTTATCTGAGGGAGAAAGTGTTTTTGTAAATAAACATTCAGCACATGGATTTTTAACCTTAGAAGATAATACAATAGTTACTTATCTAGTAAAAGGAAAATATAATCCTAAACAAGAACATTCTATTGTATGGAAAGATATACCTCACTTAAAAACAATAATCCTAAGTAATTGTAAAGAATCCGAACTTGTTATATCTGAAAAAGATAACGAAGGAAAGTAATTATTTTACTCTTAGTACATTTGTTGGTTTAGGTTTACTTAATCTTTGTCTTATTAATCTTTCAATTAACCCTGCCTTAGAATACCCATTCTCACAACAGTAATTGTGTAATTCCCTATATAACTCCCTTTTAACTTGTATTGTAGTGTATTTTCCCATAATCTATATAATTCTATATAATATATATTTATAAATATAATTATCAAATATTTATAGTAGTAATAATAGGAAAAATATAAATGGCTATAATAAAATCTTTCTCACCAAAACAAAACTTATCTAATTTTCAAGTTTTTATCAATGATGATAAACCTAATTCTGAGTATTTTAAAATAACAGAATTTAGTGATACCTTTACTGGTGGTAAAAATGGTTTTCTAATTGATGGTTCGGAATGTTTAAAAGAAACAAGTGAAGTAAAAATAGAAATACTTGATGTTGAGGGAAATCCTATATATTTTGAACCTGGTAAAGGTATACCTGATTATTACGAGGGTACATCTAAATTAGTTGGAGTTTATGTATATGAAGATACTCCAATTGGAACTGCTAAAATTACAATACTTGGTGAATTAAAATCTTATTTTGATGATGATGGTAATAAGGTAGATATTCCAAATGAATGGAAAGATGTTTATAATGTAAAGTGGGAAAGAACAATTCAAGTTAATAAAAACTTGGCCAATGAAAATATAGTTAGGTTTGTAAAAAGACCAAAGGTTACGATTACTGAAATTGTAAAAACTATATTTAACAAATCAATACCAGAAGTTACACAAACAGGTAGTTTAGAAGGTATATCATTAACACCAACTGCTGGTACTGATTTATCAATATTCTCTACTCCTACTAATTACAAATTAAAAATAACCGATAGTGGTTCTTGGACATCATCAATTGATGAAAACAACATAACAGTACGAGTTCCAACCGATGTATCAACTACTGAATATGTACCAAAAATAATTGAAGTTTTAAATGATAAAGAAGTATTGGTTGATATACCATTTACAGGAAGTAACAATCTTGTTTCTGATTTTAATAGTACATCATATACTGCCTCATTTGCACATACCGAAGCACAAGTAATTACAGAATCAGCATTAACTGGTTCTTTTGCTAAAATAGATATATCACAACTTAAAACATTTGTTGGTGATGTTGCCAGAGTTAAAGTATTTAGAAAATCAAAAAATGCAATTGGTGATTTCCAATTTGTACAAGAATCTAAATTAGAATCAATAGAATTACTAAGAGATATAGCAACAGTAGCCGATACAGAATTATCCTATGGTGAATTTGATTTATATAATTTAACCAACTATTGGAATACAGGTTCTAACTCACCTATAACTCTTGATAATTCAGTTCTTAAAAATTCATTACATATTGATTACATCGGTAGTGGAGTTGATACAATTTCAACAGAACAAACATTATCAATTACAGAAGGAGTAGAATATGCTATTAACTTTAAAACACTATTAAGTGGTTCATTTGTAACTTCTTTTGAAGATTCTTATGTACGAGCATACCTTAGTGGTTCAGATTATGAACAAGAACTTTTAACAGCAAGTGGTTCTGCTATTTATAAAACAAGACAAAATATATCACAAAATATATTAGCCAGTCAAACTGTTTCAGATACACATCTTAAATTTGATGTAAAAGGAGATGATTGGTTTATTTCAAATATATCTTTAAGAAATGCACAAGAAACATCATTCTCACCAGATGAGTTTACATTAATACAAGATATTCCTAGAAAAACTGCAAGTGAAACATTTGATTTCAGATTTGAGTTTTATGATGTAAACAATAACTTTATACCTGTAAATGTAGTTAGTACAAAAGAATTTGATGGTGGTAATGATTTTCCATCTAGTGATAAATTATTAACATTTGAAGCTGATAGAAATGCATTTAGATTTTCAAGTGGTTCAATTGGAAATCCACCATTTCAACAAATACAACTTAAAACATCAACTTCAAATCTTGTAGGTAGTTTAACATTTGCATCTTCTGCGTTTGATGCATCAGGTGTATTTATCGACCCAAGTTCATATACAGGTACTTATCCTGGTACATTAACAAACCCAAGTAATGCAGGAGCTATTATTACAATAGAAAACTTTAGTGGTAGTGATGATACTATTACAGTTGGTTCAATTGTTTATACTGCTTCTTTAGATGGAGTAGAAGAATTTGAAACTGTATTTAGATTAGAAGATGGTGATAATGCACCTCAACTTATAGTAACTTCTAATGCAAATCAATTTATATATGAACCAACAACTCTTTCACCAAAACCAAGTGGACAGAGTTTAACTGTAAAAGCACAAAGAAAAAACTTAGCATCTTTAGTAACTCCTGTAACTGTTAATAGTGGTAGTAATAAACCAGCGTTAACATTTGTAGATACAGTAAATGGAATAGATACTTATACTATCTCTGCAACAGAATTTTCATCATCATTTGCATCAAGTGATTTTGATTCAGTAACTTATGAGTTTACAGGTTCAGATGTTTTTGGAAATGAACAATCAGATGAAATAACTCTTTCTAAAGTAATTAACTTTGATGCAGTTTCACTTGTACTTTCAAATGAATCAACATCTTTTCCAGCAAAATCAACTGGTGAAGTTTTAGGAGATTTAACACCATCAAGTGGTTCGGTTCAAATGTTTATTGGTGGAACTCAAATTCAACATGATGATGGGTTAAGTGTAAGAAATAGATTTGATATAACAGGAATTGCAGAAAGTAATGTTACTGCTTCAGTAAACCCACCAACAGATGAATTTTATTCTATTAGTGGTTTTGATTCAAACAAAGATAGTGGTTCATTAACATTAGATATAAAATATTTAGCTGGTGATAATGTAACATCACAATCATTTCAAAAAATTGTATCATATACAAAATCTAAAAAGGCAGTACCAACTGTTTTAACTAAAATATCTCCATCAACACAAACAATTAATTCAAGTTCATTAGGATATGATAGTCCACAAACAATGGAAGTGATAGTACAAGAAGGTGGAAATGAATATACATTTGATAGTAGTAATCTAAGTGGTGGTGGTGATGCACTTGCACAAAAGTTTAATATTAATAGTTTATTTGTAGATTCTGGTTCAATTAGTAATTCGGATAACATTTTAACATTTGGTTCACTAACCTCATCTTTTAATAGTATAATAGGTTCTGCATCATTAGATTATGTAGATTCGGAAGGAACATATGTAACTGGTAAAAAAGTAAGATTTGACTTAGCAGTATCTAAAATTGGTGTTGATGGTGTAAATGGTGCAAGTGGTTCTAATGCAAGAGCAGTATCTTTATCTTCAACAAAATATGCAGTAGTATATGATGGTGATGGAGTTTTATTTCCAACATCACAGCCATTTACATTAAGTGGTTCTGCACAAAACTTTTCAAATCCACAATTTCAATTTTTACAAAATGGAAGTGATATATCAGATGGATTTGGTTCAGTATCAGAATTGATAATACCAACAACGACAGGTTCATTACCAACTGCTGGTGGAACAAATTTATATGAAGTAAGGGTTAGAGAAACAGGAGGAAGTTGGGATGATTTTAATGTACTTGATAATATCGATATATTCGGAGTACAATCAGGTTCAGATGCATTTACAGTATTCTTAACAAACGAGGCTCATGTATTCTCTGCAACATCTGAATCGGTAGTAACAAGTAATCTTTCAGATGGTTCATTTGAAACACGATTCTTTAGAGGAGCTGACCAATACAACCTTGGTACAACAGGTAAAACATATAGTATATCTGCAACTTCATCAAGTATAGAATTAACACAATCTACAAACAGTAATCAAAAATTATTTACACCAACTTCAATAAGTGCAGATAGTGGTAGTGCAACAATTACAGTAACAGATAACAATACAGGTCAAACATTTGATAAACAATATTCATTTACACTATCCAAAGAAGGTTTAGTTGGTGAAAGAGGTGCTGATGGGGCAAATGGAGCAAGTGGTTCTAATGCTAAAATTGTATCACTATCATCAACGAAATATGCAGTAGTATATGATGGAGATGGAACATTGTTCCCAACAGACCAAAACTTTAATTTATCAGGTTCATCACAAAA
>Ga0209308_10000638_pt1 | contig 34569 bp, 35 predicted proteins | sample COGITO_mtgs_1204_3_FD_184806 | JGI IMG/M metagenome (GOLD analysis project Ga0209308, IMG submission 184806) | Pelagic marine microbial communities from North Sea - COGITO_mtgs_120405 (SPAdes) (version 2) | ecosystem: Environmental > Aquatic > Marine > Epipelagic ... | reverse complement strand
TCACGCATTGGCGAGAGGTGCAAAGATCTACGCCGAGCTAACTGGCTACGCCGCAACATCCGATGGCTACGACATGGTCGCGCCCGCCGGAGAAGGTGGCGCACGCGCAATGCAGATGGCGACGGCTGGTCTGGAAGGAAATGTTGATTACATCAACACCCATGGCACCAGCACCCCGGCAGGCGATGTCTCAGAACTGCGCGCAATCAAAAGCGTATTCGCCGAGAATGTACCCGCGTTCAACTCTACCAAGTCACTATCGGGCCATTCGCTGGGAGCGGCTGGCGCCCAAGAGGCCATCTATAGTTTGCTAATGATGGAAAACGACTTTATCGCCGCCTCTGCAAATATCGAGAACCTGGAAGAAGAAGCGCAAGGCATGCCGGTGGTACTGGATCGACAGGACAACGTTACTCTGAATCGTGTCATGTCAAACAGCTTCGGCTTCGGCGGCACCAATGCCTGCCTGGTCTTCGACCGCTATCAGAGTTAAACCTTCTTTCAGGAAACTATTTCTCAGCTTAACTGGTCCAACTAGTATGAAGATGAGTTCCGTTATTCGAATACAACTACAGCTGCTTCTAGGCGCAGCGATTCTGCTGAGCAGCAGCGCGCATGGGCAGCTGGGGCCGCGCTCTGTTTCCGGCCTCGCACCACAGTCCGACATTCAGCAACCCCTGCCCCTGGAGCAGGCGTTTCCCTTCTATGTCAGCGCCGTGAGCCCAGGCAAGTATAAAGTATCCTGGGATCTACCCCAGGGGCACTATCTTTACCGACACGCCTTCGATTTTACGCTGAGCCAGCGGCTAGATAGCGAGGCACTTCCGGTGGATTTCTCGATGCCCGATGGACTGAAGAAGACCGACCAGTTTTTCGGTGAAATAGAGGCCTATTATGGACAACTGGCTATCGATCTGAGCCTGAGCACCGTGCCCGGCCCGGATGCCAGAATATACATTCACTATCAAGGCTGTGCCGATTGGGGGTTCTGCTATCCTCCACAGCGCTTCGAATTCCTGCTTAATCCCTAATCCTAGGTCCTCGCTTCGCAAAAAAGCGTGAAATGCGCTCTATTTTCTGAGAAAATGCTGCCAAAATGGCTAATCAGGCGTTTCTGGAAGCAAATTCCCGCCCGCCGCATTAGGAATAAGATCATGGCATCAATATTGGCATTGCACGGGCCCAACCTAAACCTGCTCGGTAGTCGTGAGCCCCACATCTATGGCTCGGACACACTCGAGGACATCAACGAGCGCCTTAGCTTGCGGTGCACAGATTCGGGCCATCAGTTCGACAGCTTACAGAGCAATTCAGAAGGCGAGATAATCGATCGGCTGCATGCTGCGCGCAAAGATGGCACCGCCTTCATGATTGTTAACTTTGGTGGATTCACCCACACAAGCATCGCCATTCGCGACGCGATACTTGCCTCTGAAATTCCATTTATCGAAGTACATCTTTCCAATCTTTTTAGTCGCGAAGAGTACCGACATCATTCTTATTTTTCCGACATTGCTGTCGGCTGTGTAATAGGTCTGGGCGCCCAGGGATATGAGCTGGCGCTTCAAGCTGCATGCAGAAAACTAGCTAACTAAGACGCGGGGCAGGATATTTTTATGGATATTAGAAAAGTAAAAAAACTAATTGAATTGTTGGAGTCATCCGACATCGCTGAAATCGAAATCAAGGAAGGAGAGGAGTCTGTTCGCATCAGTCGTGGCTCTACTTCGGTACCCGCACCCATCGCCTATCAGGCACCGGCACCCGCTCCAGCGCCCGCTCCAAGCGCCGCTGCGGCACCAGCCGCTGCTGCCCCAGCGCCGGCCGCGGAGAGCGGACATGCGATTAAGTCGCCGATGGTGGGAACCTTCTATCGCTCCCCGTCCCCATCGTCTCCAGTGTTCGTCGAAGTGGGCAAACACGTTAAGGCCGGCGATGTAGTGTGCATAGTTGAAGCTATGAAGATGATGAACCAGATCGAAGCCGACCATGCAGGTGTGGTTGAGGCTATTCTTGTTGAAGATGGCGAGCCCGTAGAATTCGATCAGCCTTTGATCAGAATCGCATAGAACGCTCTTTTCGTATCCAGCCTAATCCAAGGATAGCAGCATGCTAGAAAAAGTATTGATAGCCAATCGCGGCGAGATCGCACTGCGCGTGCTTCGATCTTGCAAAGAGCTCGGAATTAAAACTGTTGCGGTTCACTCAACCGCAGACAAGGATTTAATGCATGTTCGACTCTCCGATGAGTCGGTTTGCATAGGCCCCCCTAGCCCGACAGATAGCTACCTGAACGTTCCCGCTATCATCTCAGCCATGGAAGTGACTGATGCAGATGCAGTACATCCAGGCTATGGCTTTCTTTCCGAGAATGCCGACTTCGCCGAACAGGTAGAGAATAGCGGCTTCGTCTTTATCGGCCCCACGGTGGAGACGATCAGGCTAATGGGCGATAAGGTATCCGCGATCGAGGTCATGATTGAGGCCGGCGTGCCCACCGTGCCTGGATCCAATGGCCCTCTCGACGATAACAACGAACGCACCCTGGAACTGGCTAAGGAGATCGGCTACCCGGTCATCATTAAGGCGGCCGCCGGTGGTGGTGGACGCGGCATGCGCGTTGTACACAACGAAGCGGCCCTGCTCAAGGCTATCTTTGTTACGCAGTCGGAGGCGAAGTCTTTCTTCGGCAGCGGCGTCGTGTATCTAGAGAAGTTCCTCGAGAATCCGCGCCATGTTGAAATTCAGGTAATAGGCGACGGCCAAGGCAATGCAATCTGCCTGGGCGATAGAGACTGTTCACTGCAGCGACGCCATCAGAAGGTTCTGGAAGAGGCGCCTGCGCCAGGCATACCAGATGCGGTGCGGGCCGAAGTCGCCGCGACCTGCATCAATGCCTGCAAGAAGATGAAGTATCGAGGCGCTGGAACCTTAGAGTTCTTGTATGAAGACGAATCCTTCTACTTCATCGAAATGAATACGCGAGTTCAGGTCGAGCACCCGGTAACAGAAATGATTACTGGCGTGGACATCGTTAAGGAACAGCTACGCATAGCGGGTGGCGCGCCTCTGTCATACGCGCAGGAGGACATCGTTATTCGCGGGCATGCCTTCGAATGTCGAATAAACGCTGAAGACCCAGAAACCTTCATGCCCAGCCCAGGCAAGATCAAGATGTTTCACGCTCCTGGCGGCAACGGTGTTCGTGTCGACTCTCATCTGTATAGTGGCTACACGGTTCCACCCTATTATGATTCATTAATCGCCAAGCTCATCTGCCACGCAAACACGCGGGAAGCCGCTCTGAAACGCACACAGATTGCGCTGGATGAGATGCTCATCGACGGCATCCGCAGCAATATCCCACTGCATCAGGACCTGGTGCGCGACGCAGAGTTTCAGAAGGGCTGTGTGAATATCCACTACCTGGAAAAGAAGCTGGAATCCTAATACAGCTAGAGCCTCCTCACTATGTCATGGCAGCAACTCAGGGTTCAGGTGCGATCCGATCAGCTTGAACTCTTGGAACAGATGCTGCTGGATCATGGCGGCCTATCTATCAGCTATCTAGACGCCGAAGACCAGCCGGTATTTCAGAAAGAGCCAGGTAGCACTCCTTTGTGGGATAAGGTCGATCTTGTCTGCCTGTTCGAGCAAGACACCAATCTCGATGGGCTGCTCTTCCTGTTACAACAACACCCGGCAGTTGAAGACAAGGCATCGTTGCGGCTAGAAGTCCTCGAAGAACAGGCATGGGAAAGGTCGTGGATGTCTGATTTCAAGGCGATGAAATTTGGCGAGCGGCTCTGGGTCTGCCCAAGCTGGCAGGAACCGCCCGAGCCCGATGCTATCAATATCATGCTGGACCCCGGCCTCGCCTTTGGTAGCGGCAGCCACGCCACCACCAGTCTGTGTCTGCAATGGCTAGAGCAGAACATTAGCAATGAAAGCTGTGTAATCGACTATGGCTGCGGATCCGGCATACTTGCCATCGCCGCCGCCTTACTCGGCGCACATCGCTTAATCGCCGTCGATAATGATCCCCAGGCTATAACCGCAACCATCGACAATGCCCAGCGCAATAGAATTCCCCCAGGTCTGATCGAAACCTATCTGCCGGAGCAACTTCCCGAGGGCATCGCGTCCAGACAAGCCGATATTCTGCTCGCCAATATACTCGCCGAGCCACTCATGCAGCTTGCTGAAAACTTCTCACTGCTAGTCCGGCCCCAGGGCCAACTGGTATTGTCCGGCATATTGGTGGAACAGGTAGACCCTCTGCTAGAACATTACAGTCAATGGTTTGCCATGGATAAGGCCGTATTAAGTGGAGACTGGGGGCGCCTGACGGGCACCCGCAAGCAGGTCTAAGTCATCGAGCAGGGCAATCGCCGGAGCTTGTTGTAGGCAAGGCAAGGGTATTGACCTACAATCTCACGCTAGGGGAACATCGTCAGACCCAGAACTGAATGGGTCACTTCATTGTCCCCAATAGACCCAATCCATAACCCGTTGCCTGAAGTACTGACGCATGTCGTTTAATGTAACTCAATGCCCCGCCTGTGAATCGACCTTCAACACAAACTCTCGTGTGTTGAACGCTGCCGCCGGTAAAGTCCGCTGCGGAGCCTGTCTGAATGTATTCGAAGCCATTGATCACTTCCTGCTCCCTGACGCCGACGATGAAACCGCGTTAGAGCATGGCGAATCGGTATTCGTCGGGAATAATCCGCAGGAGTTTTTCGATCCTTCTCGCTTTCTTACCCGTAGCGCCCTAACAGAACCCTACAGCAATGAATCGGCAGCAATAGACCCTGTGGACGAGCAGGACTTACACGACAAGCTGGAGCGCTCAAAAGCCGTCGGCGAGGATTTCTTTGCCACAGGAGCGGGGGAACTTCATGGCAATCATGACAGCAAAAACCTATCCGCTATTGAAACTGAGCTCGACAGCGAGAACGATAACGCCCCGCTTGAGCAGCCCTATCGGGCAACAGAGCAAGTCGGAGACGAAGTCATCGATGAACGCTTCGAAGAAGAAATTCTCGACTCCTTCGATGCGCAGGCACAAACGACGCCTGAGCAGCCGATGCCAGACAACACCGAACAATTCGCAGATAACGGTACCTCGTTCTCCGCTCCGGTCGAGCCAGACCTGGAAACAGACTCAGAGCAACAGCTGCGAATAGACGAAGACCTTATAGAGAATGAAGCGGAAGCGGGGCATGAGACAACTGAGAATTTTGCTGCGCAGCAGTCCCCAAGTGTTAGCGACCGGCCTTTCACTGGAATAGAGCTATCTGCATCGTTCATCTTTGACCCGCGCCTAGCTCCACAGACAAAGAAGGACGACAGCAAAGACGATACTCAGCCAGACAGTGAATTAATACAGGAGCAGGAAGTACTCAGCGAAGCCGCTACAAGCGACACAGAGCGCTTAGAGGAAAACGAGGAGCAGTTTCTCAATGCTGTGAGCGAAGAGCTGGAGCAAAACTCACTACCTGAGAACGACGCGCTCCAATCTGAAACCCAGGACATCCCCGCCGAGTATTTGTCGGCCGATGCCGCTCCTGGGGAGACTGAAGCCGAAAGTATCGAAGCAGCCCAAAGAATCGAAGCAGATAGCATCGAAACAGAAAGCATAGAAACAGAAAGCATAGAAACAAATAGTATCGAAGCAAAAAAACCTGATGCACTCAGCGACGATACTCCAGCGCTATTCCTGTCAGAAGAAGTGCCCACTGAACCCGCCGCAACGAATCTGGAGGTTACCGATGAAGACAACTCTTCCTCGACTGATCTCCCCAGCGTCACTACCTCATCCTCGGAACAAGACGATCAGCGCGAAGACATCGCAGCACTTGAGAAAGATGCACACGCGGACACCGAATCACAGACCGAAGCAGAGCTAGAAGAAGACTCTGTCGAAGACGAAGCGCAAGTTGCGGAAATCGCTATCGCAGAGCAAGTAGCAAGCACAGCTACCGAACAAGCGCTGAAGACAGAGTTCGATGAAGACTCAACCGAAGCCATTCGAGCCAGGGCACTGGAGACAGAGCTTAACGATGAACAGGCCTTAGAGGCAATCCCACAGGAAAACCTTGCCGCATTAGGTGCGATGTCCACCCCGCTCGAGCTATTGAGCAGGAAAGAGAGTCGCTTACTTCGCAACGCACTGCTGTCTCTTTCTATAGTGATTCTGAGCGGCTTATTGAGCGGCCAGTATCTTTGGCGGCATAAGGAGCTCTTCAGCCAACTTCCACAGCTACGCCCCCTTTACGAACAAGCCTGCACTTTGCTTGACTGCGATCTACCAGACTATACGGATATCGACTCTATACGCAGTGAGAATCTTACGGTACAGACACACCCAACTTTTACGAATGGCTTAATGGTTAACACCATCATTCGCAACACGGCGGCATTTGATCAACCCTTCCCGCTGCTCATACTTAGCTTCAATAGCGCCGCGAACAACGTGATAGCACTTCGAGAGTTTTTGCCCTCGGAGTATCTAGACACAGGGCTTCGATCGGTTCAGTTGATGCCGCCCATGACTCCGGTTCAGATCGGCCTGGCCATAATGGATCCGGGTTCCGAAGCGGTAAACTACACCCTGGCTTTCCGCTGGCCCTAGAATAGTCGCTCAACATGCTAGTTTTTGCGCTAAAAGCTGCAGAAAACACACAAATCGCTTTAACTAAAAAAGCGTCCCCGCTATCATAGCTGGCCCTATAGAGATCAGTACTTTTTGAATAATAAGAATGATTGACATCGGCCCCTACCAATTAAAAAATTCGCTATTCCTCGCACCCATGGTGGGCGTTAGTGATACCCCCTTCAGAGAGATCTGCGCACAAGCCGGCGCTGGACTAACCATTGCGGAAATGCTTACGAGCAACGCCGATTTGTGGAAGAACGAACGCAATAGACTCAAGCGCGTAAAACCAAAGAGCTGCGGTCCTCACGTTGTACAAATCGCGGGGTCGGATCCCCAGCTGATGGCACAGGCTGCTGCAATGAACGCAGAATTCGGCGCCGATAGCATCGATATCAATATGGGCTGCCCAGCAAAGAAAGTTCTAAAGAAGGCAGCGGGCTCTGCACTGCTTAAAGACGAAAAATTAGTCGAACGTATTCTAACCACCGTAGTCGCTCGTGTTGATGTCCCCGTGACACTGAAGATACGCACTGGATGGAGTCCAGAGACTAGAAACGGTGTCGAGATCGCCAAGATTGCAGAAGGCTGCGGCATACGCCTGCTAACCGTACATGGCCGCACTCGCGAATGCCGTTTTAAAGGTCATGCAGAGTACGACACTATCGCGGCTATAAAAAGCGCCGTTTCGATTCCAATTATTGCGAATGGCGATATAGACTCACCCGAAAAAGCCGCAGCTGTGCTCTATCAAACCGGCGTAGACGGATTGATGATCGGTCGTTCCGCTCAAGGCCGCCCATGGATTTTTAGAGAGATAGAAAACTACCTCGCTACGGGTGAGTCACTTCCAGGAATTGATCTAAAATCTCGACTCGATATAATCTTTTCCCACCTAATGAAACTTCATAGTTTCTATGGCGACGTGAAAGGAGTTTGGTATGCACGTAAACATGTTGCCGCGTACGTAAAAGAATTATCAGAATCGCGTGAATTTATGAAACATTTTAATACTTTCGAATCCCCTAGCGAACAGCTCGACTCTCTCTATGAGTATTTTACTCGCCTAGATGAAGACATCAGACAAGATCAGGGAGCCGAAGCCGCGTGAATAAGTTTGACAGTATTCCAAATCATCTCGAGCCGGTTCAGGCTCAGGAAAACACCCCCTCAGGGCAGCAAGAACATACACTTCGAGCCGAAGTCGAACGATCCCTAGACCGCTATTTTGAAAACCTCGAAGATGAGACTGTTACAGATCTTCACCACATGGTCATCGCAGAAGTCGAGGCACCCCTAATTGAGACGGTAATGCGCTATTGCGGCAATAATCAAAGCAAGGCATCTATCATGCTAGGTTTGAACCGTGGTACGCTACGCACCAAATTAAAGCTGTACGGTTTACTTTAAATACCATCGATCAGCCCTCTAAATTTAGTCCCTGAGATCATCTAAGCTTTTCCTTAATGAGATCAATGCAAGTTTAGTCCGCTGGTTTTGCATCAACCCAAAACGTCCAATAGATAAAGATAGCACTATGACAACAGAAAACTCTGCTGCCATTCGTCGTGCGTTGATTAGCGTATCCGACAAGACTGGCATAGTTCCCTTCGCGAAAGCACTTCATAAACTGAACATTGAAATACTCTCTACCGGGGGCACCTACAAGCTGCTTACGGCAGAGAATATCCCCGCTGTGGAAATCTCGGAGTACACCGGTTTTCCAGAGATGATGGACGGGCGGGTTAAGACTCTGCATCCAAAGGTACATGGTGGCATACTCGCTCGCCGCGACCAGGATCAAGCCGTCATGGAGGAGCACGATATTCCTCCAATCGACCTCGTAGTCGTCAACCTATATCCCTTCGAGGCTACGGTAGCGAACCCGGATTGCGATCTGCCTACTGCGATTGAGAATATCGATATAGGTGGCCCAACGATGCTGCGCGCAGCTGCCAAGAACAATCGCTTCGTTGCAGTGGTAGTTAACCCATCGGATTACGAGCCCATCATAGAGCTTCTAGAGAACAATGGCGGCGCACTCGAGCAAGACACTCGCTTCGATCTGGCGGTCAAGACTTTCGAACACACCGCGGCCTACGATGGCGCCATCGCCAACTATCTTGGCGCGAAGATCGATCCCGAATCAAACTTCCCCAGAACCTTTAACACCCAATTCCTCAAGGCGCAGGAAATGCGCTACGGTGAGAACCCGCACCAGAATGCGGCCTTCTACAAAGAGCGCAACCCGTCTGAGGCGAGCATCAGTACGTCTGAGCAGCTGCAGGGCAAGGAACTGTCCTATAACAACATAGCGGATACCGACGCGGCTCTGGAATGTGTTAAATCCTTTAGCGAGCCTGCCTGTGTAATCGTGAAGCACGCGAATCCTTGTGGTGTCGCCATCGCCGAGTCACCCATGCAGGCCTACGAACTCGCGTTCCAGACCGACCCAACCTCCGCCTTCGGGGGCATCATCGCGTTCAACCGGGAGCTGGATGCCCAGACAGCTCAGAGAATCGTCGACCAACAATTTACCGAAGTGATTATCGCCCCTTCCATTTCCGAGGAAGCGCTCGCGATCACAGCGGCGAAGAAAAATGTACGCGTACTTCGCTGCGGCCAATGGGCGGAAAACAGAAAAGCGGATTTCGATTACAAGCGCGTCAATGGCGGGCTGCTGGTGCAAGATCGTGATATTCACCAGATATCTCGTGATGACCTGAAAGTCGTCAGTGCGCGTGCGCCTAGCGAAGATGAGATCCGTGATCTCCTATTCGCCTGGTCGGTAGCACAGTATGTGAAGTCCAACGCCATCGTCTATTGTAAGAACAACCAGACCATCGGTATCGGGGCAGGACAGATGAGTCGCGTCTATAGCGCGAAGATCGCTGGCATCAAGGCGGCCGATGAGAACCTTGAGGTAAAGGGCTCAGTAATGGCATCGGATGCATTCTTCCCCTTTCGCGATGGTATAGATGCAGCGGCAGCGGCGGGTATTTGTGCCGTAATCCAACCTGGTGGCTCGATGCGTGACGATGAGGTGATTGCTGCCGCGGACGAGGCCAATATCGCAATGGTATTTACTTCCATTCGACATTTCCGTCACTAGCAGCCGTTATCCGAAACAACAGCACAGAGATCGAAGCCATGAAGGTACTAGTTATAGGCAGCGGCGGCCGCGAACATTCGCTGGCATGGAAGGCTGCGCAATCCCATTCGGTTGAGAAAGTTTTCGTGGCGCCAGGAAATGCTGGCACCAGGGGCGAGCCAAAACTAGAGAACGTCGCCCTCGACCCTCTGGGCTTTCCCGCCTTGGCCGACTTTGCAGAAAGCGAAAATATTAAACTCACTATAGTGGGACCTGAGGCACCCTTGGTAGAAGGCATTGTCGACTACTTTCAGGGACGCGGCCTGCCCTGCTTCGGCCCATCCAAGAACGCGGCGCAGCTAGAAGGCTCCAAGGCCTTTACTAAAGACTTCCTCAGCAGACACAATATTCCTACCGCCTTCTACCAAACCTTTACCGATGTTGCATCGGCTACAGCCTATATAGAAGAAAACGGTGCGCCAATAGTCATTAAAGCTGACGGCCTCGCTGCCGGAAAAGGCGTGATCGTTGCACTCAGTGAGGCTGAAGCGATTGCGGCAGTCGAAGACATGCTTTCGGGCAATAAATTTGGCGACGCTGGCTCTCGCGTCGTCATTGAGGGTTTCCTCGAAGGCGAAGAGGCCAGCTTTATCGCCATGGTAGACGGACGCAATGTCTTGCCAATGGCAACCTCGCAGGATCATAAGGCTAGAGATGATGGCGACAAGGGGCCAAATACTGGCGGTATGGGAGCCTATTCTCCAGCACCGGTGGTAGACGACGTAATCTATCAGCGCATCATGGACCAGGTGATCCTGCCTACGGTTGCAGGCATGGCCGCAGATGGTAACGACTACACAGGCTTTCTCTATGCCGGCTTGATGATTACCGAAAGCGGCGAGATTAATGTCGTCGAGTTTAATTGCCGTTTCGGCGACCCCGAGGCGCAGCCAGTCATGATGCGGCTGCAATCGGATCTGGTGCAGCATTGTCTTGCCGCCCTGGATCAATCGCTAAACACAGAACGAGCGCAATGGGACGACAGATCAGCCGTGGGTGTCGTGCTGGCGGCCGGTGGCTACCCCGCCTCCTACGGAAAGGGTTTCCAGATCAGCGGACTGGATCAGAGCCTGGGTGAGCACCAGAAGATATTTCACGCAGGCACGGCAGAGAAAGAGGGTGCCGTAGTCACCAACGGCGGCAGAGTGCTCTGCGCCACGGCACTAGGCGCTAGCGTGTCCGAGGCTCAGGCCGAGGCCTACAAGGTCTTGCATCAGATTCATTGGGATGGCGTCTATTTTCGAAATGATATTGCCTATCGCGCCATTGCCAGAGAGAATAGCTAGATCATGGCTACAAACTCACACCTAGACTTCTTCGACCGCGCCCTGGTCCAGTTCGATCAAGCGCTACGCAGCTGCGTACCCGGTTCCAGCAACGCACGACGCAGCTCACCAGGGGCCGCGCAGCAGGAGAAAGATCTCGACGAGACCCAGAGAAAACATGTAGCGGGGCTGATGCGCATCAATCACACCGGCGAGGTCTGCGCGCAGGCTCTCTATCAGGGCCAGGCAGCCACGGCCAAGTTGGATGATGTGCGCCAATCGATGGAAGAAGCGGCGGCGGAAGAAGTGGATCACCTGGCCTGGTGCGAGGAACGCCTGCAGCAGCTGGATAGCCAACCTAGTGTACTGAACCCGATCTGGTATACCTTATCCTTTGGTATGGGCGCGATAGCCGGTCTGGCAGGGGACAGATGGAGCTTGGGCTTTGTCGCCGAAACCGAGGATCAGGTGTGCGAACACCTCGAAGATCATCTGCTGCAACTACCCGAGAACGACAGTAAGAGCCGCGCGATACTGGAGCAGATGATTGCGGATGAAAAGCATCACGGAGACTCGGCGCGCGATGCCGGTGGCGCCGAATTGCCTGCTCCTATCAAGCAGGCTATGACTGTCATGTCCGAGGTAATGAAGAAATCAACGTATCGAATCTGATACCACTGAGCTCCACGCAATCTCTCTAGCTTTCCGCCTCGATCACTTCAAAATCATGGGTCACTTTAACGCCCGCATTCTTCATCATGATAGAGGCTGAGCAGTACTTATCAGCCGAGAGCTCCACCGCTCGCTTAACATGCTTCTCACTCAGATCGATACCGGTAACCTTGAAGTGCAGATGAATCGATTCGAACACAGCCGGTGTCGTTTCTACCCTCTCGGCGGTGACCTCTGCCTCACAGGCGGTAACCCATTGCTTCGCCTTCTTCAATATCGTCACCACATCGTAGGATGAGCAACTACCAACACCAAGCGCCATCAACTCCATCGGGCGCATACCCATATTTCTTCCGCCACTTGCCGGCGCACCATCCAGCACAATCGCGTGTCCGCTGCCCGATTCAGCTACAAACATCACGTCCTCAACCCAATTCACTCTCGCTTTCATCGAAATTTTATCCTGTGTAAATACTCTGTAGATTCGTAATCTAACCGCAATCGGTCAAGGCAGTCGCCAAACTTCAAAAATCTTCAGCTCCTACCGATACTAATCAGTATATGAAAAGCCGCGCAAGGTTAACACAGTTAACATGAGTCGCTAACAGAGCAGAACCTTAGTTAAGAGAACTTTTTTGTCCCAATTGACACAGAATACGCAGCCGATTGAAGCCGGTCGGATATCACGTATTATTGTGATCGACATCTCACAATTGCGACTAAAATGTGATATACATTTAACTCGCTAGAAGAAGCAGGAGTTTTTTAAATGGCACTAATGGCCATTACACCGCATATCGAAGACTTGGATAACTTTTTATCCCATTGCCATCGTAAGCGATATCCGAATCGCGCCACCATTATCTATGAGGGTGATAAATGCGACACCTTGTATTACATCATCAAGGGATCGGTTTCCGTTATTCTCGAAGATGACGAGGGCAAGGAAGTGGTCATCGCTTACTTAAACCCCGGCGACTTCTTTGGGGAAATGGGTCTGTTTGAGAAGGCGGAAGAACGCAGCGCCTAGTGTCGTGCCAGAAACACCTGCGAGGTTGCAGAAATCAGTTATACGAACTTCAATACCTATATACGTTCGCACCCGGAAATCGTATTCACAATCGGACAGCAGATGGCACATCGCCTGCGCAACACGACGCGCAAGGTCGGCGATTTGGCCTTCTATGATGTAACCGGTCGCATCGCGAGGGCACTAATCGATCTGAGCAAAGAACCCGATGCCATGACTCATCCTGAAGGCATGCAGATCAAAATAACGCGGCAAGAGATAGGCAGGTTAGTTAACTGCTCCCGAGAGATGGCAGGGCGCGTTCTGAAGACTCTGGAAGAACAGGAGCTGATAAGCGTTAGCGGAAAGACCATAGTCGTCTTCGGCACACGTTAGAAGCGACTCGCCAGCCCCACCTAGAACATAACTTCCTTCAGCTGTGCCCCTGGACTAGGCGCGCGCATGAAAGACTCCCCTACCAGAAAGCCATAAATCCCCGCCTGGGTCATAGTGCGAACATCGTCTCGCGTGTGAATACCACTTTCGGTAATGAGTACTTTTCCGGCGGGCACCTGCTTGGCCAGATCTAGAGTGGTTTGCAGGCTGGTCTCGAAGGTGTGCAGGTTTCTATTGTTGATGCCAATAAGGTCCGTCTTCAACTGCAAGGCCTGCTCCAGTTCACTGTGGTTGTGCACTTCCACCAGGATGTCGATATCGATCTCGTTGGCGTAGCTGGCCAAATCTATCAGCTGTGCACCGTGCAGTGCAGAGACGATAAGTAGAATACAGTCGGCACCCAAGGCCTTCGATTCGGCGATCTGATAGGTGTCGATCATGAAATCCTTGCGAATCACAGGCAGTGAACAAGCAGCCCTGGCCTGCAAGAGATACTCATTCGAGCCTTGAAAATAGTTTTCATCTGTCAGCACGGAGATACAGCTTGCACCCGCTGCCTCATAGTCAGCCGCGTGGGCAGCAGGCTGAAAATCTTCACGAATCAGACCCTTCGACGGCGAAGCCTTCTTGATCTCTGCAATCACAGCAACTTGCTGCGCCTGCACGCGATCACGCATCGCCTTGGCGAATGGCCGAAACTGATCTGCCGCAGGGAATCGAGACTCCAGCTCGGACTGAGACACGACAACTTTTGCCGCATCGACTTCCTGGTGCTTGCTCGCAATGATCTGTTCAAGAATTGTAGCTTTTGGCAAAATGAGTACTCGCTATACTGTGATGATGTGAATCTATGTCTGAATCGATTGCGTAAATTCGACCAGCTCTTCAAGCTTAGCCAGGGCCTGCCCGGACCTCAGAATCTCCTGAGCCTTGCTGACACCGGAGGCAAGATCGCCCACCAGATCAGCCGCATAGATCGCGGCACCGGCATTCAAAGCCACGATATCCACAGCAGCTTGATTCTTATTGGCAAGAGCATCTTTGAGCATCGCCAGGCTAGCCTCGGCACTATCGATCTGCAGCATCGAATAGTCTGCATAGCTCGCTATACCGAAATCTGCAGGCTCGACGGAATATAGCGATATTTTGCCATCGCGTAACTCACCTATTGTCGACGGCGCCGCGATACTGATCTCATCCAAGCCGTCTTCGGCCGCCACTATCAAGACGTGGCTGCTTCCCAGTTCCTTCAAAACTTCCAGCATAGACGGAATCCAAGCAGCATCGAAGACACCGATGATTTGATTTGGTGCGCCGGCAGGATTGGTAAGCGGGCCCAAGAGATTAAACACGGTTTTTACGCCAATCTCTTTTCGCGCAGTAATGACGTGCTTCATGGCACTGTGGTGCGCGGGGGCAAACATGAATCCGATTCCTACCTGCTCTATCGCCGCCGCAACATCATCGGCGCTCAGGCTGAGATTTACCCCCGCCGCCTCTAACACATCGGCACTGCCACTGGTGCTTGTCGCTCCTCGATTGCCATGTTTTGCCACCTTCGCGCCAGCGCAGGCGGCGACAAAAGCGGATGCCGTAGACACATTAAATTTATTGGAACCACTGCCTCCCGTTCCACAGGTATCGACCAGGTGAGGACTGTCGGAGAGCTTTACCCCCGTCGCCAATTCACGCATCACCGTTGCGCCGCCCAATATCTCTTGCGTCTTCACGCCTTTCATTTGGAGGCCGACGAGGAACGCGGCATTCTGCGCATCGGTGGATTGACCCGACATTATTTCGCGCATCACCGAGATCATCTGCTGGGTTTCTAAATCACTGCCTGTGGTGACCGCCTTGATCGCTTCTCTTATGTTCATGGCCTCTTTCCGTTATCTCTACTGGTTTCTCTTTCTTCTTGCCTAGAAACTCTACTCTAGGAATTCTGACTCAAGAAGTTATTCAGCAGCGCATGCCCGTGCTCGCTGAGAATAGACTCTGGATGAAACTGCACGCCCTCAACTGCTAGCTCTTTGTGACGCACACCCATTATCTCATCGATATCGCCATTTTCATCTTCGGTCCAGGCGGTAACATCGAGACAGTCCGGCAGGCTCTTTGCATCGATAACGAGCGAGTGGTAGCGAGTCGCCGTAAAGGGCATGGTCAAGCCTGTAAACACACCCTGACCGCTGTGATGAATTGCAGACAATTTGCCATGCATCACTTTCTTCGCGCGTATTATCTCCCCTCCATAGACTTGACCGATGCTCTGATGACCGAGGCATATGCCAAGCAAGGGAATCTTGCCCGCGAAATGACTAATGACTTCCATGGAGACGCCCGCCTCCGTGGGCGTGCAAGGCCCTGGAGAGATGACAATTTGCGCTGGGTTCAATGACTCTATCTCAGCTATCGAGATAGCATCGTTGCGAAATACTTGCACATCCGCACCTAACTCACCAAGATACTGCACCACGTTATAGGTAAAGGAATCGTAATTATCGATCATCAATAGCACTGCGCGAATCCTCATCATTGCCCAAATTTCGAGAGCGCCAATCATAGCAGTCCGAGGGAATTCTGTCTTGAATCGGCGCAATGATCCTAAAGGCAGAATTCGGCGTATGACAGCCTAACAATCCAACATAATCCAGCAGAGAAGCCATGCCAGAACAAACTGTAATCATGTGGTTCCGCCAAGACCTGCGCCTGGGTGACAACCCCGCCCTACTCACCGCCATCGAAAAAGGCCGCGTTTTACCGCTATTTATTCTGGACGAAGGTGAAGACTGGGCACCCGGGGCGGCATCACGGTGGTGGCTACATCATTCCCTAAGCGCCTTGAATGAATCCTTGCAGGGAAATTTATGGGTTCTGAAGGGGGATGCGGGGCAGCTACTCCCGCAGTTTGCCAAAGACCACGGTGCGAGCCATGTCTTCTGGAATCGCTGCTACGAGCCCTCGCGAATAGCACGTGACAGCCTTCTCAAACAAACCCTCAAAGAAGCCGAGATAACGCCTGGCAGCTACAACGGAAGCCTAATCTGGGAGCCATGGGAAAATCTCAAGAAGGATGGAACCCCCTATAAGGTCTTCACCCCCTTTTACAAGTACGCCATTAGCAACAATCCACCTGCGCCGCCCAGCCATATATCCATTCAGAATCTGGACAGCGTCGAGTGCAGCCAAGACGCGGACAGGATAGAGCGACTTGGACTACTGCCCAAGATTAACTGGTATGAAGAAATGACTGCGACCTGGCAACCCGGTGAGACTGGGGCCAGACAGAAACTAGAGCACTTCATCGAGAACGGCCTGTATGACTACCGCAAAGGTCGAGACTTTCCCTCAAAACGCAGCGTTTCGATGCTATCTCCCCACCTACACTTCGGTGAAATTTCCCCCAGAGAGGCTGCCCAAGCGGTCAAACAAGCCGGCGAGATCGACACGAATGAAGAACAGGCAGAGCATTTCGTTCGCGAACTGATCTGGAGAGAATTTTCCTACTACTCCCTCTATCATTTTCCACATCTTTGCCAAGAGAACATAAAAGCACAGTTCAACCGCTTCCCCTGGGCCGCGGATGAAACCAACCTACTTTTATGGCAGAAGGGTCAGACGGGATTCCCGCTGATAGACGCCGGCATGAGAGAACTGTGGCAGACCGGCTATATGCACAACCGTGTGCGCATGATCGTGGGATCTTTTCTGGTGAAGAACCTAATGATTCACTGGCTAGAAGGTGCACGCTGGTTCTGGGATTGTCTGGTTGATGCCGACCTCGCCAATAATAGCTGTAGCTGGCAATGGGTTGCGGGAAGCGGTGCCGACGCGGCGCCCTACTTTCGCATTTTCAATCCGGTAACGCAGTCGCAACGATTCGACCCCGAGGGTAGCTATATTCGCAAGTACGTGCCTGAGCTGGCAGGCTTGTCCAACAAAGCGATTCACGACCCAAGCTCCGTCGCTCAGGAGGAGCTGCAGCAGGCGGGGGTTATTCTGGGAGAGAACTATCCAAGGGCAATAGTAGATCTAAAGGAAAGCAGAGTCCGCGCACTCGACGCATACAAGTCTCTGGCCGATCAGGGCTAGAGAGACACCACGCTTACTCTACCGACAGTTCGTTGTTGGCCATCTGCACGGCGCGAACAATTGCCCTCGCCTTGTTCTGGGTTTCTTCCCACTCCATCTCAGGCACTGAGTCGGCTACGATTCCTGCCCCGGCCTGCACATAGAGCTTCTGATTCTTGATTACCGCCGTTCGAATGGCGATGGCCATATCCATATTGTCATTCCAGCCCAAATAGCCCATGGCTCCCCCATAGATGCCACGCTTATCTGGCTCTAACTCGTCGATGATTTCCATCGCTCGCACCTTCGGCGCGCCGCTCAGAGTCCCGACCGGCAAGGTTGCCTGCAGAACGTCTAGCGCAGTTTTGTCATCTCGCATTTCGCTTTCGACAATCGATGCTATATGCATCACATGAGAATAGCGCTCGACAAACATCTGCTTGGGTACCGTGACCGATCCAGTCTTGGATACTCTTCCTGAATCGTTGCGACTAAGATCAATGAGCATAAGATGCTCGGCGATTTCCTTAGCGTCGGCCAAAAGATCCTCTTCCAAAGCGAGATCTTCCGCCTCACTATTGCCGCGTTTGCGCGTGCCCGCCAGGGGACGCACCGTAATCTTTCCCTCCTCGACCCGGGCCAGTATCTCAGGCGAGGCGCTGACCACGTGGTGATCGCCAAGATCGAAGTAGACCATATAGGGAGAGGGGTTCAAAAAGCGCAGGGCTCTATACAGATTCAGTGGATCGCCCGAGAAGGGCACCGACATGCGCTGCGCCAGCACCACCTGCATGACATCACCCGCCACTATGTATTCTTTAATTTTCTCAACGGCCTGCTGATAGCCCTGCTGTGAGAAGTGATGTGAGAAATCAAGCTCCCCAACCGTCTTTGATTCCTGAAGTTTCGGCAAGGGTACTGGCTTGTTCAGTTGCTCCTGCAAGAAATCCAGACGCCTTTGCGCGCTAGCGTAGGCATCTTCGTCAGCCGGGTCGACAGTGATTACGAAGCAGATCGTCCCGCTGAGGTTATCGAATACCACGATCTCCTCGGATAACATCAACAAGATATCCGGAGTCGCGATCTCATCTCTGGCGGTAGATGGCCCTATGCTCGTCTCTACGAAGCGCACGGTATCGTAGGAAAAATAACCGACCAGGCCACCGCTAAACCTCTGGCCATCGGGAACCTCGGCAACCTTGAACCGATTCTTAAACGCGGCAATAAATTCGAAAGGATCGTCTGTTTCTACTTCTTCTACGGTGTCGCCTTCTACCTCGACCGTCACCGTCGCTCCGACAACACGCAGTATGGTGGAACAAGGAAGGCCGATTATGGAATAGCGGCCCCACTTTTCGCCGCCCTGTACCGACTCAAAGAAGTAGCTATGTTTGCCATCACTGTTGCTCTTGCACAGCTTTAGATAGGTGCTAAGCGGCGTTTCCGTATCGGCCAGTACTTCGCGCACAATAGGAATACGGTTATAGCCGGAATCGGCAAGCTTCTTAAACTTCTCTTCAGTCATTTGAGAATTCACATCAATCTCGAATCAATTGCAGCAAAAAATAGAAACCATTTTAGACTTCGAGGCCTCGCTGATTTTTTGCAGCGCGCAGCTCAAGCCAAAACTCCTTAGTGATGCTTATCGGGATCCTGTCCCAGCTGCGCCCGCATCTCGGAGATCGTCGCGGCATAGTCATCGCTGTTAAAGATAGCCGAACCGGCAACGAACATGTCGGCGCCCGCATCCGCAATTTCGCGAATATTCGACACGCCCACACCGCCATCCACTTCAAGGCGAATAGAATAGTCGCTGTCGTCGATGAGCTCACGAACTTGCTGTAACTTCTTGAGCGTAGAGGGGATGAATTTCTGCCCTCCGAATCCCGGGTTAACCGACATCAATAGAATGACATCGACCTTGTCCATCAAATATTCGAGACAATCGATGGGCGTGCCGGGATTGAAAACCAGGCCAGATTTACAGCCCTGTTCGCGGATAAGTTGCAAGGAACGATCGACGTGACCGGTGGCCTCGGGGTGAAAGCTAATATAACTGGCCCCAGCCTTGGCAAAGTCTACGATCAGCTGATCGACCGGGCTTACCATCAGGTGCACATCGATAGGGGCGGTAATTTTGTGATTTCGCAGCGCCTGACAGACCATAGGCCCGATGGTTAGATTCGGAACATAGTGATTATCCATCACATCGAAATGAACTACGTCAGCGCCCGCATCCAATACAGCATTGACCTCTTCGCCGAGTCTAGCGAAGTCAGCAGATAGAATAGAGGGAGCGATTAGATAGTCTTTCATTGCCATGGCCCATTTTGCAGAGTAGTTGAAGCGGGCATTTTACAGACAATGTCGGGGCTTGTCCTGATGGATAGGCAAGATAACAAGGATAGCGAATATTCAGAGGCCGGCTAGATCTATGCGCGAAGCTTACGATACCCGCAAAGTTCCTCATAGGCATTGCGTATCGCCATCGCATTCTCCTGCGCTTCCCGCAGCGCGGAAGCGGAGACATTGCTGCCAGCAAGCTTGTCCGGGTGATAGCGGGACATCATGCGCAGATAGGCACGACGTATTTCACCATCCTCCACCTCCGGCTCGAGCTGCAAGATGCGATAGGCGTTCTGCAGAAACGTCCGGCTATGCGGCTTAAAGAATGCGCCGCGGGGGTCTGACTGGGCTCTTTGATATTGCTCAGAATGCGAGGAGGATGCGATAGCTAGAAACTCTGACTTGGTATAGCCAAACTCCTCCGCCACATCGCGCAGCAGCATTTTGTCTTTCAGGCGCAGATTGCCTTTCAGATAGGCCGCCTCGCATTGAATCTGCAGGAATAGCTTCGCCAAGGCGCTGCGCCTGCCTACGACTCTCGCCGCCGCATCTAGCGCCGCGAATAATCCCGAATCGGGATGCTTACCACGATCGTAGGCAATGATTGCCTGGCGTCGCTTGTCCCCACACAATGCCATGCGCTTCATGACCTGCTCGGCGTAATTGATTTCGCCCACGGTTACGCGGCCATCCATCTTCGCCAGCCGCCCCAATGCCATAAACATAGCATCTATCAGCAGCTGTTCTGCGCGGCCACCGGATGGGAGATCTGCCGCGGCGCTGAAACCGCTGAGTCGCTTTGTCAGCGCTTTCCGATACGCTTTGCTGGTTAATGCCGTCAACATATCTTACGCACCATCGGCTTTACTGGCCGCTTCGAGGAAGCCATTAACTTCTCGCAGTCGCTCCGGCGTGCCTATATCCATCCACATGCCTTCGAATACCTCGCCACTTACCTGATCGTCTAGCATCGCCTCTTGCAAGAGCGGCACCATGGATCGCGGCTGAATCGGGAAGTCTTTAAATAGATTTTTGTGCATCACACTTATGCCGCTGAAGGTCAGACGCTGATCTCGTGCAGAGTGATCCTCGTGGACGCGGCCCTTTTCGTCGATGTAGAAGTCTCCATGGGGATTGTGATCAGCATTTTCGACTAGAACCAGATGCGCCAGCCGCTCAACCCCATCGACAGCTTGCAAGCTTGAAAAGTCGAAGTCGGTCCAGATATCGGCATTCGTTACAATGAAACAATCGTCTTCCAATTTCGGCAATGCCTTGATGATGCCGCCCGCCGTTTCAAGACGAATCGGTTCTCTCGAATAGCTAATCGAGGTTCCGTATCTGGATCCATTGCCGAGCAGCTCCTCGATCATGTCGCCTAGATAGAAATGATTGATTACGATACCCGAAACGCCACCAGCGACAAGCCTCTCAATCTGATGTTCGATAAGAGTCTTGCCCGCTACTTTTAATAGGGGCTTGGGTAAGTTGGCAGTGAGTGGCTGCATGCGCTTGCCCAGCCCGGCTGCCAAAATCATTGCTCGCATTAAGATTCCAGATTGAGTTTAGCTTTCGCCTTGAGAAGTACATTTGTCTCAAACCAGTCCAGGAAGGGAGCCATTTCATCGTACTTAGGGGCCACTTCCAGAAAATACTGCATAGCCTCAGGGATATCGGCCAAATACTGCGGTTTATTATCTCTTATGCAAAGGCGCGAGAAGATGCCCATGACTTTGAAGTTGCGCTGCAGCCCGGCGAGATCGAAATCACGGAGGAATTGCGCGATGGAAACCCCTTCTATCAGCCCAGCCTCGCAGGCCAGTTGATAATAATGGAGCGCCAACATCTCAACCAACTCCGGGCTCCAGCGTATATAACAATCTCGCAGCAGAGATACCAGGTCGTAGCTATAGGCGCCCGCCATCGCATCCTGAAAGTCTATGATGCCAGGCCCTGCATCCTTGGGAAATCGACCCTCATCCAGAATTAACAAATTACGCGAATGATAATCACGATGCACCGCAACTTGAATCTGGCCCAGAACCGCATCCTCCAGAAAAGAAAATGTGTTCGCAATCAATTCTCGATCGCCGTCGGTCAATTCCAGGTTAAGATATTCCCCACAGAACCAATCTTCGAAAAGCTGCATCTCGCTATGCAACTTCTCTCGATCATAGGGGGCAAGTCTCTCTTTATTTACATTAGATTGTATTTTTATGAGTGTGGAGATTGCGGATTTATAAAGGCTCTCAACTTGATACTCCGATATAGAGTCCAGGCCACCTGCTTGCAGACTCAGAAGTCGAGGTAGATACAGGCTATCACCGAAGTCTTCCAGTAGTAAAAACCCATTGCCGTAGTTCTTTGCGAGCACCTCAGGAGACTTGACTCCCGCCTCTCGCAGATAGCCGGCAACCTCCACGAATAATTTGCTATTTTCATTCTCCGGCGGCGCATCTACGGCGATAAAAGTCTGCTGCGCAATCTCTGCCCGAAAATATCGGCGAAAGCTGGCATCCCCGCTAACAGTAGTGAGATCGACGCTAATCGAGGGCTCTGAGAGCAACTGTCGCAACTGCTCGTTCACCCAGTCAGTCAACTGCGCTTTACGGCTATCTATCATTCTATGTCTTCTTTTGGGGAGGCATGGAACCAGGAAACCCTGAGACCCTGCTTTGCATTCAATGGCCGATGAATTATTATGCCTTGCTCGATGCTTGAGCAAAGCATTCATATCACACAGTTAGTCGGTTTCAACGGCAATAAGTTTACATCAAGCCGCTAGCAACTAAGTGATCCACGCAAAAGAGCCAGGAAGACCCAAGCAGCATGCCGTTCAAGAAACGCTATATCTGCGCCGAAATCGCCTTAATCCTGTCCTCGGGATTACTGCTGGCTTCGATTCCCCATGCGGCTCAGGCACAGCTCCCTCAATTCAGCTGCCGGGCTAACGAGTCCGGCGATGGCTGGATCTGCGAGAGCGACCAGACCCCCACTAGCGGCAACACGGTGCGCACCACGACGCGTCCTCTAAGTAACAGGGGAGCCAGCACGGGATTAGGAAGCACGAACCGGCCCGAGCGCCAGAGGGCAACTCCAACGCAGGCAGCGCCTGAAACTACTGAGCAGCTCCAGGCAAGCCCAACTGACACCCCAACACAGATTGAGACACCGCGCAGTAGCGAGACTACCGAGATTACAGCAGTGGCAGCGGAGCAAGAATATGAGCTCGATTGGGTTCCGCTGGCCTCCCTTAGCCCAGAACAACTCGCCGAGTTAGACAGTAACTGCTGTGGCGTGTTTGTCGATCCCAGCGGCCGCGAGAAAGATGCCGAGAATCGACCTGCCGACGCACAGACTCGCTTCGATGCGGCGCAGGGTGTCACCGGCGTCTCGCAAAATCTTATAAGCATCGACGGCGACATAGTAGTCCAACAGGGCTATCGCACCATACAGAATAACGAGTCCACGAGCATCGACCGTGCTACCAATACGGTGATAATGCAGGGCGATGTAGTGTTTCGCGAACCTGGCGTTATGCTTGCTGGCAGCTCCGCCTTCATCGATAACGATCAAGGCTTCAACAGAATCGAAAATGCGCAATATGTTTTGCATGAATACGGCGCCCACGGCAGCGCCGATAGCATAGTCTATGCGAGTGATAGCGGCAGCGTGACTATCGAGAATGGCGAATTCAGCCGCTGCGAACCCGAATCCAATTTCTGGCTATTCCGTGCAGACAGCATCGTACTGAACCAGGAGGAAGGCCGCGGCTATGCGACGGCTGTGAGCCTGCGCATAAAAGATGTGCCTATTTTTTACTACCCTGGAACGCTGCCCTTCCCTCTTGCTGACGAACGCATGTCTGGGTTTCTCGCACCCAGTACCGGGTCGACCCGCAGTGGCGGTTTCGATTTCGAGCTGCCTTATTACATGAATCTCGCGCCGAACTATGACGCCACTATATCTCCCAGACTCATCTCGGACCGAGGTGTGTTAACCGGGCTGGAAATGCGCTATCTGGCCGAGACTTCTATGAACACGCTGAACTTATCCTATCTGGGTAACGACAAGCTGTTTGATGAAGCGACCGCAAATGTTCCCGGCTCAGATTCGCCACCTACCGACAATCGCTGGTTCATCGGCTACGAACACTACGGAAGCTACGGCAGAAATTGGTCTAGCTTCGTCGACTACAATGCGGTGAGCGATGCAGACTATTTCTACGACCTGGGTAGCAACGGCCTGAACACAACCAGTCGTACGCACCTCAATCGACAGGCAAGACTGAATTTCAATTCCGAGTATCTGCGTGCCGGACTCAATGTGCAGCGTATACAGATTATCGACCCGTTTATTTCTTCGATAAACCTAAACAGACCCTATGACCGGCTACCGCAATTCTTTTTCGATACCGATACTTATCTAGGTGCCGGTTTTCGTATCGGCTTAAACGGACAGATCACCTCCTTCGATAGAACCCTTGATGAATCGCAGCTCACCGCAGCGCAGCTAGACAATGGCGCTCTGGTGAATGGCGAAAGATTGAATCTGGAGCCGGAAATAAGCTGGTCTGTGGAGCAACCAGGCTGGTTCCTGCGAGCTGGCGCAAAATACAAACACGCCTCGTATAAGTTACAGAATCAAGCCACGGTCTCAATGGATGACCCGGAGATTGGCATAGGCGTCTACAACTTCGACGCCGGTCTTATATTCGATCGAGCCATGCCTGGCGGTTTTACACAGACGCTGGAACCCAGACTGTACTATCTTTTTAGCGAATATGAAGATCAGAGCCTGCTTCCTCTGTTCGACACATCGGAGCTCAATTTCAGTTTCAACCAATTATTCCGGGAAGACCGATTCAGTGGTGGCGATCGCATCGCCGATGCAGACCAGGCCAGCTTCGCTATCACCAGCCGCATTCTCGACCCTCGGGGAAAAGAACAGGCACGAATTAGCCTGGGCCAGATTCGATACTTCGTTGACAGACAGGTAGGCTTGGACAGCCCAATTAGGCCGTGGAGACCTCGCTATTCGCCCCTAAACCAGAAATCGGCGCTGGCGGGGGAATTTGTTCTCGCCTTCGGACAGAACTGGCGCCTGAATTCTGACGTACAATGGAATGAAGATACGCAAGAACTGGACGAAGGCAGTTTCCAGCTACGCTATCATCGCGACAACGACCATCTAATTAACGTGGCATATCGCTACCGGAACCTGTTGAATTCGCCCAATTTTATCTTGCCGGGGAGAATAGACCCCCGTATTAAGCAGACTGATCTATCTGCAGCCTGGCCGATAAGTCAGAGCTGGAAGCTATTAGCCAGATGGAACTACGATCACAGCAATTCTCGGAACCTGGAGACCTTTGCCGGGGTCGAATACAGTAACTGTTGTGCGACAATACGACTTATAGCTAGGGAATGGGTTGACGAGGACGAATTGTTTGTCCCTAATATCGAACCTAATCAGGGAATTTTTGTCCAATTCACCCTGGAAGGACTAGGAAATATTACAGGTGGCGGCCTAAGCAACCTGCTGAGTGACGGAATTCGCGGGTTTAGAGAGACTGATGATGAATAAATGCAATACTAAAGCAGCAGGACAGGCGCGCAGCAGCATTCGCCTGGCAGCACAATTGCTGCCGGCAATCGGTTTGGGGCTCGTCTTAGCGATAGCGACAGCCTCAGCCTCAGCACAGCGCGTGTTGCTGGACAGAATCGTGGCCCTGGTCGACGAAGGCGTGGTCTTACAGAGTGAGCTCGATCTGCGCATGATGGAGATTCAACAGAACGCCGCGAGAGCGAATCGTCCCCTACCAGAACCCGAACAATTTAGAAAAGAAGTGCTGGATTCTCTAGTGATCGAAAATCTACAGATGCAGCTGGCTGAGCGAGTTAGCATCCGATTTACCGACGACGAGATCAACAGAATTCTGGGCACCATGGCGGAAAACAACAATCTCAGCTTCGATGAATATCTGAATGTGCTTAACGAGGCCGGCGTATACCTGCAAACTCGAGAGCAGGTGCGCCAGCAGATGACCATGCAAGAATTGCAGCGGGGCATGGTGAATCGCCGCATTCAAATAACCGAACAGGAAATAGACAACTTTCTAAACTCGGAAATGGGCCGCGAAGTTATGGCGCCCGATTATCTCGTTGAACATATTCTCATTCCTGTTGGCGGCGAAGAGCCCGCCGCATCCAAGCAGAGTAAATTACGCTATGCCGCCGATCTCGTCGCACGGGTTAAGGAAGGCGAAAACTTCGGTCAAGTCCGAGCCACCGCGAGACAGGCTGCTGTGTTTGAAGTTGGCGGGACGGAATTCGGCTGGCGCAAGGCCGAGCAGCTGCCCACACTCTTTAGAGAAGTAGTAGAAGGCATGAGCATCGGCGATGTAGAGGGGCCGATCGAAGCCGGAAATGGCTTTCACCTCATCCAACTCGCCAACAAGGCGGGCGGTGCCGAGCAGATGGTCGCACAGACTAATTTTCGCCACATCATGTTAACGCCCAACGAAATTCGCGATGAGCAGCAGACTGAAGATGCGATTCGCGAGCTTAGACAAAAGATTGTGGACGGAGAAGACTTCGCCTCTCTGGCCAGACAAAATTCCGACGACGATACATCCGTCGTAGCTGGTGGTGATATGGACTGGATCAACGAGGGACAACTGCCTCTGGACATGGAATCTGTAATTGACGCTCTAGAGATAGGCAAACTCAGCGAGCCCTTCCGCTCCGAAACCGGCTGGCATATAGTCGAAGTGCTAGAACGCCGCGTATCCGACCTCAGCACTATCTATACGCGCAATCAGGCTGCCAGCGCGCTGCGTAATCGCAAATACGATTTGGAATTGCAAAACTGGCTGATAGAGATTCGCGAAGAAGCCTTCGTCGAATTCATCGAATAGCATTCACCACATCGCACTCATTCAGATCATCCCCGCTAGCTTTGCAGGATTAGCCTCGTGACACATAGACTAGCTATCACTCCAGGCGAGCCCGCCGGCATCGGACCCGACCTGTGCATAGAGATCGCACAGAGTCCTCCTAAAGATGTCGAGCTTGTTCTAGTCGCCGACCCGACACTGTTGCAGGAGCGCGCCAGACTGCTCGGTCTACCACTTGTCACCAAAATTTTCGATCCATCTATCGAGGCGGAAGAATCTGCGCCAGGGCAGGTCACGGTAATTCCTGTCGGCCTGCGTCATGACGTAGAAGCCGGCGTCTTAAACTCGGCGAATGCAGAGTATGTTCTGGAAACATTGAGAGTTGCCGCCAAGGCAGTTACAGATAGCGAATGTGATGCGATGGTTACCGGCCCCGTGCACAAGGGAATAATCAATGATGCCGGCTTTAGTTTCTCCGGGCATACCGAGTATCTGGCCGACTACTGCAAGCAAAAACTGACCGTCATGATGTTGGCAACCGAGGGGCTGCGCGTCGCTCTGGCAACAACCCACCTGCCGCTGAGCGCGGTTCCTGCCGCCATCACCAAAGAGTTACTGCGAGATATCATCTCCATCTTGAACGCCGACCTGCAATCGAAGTTTGGAATTACCTCACCCGAGATTCTTGTCTGTGGACTAAACCCTCATGCAGGCGAAGGCGGCCATCTTGGTTCAGAGGAGATCGACACCATCGAACCGGTTCTCAACGAGATGCGCGCTCAGGGCATAAACCTTATCGGACCGCTGCCGGCCGACACGCTGTTTACGGCAAAGTATCTAGCCAGTGCCGATGCGGTGCTATCTATGTACCACGATCAAGGCCTGCCCGTGCTCAAGTACAAGGGCTTCGGTGCGGCGAGTAATATCACCCTTGGCCTGCCTATCATAAGAACATCGGTTGATCACGGGACGGCACTGGATCTTGCCGGCAGCGGCAAAGCCGATACAGGCAGCCTCGTCCATGCAATCAGCACCGCCCTGGAAATGAGCAAGCACTGGAGTAAGCCCTAGTGGCCAGTAATAGAGCCGTAACCTTGAGCACCGGCACCACGCATCAAGCACGTAAACGCTTCGGCCAAAATTTCCTGCATGACCAACAGGTCATCGATCGCATTATTCGCGAGATCGCGCCATCGCACGACGACCATCTGCTAGAGATCGGTCCCGGACAGGGTGCGCTGACGAAGCAACTCGCCAAGTCAGGCGCGCGTCTGGATTGCGTAGAGCTCGATAGAGATCTAGCAGAGCATCTAAGGCATCAATATCGCGACTACGATAATGTGCATATACATCAGCAGGACATACTGAAGTTCGATCTCAACGATCTCGAACTGGACGATAGGCGACTACGCATCATAGGCAACCTGCCCTACAATATTTCGACGCCTGTACTGTTTCACCTGTTGAAATTTTACGAGAAGATCGAGGACATGAGCTTCATGCTACAGCTCGAAGTGGTCGAGCGCATGGCAGCCGATGTCGGCGATAAAGATTACGGCCGACTTAGCCTCATGCTGCAGTATTTTTGCAGGGCCGAGAAACTCTTCAACGTGCCGCCGCAGGCCTTCACTCCACAGCCCAAGGTAAATTCGGCCATCGTACGCCTGACCCCCTACGCCGAACCGCCAGTTAAGGCGAAGGATGTAGAATGCCTCAAGCTCGTCGTTAGAACCGCGTTCAATCAGCGCCGCAAGACCTTGAAGAACAGCCTCAAGACGCTCATATCTGAGGATGCGCTTGCAGACCTAGCGATCAATATGAAACTACGACCAGAAAATTTGGGCCTCACCGATTATGTCAAAATCAGTGACGCAATAAGCTCCCTGGCAAACTAGAACCCGTCACAAGAGGCGCCCAGATGCGCAGATACAGATGAATAGCCAACAGGACATTCGAATCGAGGTAGCGGTACGCTACTTAACTGAGCAGTCGGACCCCGATGCCGACCGCTACGCATTCGCCTACACAGTAGAGATATGTAATCGCGGTATGGAAACGGTCAAGCTATTGAATCGCTACTGGCATATCACAGATGACAACGAGAAAGTCGAAGAGGTCCGTGGCGAAGGTGTCATTGGGCAGCAACCCGAGATTCTACCTGGCCAGTCTTTTCACTATACCAGCGGCGCCGTTATCGAAACAAAATTCGGTAGCATGCACGGCGACTACGAGATGCAAAGCTCCAGTGGCGAAAAATTTACTGCCAAGATACCTCCATTCCTGTTAGCGCCACCGCTCGCCGTTCATTGAGGACAAAGGCACAGGCTGGCCCGAAACAAGTTCTCGCTCAGTAATGTTATACTTCTGGCCATGCCTTTAGTTCTTAAAATTACGCAGTATCGTCCATGAGTACCTACGTCGTCGGAGACTTACAGGGCTGCTATAAGCCTCTGAAGAAACTTCTAAAGAAAGTTAAGTTTTCCGAGGCTACGGACAAACTCTGGTGTGTTGGCGATCTCGTCAATCGGGGACCAGATTCGTTGGACACTCTACACTTCTTGAGTGATATGGAGGCCTCCTTAGAGCTGGTCTTGGGTAATCACGACCTGCACTATATTGCGATACATGAAGATTGCGCCCCAGCAAGAAGCAAAGACACTCTGGATAATTTGTTAAATGCCAAAGACAGCCAAGAACTCAGCGACTGGCTGCGCAAGCAGCCGCTTGCTCACCATGAGAGTCTGGACACCAAATCTGGCGTAGAAAATTTTCTTATGGTGCATGCCGGTGTCGCGCCCCATTGGACACTGCAGAAGACGCTAAACCTTTCTGCCGAAGTGCAATTCGCGCTACAAGATATCGACTACAAGGCTTTCCTGCATCATATGTACGGCAATACACCTACACGCTGGCACGACCAGTTAGAGGGTCTGGATCGCCTGCGCGTAATAACGAATTACCTGACGCGAATTCGCTTCTGCGACGAGATAGGCACCTTGCAGCTAACCGTAAAGGAAGGCTTGAGTTCGGCGCCACAGGGGTTCAAGCCCTGGTTCGAATACGAGACACTAACTCCCGAGGCGACTATACTTTTTGGTCACTGGGCGGCACTCGAGGGCTATACTGGCAAGAAGCATGTGTATGCTCTCGACACCGGCTATGCCTGGGGTCGCGAACTAACCCTGATGCGCCTGGAAGACAAGCAGCTGTACTCTATCCCCAGTTAGGCGAAGCAATAGTAAACTGGCTAGCCGGTTTCAACGCAAGACACCAAGATGACTATGGACATATATTTAGTGGGCGGCGCGGTCCGCGACAAACTCCTGAACCTTCCCATTCGAGACAAGGATTGGGTCGTAGTCGGCAGCACCGCCAGCGCGATGAAAGAGCAAGGCTATTTGCAAGTTGGCAAAGACTTCCCCGTGTTTCTCCATCCTGAAACCAAGCAGGAATATGCTCTGGCCCGTACGGAGAGAAAGGTTGGCGCCGGCTATCTGGGCTTCGAGTTCGATGCCTCGGAATCTGTCACCCTAGAGCAGGACCTGATGCGCCGCGATCTCACCATCAACGCGATCGCCGAAGCTGATGATGGCGAAATTATAGACCCCTATAACGGCCGTCAAGACATACGGGACAGAGTCCTGCGCCATGTCTCACCCGCTTTCGCCGAAGACCCGCTGCGTGTGCTTAGAGTCGCAAAATTTTCGGCTCGTTTTGCAGCCTTGGGCTTTCGGGTAGCACCCGAGACTCTAAACCTGATGCGCGACATAGTTAACAGTGGTGAGATCGAAACCCTGGTGCCTGAGCGAATCTGGCAGGAAACGGAACAAGCCATGGGCAGCGCCGCACCCGATGTCTATATTCGCGTGCTGCGAGACAGCGGCGCGCTAAAGCTACTCCTGCCGGAGGTCGATCGCCTCTTCGGTGTGCCACAACCACCCAAGCATCACCCGGAAGTAGATACGGGGCTTCACACCCTGCTCAGCCTGCAGCAGGCTGTCAAACTGAGTGACGATCCAGTGGTGCGCTATGCAGCACTGGTTCACGATGTTGGCAAGGGAGTTACCGATACGGCTAAATGGCCTAGCCATTTCGACCACGAGCAACTGGGCCTGCCCCTGCTGCTGGATATTACCAAGCGCCTGCATGTGCCGAATCAATATTCGAAACTCGCCGCACTGGTTTGCGAGCATCATACAAAACTGCACCGCATACTGGAGCTGCGTCCGGCGACGCTGCTTAAATTAATCGAGTCCCTCGATGGCTTTCGCCGCCCCGAGCGAGTTCAGAAATTTCTCCTGGCCTGCGAGGCTGATGCCAGGGGCAGAACGGGGCTTGAACAACGCGATTATCCGCAGAGCACCTATCTCACTGCAGTGCTAAGCGAATTGTCGCAGCTGGATGTTGGCAGCCTATTGAAAGAGGCGAAGCCCAAGAATCCGCAGGAGTTTGTCAGCCAGAGCAGGCTCAGCCTGTTAGGCGACATCGTCGCCCGGCTGAATCCTTCTCAGGGCACTAATTAACTAGGGTGTTAATCCAAAAATGAACAGCTCAGCAAATACCCAAACCGAAGCCAGAGTGTGTTTCCTCACCGGCGCGAGCAAACGACTCGGAGCCAGTACGGCCAGAAAATTTCATGCCGAGGGCCTCAATGTCATCATTCATTTCAATAATTCTCGCCGGGAAGCCGAGTCGCTGGTCGCTCAGCTCAACGCCTTGCGTGAGGGTTCTGCAAAATCTTTGCAGGCCGACCTCACCGACAGGGAGCAGCTGGAATCTCTGCCGAACCAGGTACTGGGCTGCTACCACCGCCTCGACGTACTGGTCAACAACGCCTCGTCGTTCTATCCAACACCTCTGCGGAAGTGCTCCAACGAGCAGTGGGACGACCTGATCGATAGCAACCTGCGCGCCGCCTTCTATCTATCCCAGCAGCTGGCCCCCGAACTTACGCGGCGCGCGGGCTCCGTGGTTAATATGGTAGACACCCACGCAGACAGCCCACTGAAAGGCTTCCCGATATATAGCATTGCGAAAGCTGGGGTTAAGGCGATGACCAAATCCCTAGCCAAGGAACTCGCGCCGCGAGTAAGAGTGAACGGCGTCTCCCCCGGCGCAATACTCTGGCCGCCATCGCTGGAGGACGAGTCCAAACCTGAAGTTTTGTTAGGTAGAGAAAAAATGCTAGAGACTATCCCCCTGCGCGCCCTGGGAGATCCGCAGAACATTGCGGACACTGTTTTCTTTTTAGCAAATGACGCTTGTTATGTTACCGGGCAGACAATACGGGTTGATGGTGGCCGCTACCTCGGCTAACAAACTCTTTCCCTATTTTTGGTTTCGGAGAATATTCTTATGCTGAGAATCTATGGTGATAGCCAGTCAGGCAATTGCTACAAGATTAAGCTACTGTTATACATCCTCTCTATCGAGCACGAATGGATCCATGTCGACATTCTTGCCGGCGAGACGCACACGGATGAATTCAAGAAAATGAACCCGAACAGCAGAATCCCGGTTCTGCTGCTTGCCAACGGCAGCATTCTCACAGAATCCAATGCCATCCTCAACTTTCTCGCCGAAGGCAGCGAATATCTCCCCAAGGATCGTTACCTGCGCGCCCAGGTATTGCAGTGGCAATTCTTCGAACAGTACAGCCACGAACCTTTTATCGCGACAGCACGATATATCAATAAGTACCTGGGCCTGCCGGAAGATCGTCGAGCAGAATACGAGGCCAAGCAGGAAGGAGGGCACAGAGCCCTGTCTGTGATGGAACAACAACTCAGTCAATCAGACTTTCTGGTAGGCAGCTCACTGACTATCGCCGACATCAGCCTCTATGCCTATACCCATGTGGCACACGAGGGCGGCTTTGAATTGGACGGCTATGTAGCTATTCGACGATGGATAGATAGAATCGAGCAACGCGATGACTATCTTGCTATGAATGGCTAGCGCGATACCCTAGCCATCTACCAGAACTAGATCTTGCCTAATGAAGCATCCAGTGCCACCGGCCATAGCTTTTGCTTCGCCTTGTCATAGCCCTGCCACAGCTCTCCATAGGAAACACCCGTTGCAGGATGAAGCGCCTCTGGCAATAATTCCGCTAGTGGTTGCAGCACATAGGCATTCTCTGTGATCTCGGGGCGCGGCAATTCTATACCACAGGAAACGCCGGACTCATCTCCAAAGAGCAGGATATCGATATCCATAGTACGGCCGGAGAATCTGACCTGCTGGCGATCTCGCCCCAGTCGGTCCTCTAGGTGTTTCAGAAAAGCAGCGACGTCTGTTAGCGCTTTGTCGGTATCTGCCAACACCACAAAGTTTAGAAAATTATCCCCATCAAAACCAACGGCCTTGCTCTCGTAGATAGTCGAGCAACGAATGTTTTCAAACTCCATTCTTAACTCATTCACGGCCGCCCGAATATTGGATTCGGCATCTATATTGCTACCGATGCTCAGGGCCAGCGTTGTCACAGGCAATTTCCGTAGTTTGAATTCTCGTTAAGAGAACAGTTGAAGCTATCTATTGCCACGTTCAATGATTACGCCTACGTCTTTGGAGCCGGTGACGGCACCGGGTTTACCGACTCTCAACTTAAGCCAGGGTACGGAAAATTCCTCTAGCACGATCTCTGCTATTCTCTCGGCCATCGTTTCTACCAGGAAAAATTCCGAGCCTTCGATAAACTCGATCAGCCGCTTTGCGACTGCCTTGTAGTTCAATGTGTTTTCAATATCTTCGCTGCGGGCTGCCGCACCTATGTCGGTTCCCATTTCGAGATCCAGACTCACCACCTGCTTCTGTTCCCGTTCCCAGTCATAGATGCCTATGATGGTTTCAATTTCGAGCTCACGAATATAAACGATATCCATTTCTAATCCTTCAAACATAAATATAAAAGAAGCTAGATGGCAGGCAGAGCCTCCAGCGACCAGCGCGGTTGTGCGCGTATTTCCAGGTCATCTGCCTGGCCGGCCAACAATCGCTGACAGCCTGCATAGGCGATCATGGCGCCGTTATCCGTACAGAATCTAGGCTGCGCGTAGAAAAGTTTCGCATTGTGCTTCGCGACTGTATTTTCCAGTACTTCACGCAGCTGCAGGTTTGCCGAAACGCCCCCGGCGATAATCAGGGTGTGCATTCCGGTTTGTTGCAGGGCCCGAGAACACTTAATCGCCAGGGTGGCTACTACCGCCTCCTCGAATCCGCGAGCGATGTCTGCACGTTGCCGATCATCTAAATTTCCATCGGCATCAACTGCCTCAGAAATAGCGGTGCGCACCGCCGTTTTCAAACCGCTGAAACTGAAATCCAGGCCAGGGCGGTTCGTCATCGGGCGTGGGAAAGTGAACTTTCCCGTCACTCCCTGCAAGGCCAGCTTCGCCACATGGGGACCCCCGGGGTAAGGCAGGCCCAACATCTTGCCTACTTTGTCGAAGGCCTCCCCAGCGGCATCGTCGAGTGACTCACCCAACAGCGAGTAGCGACCGATGCCCTCGACCTGCACCAACTGCGTATGACCGCCAGAGACTAGCAGGGCCACAAACGGGAACTCTGGCGGCAACGCTTCGAGCATGGGAGCCAACAAATGACCTTCCATGTGATGCACGCCTATAGTAGGCACATCCCAACCCATGCCGACGGATCGGCCCACTGCAGCGCCAACGAGCAGAGCACCAACCAGACCCGGCCCTGCTGTATACGCTACGCCGCCGATGTCGGATTGCTTAATGCCTGCCTTGTCGATCACTTCGCTGATCAGCGGCAGTGTCTTGCGAATGTGGTCACGTGAGGCTAATTCGGGAATAACACCGCCATATTGCGCATGGATATCGATCTGGCTGTAGAGGCAGTCTGCCAGCAGCCCACGCTCGCTGTCATACAGGGCCACACCGGTCTCATCACAGGATGTTTCAATACCAAGTACTATCAACGAATTAACTCTCTCAGTTTCAATCAGGGCCTAGGGAAAGACGCAATCATGCCAAATATGGCGGCATATCCCTAATTCACAGTAAATCGGCCGAAATCCAAGTCAAATCGGGCTAATTCTTTTGCAATTAGGGCGTTGGGGCATTAATATAAGCG
>Ga0209308_10000637_pt1 | contig 34588 bp, 17 predicted proteins | sample COGITO_mtgs_1204_3_FD_184806 | JGI IMG/M metagenome (GOLD analysis project Ga0209308, IMG submission 184806) | Pelagic marine microbial communities from North Sea - COGITO_mtgs_120405 (SPAdes) (version 2) | ecosystem: Environmental > Aquatic > Marine > Epipelagic ... | reverse complement strand
TCTTATGAAAGAGGTTGTTGGTTTTATAAAAGATGGTGATACTGCTGTGCAGATTATCCCTATGTTAAAAGAATATTTAGAAATCAACGTTAAAAACGATGACCAATTAGTAAAGGTAGCTGCTATAGTACAACGTATAATAGCCGCAGAGAGTAAAGGTACAGGTGAAGATGAGTATGGCTTATCTGATGCTGAGAAGGAGCAACTGTTAGGTGCGATAGAAGATGCGGCTACAGACTTACAAAGTCATTCAGATGAGATAGAAGACGACATTAAAAGGGTTGAGAATTAATGCCTTTTTTCAAAAGTAAAAAAAATAAGAACAGAAGAACAGATGGTGGTGGATTTACAACTTATGATGATGTTTATCAAATAGTAAAAGATAATATCGATGAAGCTGTAGAGTTCTATGAGTTGGAGCCTGCTGTAGTAACGGATGTTTTTTTAGACCCAAAAAGCTTACCAAGAAAAGATATAGCTGGTGGTGATGGAAAAATGCCAGACTATTCTTACTTAGGTACAATTAGAGCTAGATTTATTGAGAGTCAAAGTGATGGTGATGTTATTGATGATTATATAAAACCTTTATCTCCTCATATGGTAGCATACCCTTTGATAGGAGAGGTTGTGAACATAGCAAAACATGGAAGTCAAATGTATTACTACCAACCTTTAAATTTAAAAAATCATGTGAATATGAACCTAGCTAATAATACTCTTACAGACCCAAGAGTTACAAGTAGAACAACAGAGTTTAATAGAAATTTGTTGAGTGAATATGGTGATGTAGTTTTTAATGGTAGATTTGGTCAAGCTATAAAATTTGGTAGTGATCCTTTTTATTTGTATCCCGATGTAAAGGTTACGAATAGACAATCAGTTCTACCACAAACAATAGCTGACGAACATTACCCACATGTACAAAATATAAATGCTGATGGTTCCTCAATTTTTATGACATCAGGTTTAGCAAAAGAGGTTGATGTTCTAATACCAGCAGTACAAACCTTAACAACTCCTGATGTGTTGGATGGTGATATGATTACACTTAATTCTGATAGATTGGTTTTTAATTCCAAAAAAACAGACATACATATGTTTGCTAGAAGAAACCTAAACTTGTCAGCTAACGAAGAAATAAATTTAGAATTAGGAACAAACTCTATTGGTGGTAAAATAAGATTGGGTGACGCAGAATCTACTAATCCTATGGTGTTAGGAAATCAATTAGAAGATTTATTTGAAAAGTTATTCTCATCCTTAACAAGTTTTTCTAATTCTGTTTCTAGTGCTACAGGAATAGCTGAAGTAGGAGACGCATCAAACGTTATGTTAAATGAAATACAAAAGATTAGAGTTAATGTATTACCAAAGATACTAAGTGATACGGTTTACATAACAGAAAACGAACCAAATGAAGTTACGGGAGATGATCCTTTCGTAGACTTATTATAGCATAGGAAAATAATTATGAGCGTCATATCAGATAAATTGAAAGGTGTTGTACAAAGTGTATTTGATTTACCAAAAGAAGATATTGAAAGAAAAGTAGATACTATTATTAATAATACTAGACAAGGTGGGGAGCAAGGGGAACAGATTAAGAAAGTACTTAACCAAATAGAAACAGCAGAAAAACAGGTAAAAACAATTCAAGATACTGTTAAGACAGTTGGTGCTGTTTTAAAGAGCTTGAAAGCAGCTAGACAAGCAGCTCAAGCTACTGAAAAGGCAAGTACTATATCAGCTTCACTCAATCCAGCTGCAGCTGCTGTAGCAGTTGCTCAAAAATTTGTTATAGAAAAAGTAAAGAATGAAGAAGAAGAGGCACAAAACGTTTTGAATGTAGTACCAAGTCTAGTAGAAAATTTTAAAAACTTTATTTCAGAAACTAAATTAAAATTAAAAAAAGCTAAACAAGAAAAAGAAAAAAAGAAAGCTTTACGTGAGCAAAGAGAGAGAAAATTAAATTCTTAATATTTATAATAAATAGGAGTTATCATGTCGAATACTAAAAAAATCATAGGTTTAATTAGAGAAATAGTTAAACAAGAGGTACAAAAAGAGGTAAGAAAGATACTTATTAGTGAAGGAGCTAAAGCTATATCTAATAATGTAAATGATGTACCTGAAGTAATACCAAAGCCTGTTCCTCAAAAATCTAAACCTGAAGAAGTAAGTTATACTAAAAACCCAACGTTAAACAAGATACTAAATGAAACCGCTCGTGGAGAAGAGTTCGAAGAGTATCCAACAATGGGTAATAAGACTTTTGATAGTACAAGAATGGCTGAGGCTATGGGTTATGGTGGAGCGTTAGGTAGTGCAGAAGAGAAAAGAAAGATGGGAGCTATGCAGACAGCACAAGCAGCTGGTGTTGATACATCAAATAAAGCAGTACAAGATGTAATGGGTGATTTAACAAAAGATTATAGAGGTGTAATGAACGCATTAAAGAAGAAGGATGGTAAATTATAATGGGTGTTATTGAAAACGATTTAAATGAAGATACTTTTATTGGTTTAGAATTGCCATTAACATATGGTAATTCAGGATTCTTTAATAGAACTAAAACTGCTTTACAACAAGCTAAATCTAATATCAAAAATCTTCTTCTTACCAATAAAGGTGAGAGGTTAGGTAATCCTACATTTGGAACAAATTTACTTTCACTAGCTTTCTCACAAGAGAACACAGATTTAGAAAGTAGAGTTGAAGAAGAAATTAGAGGGGCTATGAGTGAGTTTTTACCATTTATAAATGTGGTTAGTATTGAAACAAAATTTTCAGATCTTAACATAAACAGAGCTATCGTGAATATAAGATTTACATTGGATGTGGATTTAACATCAGAAGAAAATTTAGAATTAGATTTATCAACCTATACAGGAGCATTAGCATTAGACCCACACGATTTGTTATCAAGTGGTGGGTAAATAGGAGAAATTAAATGCCATATTCAGTAAGTAAAAAATCAGTAAAAGAAGTTAGGTATCTAAATAAAGATTTTACATCTTTCAAAGATAACTTAATAGAATTTACTAAAATATATTTTCCAAATCAGTATAATGATTTCAATGAATCGTCACCCGGTATGATGTTTATTGAAATGGCTTCATACGTTGGTGATGTACTTTCTTATTACGTAGACAATCAGTTTAAAGAAAGTCTACTAGCTTTTGCTGAAGAGAAGAGAACAGTTTACAATATGGCTCAGTCTTTAGGATACAAACCAAAATTATCTTCAGCTGCTACAACTGATGTTGATGTATTTCAAACAGTTCCAGCAATATCAAGTGGTGCTGGTGATAGTTACAGCACTAAACCTGATTTAAACTATGCTATGAATTTAAAAGCTGGAATGGAGATACAATCAGATACAGGAGTGTCTTTTATAACAACAGAGGATTGTAACTTTAAGTTTTCAAGTTCTTATGACCCGATGACGATAAGTGTTTATGAAAGTTCTGCTAACGTGCCTGTTACCTACCTATTAAAAAAAGGTGCAAGAGCTTCAAGTGGAACTGTTGCAACAGAGTTCTTTACTTTTAATGCAGCTGAAAAGTACAAGAGAATTGCTTTAGCAAATCAAAATGTTTTAGAAATACTTTCTTGTACAGACAGTGATGGTAATGATTGGTACGAAGTTCCTTACTTAGCCCAAGATACAGTATTTACAGATATGGATAATACATCTAAAAATGATGACCAGCTATACACTTACGCTGACCAAGCTCCTTATCTACTAAAACTTCTAAAAACATCAAGAAGATTTACAACTTTTATCAGAGAAGATAATAGAACAGAATTAAGATTTGGAGCTGGAACATCAGATAGTCCTGATGAAGAGATAGTTCCAAATCCCGATGAAGTTGGTTCTTCTTTGCCTGGCTCACCAACTTACCTAAACACAGCTTTTGATCCCTCAAACTTTTTAGCAACTAAAGCATACGGACAAGCTCCATCTAATACTCAACTAACTATCAGATACAGATACGGTGGTGGTATTAATAGTAATGTTAGAGCTAATAGTATTAGAAGTGTTCAAGTTGCTAATGTAGAATTAGATGAAACGGGACTTAATGCTGCACTTGTCAGTACTACTAGAGCTTCTATAGCTATAAACAATCCACAACCAGCTGCTGGTGGAAGAAGTGTGGAGAGTATCACAGAAGTTAAAAATAATGCTTTAGCTTACTTTCAAGCACAACAAAGAGCAGTTACTAAAGAAGACTACATTACAAGAGTTTATGCACTACCACCTAAATATGGTAATGTAGCAAAAGCCTATGTCGTACAAGATAGTCAATTAGATAGTAAATCAGGTGCTAATGCAGATGCTCGTATAGCAAATCCATTGGCTCTTAATATGTATCTTTTAGGTTTTGATGCAGGTAAAAAATTAGTTACAGTAAATCAAGCAGTAAAAGAAAATATACAAACTTATCTAACACAATTTAGAATGGTTACGGATGCTGTAAATATAAAGGACGCATTTGTAATAAACATCGGTATAAAATTTAATCTACTAACAAAGGTTGGTTACAATAAAGAAGAAGTTGTATTGAGAGCTATACAAAAAGTCAGAGACTTTTTTAATATTGATAAATGGCAGATAGGACAACCAATCGTATTAGCTGACATAGCTTATCAACTTTCTTTGGTTGATGGTGTTTCTGCAGTTGTTCCTCCTGAAGAAGATAATCCTAATGGGCATTCTGTACTCATCACTAATAAGTTTAAAGTTAGTAGTGGTTACTCAGGAAATGCTTACGATATGGTAGGTGCTACAAAAGATGGAGTTGTTTATCCATCACTAGACCCAAGTTGTTTTGAATTAAAGTTTCCAAATACTGATATTGAAGGTAGAGTAATTGGTAATTCATCGGGAGGTAACTAATGCATTATTTTGTTTTTCCAGAAATAGATACAACTTTATATCAAGCTAGTGGTAGTGGTAATGCTGGCTTAGATGAGATATTAGAAGTAAGAAAAGATATGAGTCAATCTGGTGGTAACATTAAAGTATCTCGTGTATTAATTAAATTTGATATTAGTGAAATATCTTCTTCTTTAGTAAACGGAACTATATCTACAGACGCTAAATACTATCTAAATATGTATGATGCAGGTTCTGAAGAATTGAATACAAGTCAGTCTTTGTGGGCCTATCCTATAAGTCAAAGTTGGGTTGAGGGACAAGGAACTTTTAGTGATAGTCCAATTACAACAGAAGGAGCTAGTTGGCAGTATAGAGATGGTCAGATTTTAAAAACAGCTTGGAGTGGTTCTGTAGGTCAAGAGCAAGGTGGAGCGTGGCATGAAGAAGTTTATGCTACACAATCTTTTAAGTATGGTTCTGATGATATGAGGATGGATGTAACGCCTATAATGAACAAATGGTTAGATGGTACATATCCTAATAACGGATTTATAGTAAAAAGAAGTGGTAGTTTTGAAAATTTAGATACAAATACTGATGAAGGAAGTCAAGACAAATTGGGTAATTTTAAATTCTTCTCAAGACAAACCAATACAATATATCCACCAAAATTAGAAGTTGAATGGTTTGATACAAAATGGAGTACGGGCTCACTATCTGCATTAGATTCTACAGAACTAGAAGACTTACAAGTATATATGAAGAATTTAAGACCTGAGTACAAGGAGAGTTCTAAAGTAAAGTTTAGATTGTGTGGTAGAGGTAGATACCCAACAAAGTCTTACTCAAACACATCTTCAGCATACCTAACGCAAAAGTATTTACCGAGTGGTAGTGTGGAAAATATCGGTGGTGATGGCGCTTACTACTCAGTATTAGATGGTCGGACAGACGATGTGATAGTACCATTTGGTTCAGGTTCTCTAATAAGTTGTGACTCAACAGGAAATTATTTTAATTTATGGATGAATGGATTACAAGCAGAAAGATATTACAAATTTCAATTTAGAGTTGTAAGTGGTAGTAACACAACAGAGGAAACCATACAACACTTTGACGATGATTTTACATTTAAAGTAGTGAGATAAAAAATGCCTTACACACAAGAGGAATTACAGAAGTTAGATTTTTACAAAAGACTAACTGAAGAAGACGAACAACAATACTTACAGAATAAAGCTACTTTAGAGTTAAAGGCTAACTACTCTGGTTCAGCTAATCAAGGTTCTTTAGTAAGGGATAGTTTAGATAAAATTTTACTTTTTGAAAATCCTTACAAAAACGAACTTTTAGAAGATGAATCTTCTAAAATAGTTTATGATTTAAAAGTAAAAACTTTGAAAACAAAAGAAAGCGACACTATTGTTGAAGAGGTTTTAGATAGAAGGTTTAGAGAATTATAATGGCTAGTAAATTAACAGAAAGAGATAAAAATTTACTTGATGCCAGCAATTTTCAAATTATTGGTAATAAACCTTACGAAGATGGTAAATGGGGAAGTAAGGGTGATAGAGACTTTGTTCACTTTCAAATATTTGACTCTAGTAATAATCTAATTCAGTATGACAATCTACCTTTATCTGATTTTATAATAAACTCTTCAAATGATAATGTAGAATTTTATCCTGGCTCACACATCCGTAAGTTAGGTTTTGAAAGTGGTGTATTCACTATTAGATATAACTTTTTAAGAAAGTTGGCAGGCAACGAGTCGGCAGTTTTAGTTCATACATTAGATAAGAATGATACTAAAATTGGTGATGTTTATACTAACACAAACAATATTTACATCACAGAAGATGGTGTAATATATGCCGGTACTGAAGAACAATACAGAGATAACCCGACAACCACAGAACAATTAAAAATAGAAGATTTAAGATATCAGATACATGAAATATCTCCAAGTAGAACTGAAGTTAGATTAAGAGCTAAACAGATAAATAGTTCTTATATATCTGATTTTGTAAACATACAAACACCTTACACCATACAAGATACAAATACTGAAATAAACTTTTTAGGTAACTCTAATGAGTCTGTAACCCTTACAGTAACACCAAACGATGGTGGTTTTATTTTTTCACAACAAATGGTTGGTGGTAGCATTTCCATACCTGATGTTTACGAAGTAGATGAAATAGATGTCGCTGTTCGTTCAGATGTAAATGTGATACTTAATCCATCAGGCGAAGAAATAGAAGCGGATAACTTGGGTAATGTTTTAGAAATTGCTGGAGAACATGAATGGGATGCTACACTACATGATGATGCTATAAGAGTTAGTAATTGGAGCGATGGTTTTCTACAATTCAGCAATGGAGATTTCTTTGGAACTTCTGCTATAGGTTACCACGCTAAATGGGTACAAAGAGAAGGTATAGCTAATGGTAATTGTATAAAGTTTTCGGACACCAATGATGTATTTAGAGATTTAGCAGAATGGCCAGCTAGTGTTTATCGTAAGCTATCTATGAGACAAGAGATAGCTAATCTACAAGGACAAGGTGTAAAGGTAGGTGATTTTGTAAATGTAAGAATGGATGTCAAGAGTTCTGTTCCTGATAAAGGTGTACAGATTGCACTTAGTTATCCAAATGAATTAGTAAATGAAGATAAACCACAAAATCCACCTGATGGATATTTTGATGTAAATAATGTTGGACCAACCGAACCACAACCAACAAGTCCACCACCCGGATATGTATCTAACACAGAGGCTAATGCTTTAGCTATAGAAAGTAAACCACCGATGACTGAGGCACAAATTAGAACGGAATATGGACGAGATGTTCCTACACCTTTTGATGCTACTGTAGGAACACCTACATCTATATGGGGTGGAGCTGCTGCTTGGAAGGTAACAGATATAAGAAATGATGGTGTAAGTGGAAACAAATATTTTTGGGGACCAAACTTAGCTAACCAAACTCAGAACGGAACGTTAAGTGAAGGTGGTGATTGGATATGGACAGCAAATCCTGAAAACCCACCTTACTCTGCTGGTTCTTGGGTTGTTAATCCAACCATAGCGAATAGCCTAACTCCACCAAATGGAACATCAGGAAAATTAGAAGCTATAAATTTTCATCCAGCAACTTTACCAAATGATGGGGATGCTTTTTACAAAAGAGATAGAAATCGTGGAGAAAACAAAGGATGGCAAACTGCTGTCAATGTTGGTACTAATGAGACTAGTTTACTATTCAAAGAAGATTTAATTTGGGAACAAAAACACGGTTCTAGTAATATAGATAATTTGAACCTTTTTTCATTTGATAACTATTTTTCTGGCACAAGAGATGTTATACTCGATGAAGGTACAGCAAATCAGAGAACAGTTTACGATGATATTTTTAGATTTGGATTTATACAAAGTGTAGATAGGGTTAGTGAAGGTAATGATGAAGGAATCAAAGGTGGTTGGTTTGTAATATTCTACAACAATGGTGATAGAGATAGTAATGGAAACTTAACAGAAAATTCAAATAGATACTTTTTCTATAGTAGAAACGACAGCGCAATAAAAGAAAGACAATCTCAACTGCTACACTTTACAAAAAATATCGATGGCCCAATGAACTCAGCTATTTTAGATAATGAAGGTGAATTAGAAACTCACTATAAAATAAATCCTGATAAAAATTTAAGATACCACTTTCACATAGGTGAAGTATATTACGATTTAATAGATGGTGATAATGGAGGAGATTTTGAAGATAATGGAGTTGATGGACCCAAACAGATAAGCGATAATTTTCCAGGTTCTGAAGGAGCTAATGCTATAATTGGTGATAATCAAGGTTATGGTAGGGTAAGATATATAATAGGTGATAGAGTTATTGAAGCAAAAAGTGATTCTAAAGATGGAGTTGATACAGACACCGCAATTAATGATAACTTCTATAGATGTGGTGAGGTAGATGGAAGTGGAGATGATTTAACTTATGGCGTAAGAAATCCATCTGCAGCTAACTATGGAATCTTCAACGATGATGGTGAATTGGAAACACCAGGAACTACACCAATATATGATAATGGATTAGCTGATTTACCATTTCCTGATAACCCAACTCAAATAGGTGCTCTAAGTCTACAACAAGCTTGGAAATGGAATGGTAGTGAGTGGTTGGATAATTCACTTACACCACCAAGATATAGTTATATCACACCAGAGTTCACAACAACTGTTGTATCACCGGCTAATAGTAACGAATGGGAAACATTGGAGGCTAGTATTGAGATTCCTTTTGGTTGGCAGTTAGACCAAAAATGGTTTTTATACCTGAATGGTGATGGACAATCAACTGGTAATTTAACTCAAGGTGTTGTTTGGGTAGATAATGTATTTATGGATTTTACGTTTACAGAACAATCAGAAACTATTCCTGTATCCAGACCTTATGTAGCACAAATAAATTCAGTTAGTTCGGATGGATTGGTGATTGAGGTTAATAAGTCTTTTAAACAAAAAGCATTAGAAGTTGGTGTAGACGATCAAGATGAGTCTACAACAGATATTTATGATGTAGAAAATCCTGGTACATTTGAAAACTTCTCTATTTCTTATTTAAATTTTAATCCAAAAGATTTAAGAACTTATTTAAAATTTGATAATAACTTATTTTTAACTGTAAACTTTAAGCAAGATTTAATAAACGTTACGGAGTATCCTAATTCTGTAGTTTTTAAACTTTACGAACCATTACCATCCGACTTTCAAGAGTTTGATGAGTGTGTTGTAGTAAAAGAAATGACAGACCCATTAGAAGAATCTATAAACATAATTGATTTTATACCTGAAGAAGAACCTCGTTTGGTTTTAAAATCTCCTGATTTAAAAAATGCAGAAAGTCCTGTACAGAAAAGAGATACACAATACAAAAGTGAGGACGAAATTTTAACATCAGATGCATCTGTAGCATCAGAATTAAAAAATGAATTTATAAGTCAGAGTTTAAGTAGTGTAGAAGTAAATACAGATTATTCTCAATTCGAAAATTTTGTAAATTTTAGTTCTGCAGAAAAAAGGATTAGAAACTTTAAATTAAAATTAGAAAACATAGAAAGTTATAAAATAAGTAGTGCTTCATATGTTGGTGTTAGTGGTTCTGCAAATGATTTAAAAGTTTACCATAGTAAAATATTAGAAACAAAAAACAACTTAGATGATTTTGAAAAGTATATGTATTTTGAAAGTTCCTCATATGTTACCAGTTCTTTGGGAGAGTTTTTTGATAATGCATGGCCTAAAACAGGTGGAGATGGCACACCTCTTAATTCTTACGTTTTAGCACACACTACATCTTCACAAGCTAGTACTTGGTTTACTAATACTATAAATTCTGCGTCTGTATATGATACTGAAAGTAATGATAAGCTAAGTAACTTGTTGCCAGAACATATAAAATTTGATACGAATAATCAAACATATCTAACTTTTACTGATATGATAGGACAACATTTTGACCACATTTGGGAATACATAAATGCTTTATCGCATACTTACGATAGGAGAGATAAGTTAGATGAAGGCTTATCTAAAGATTTAATATACAGTATTGCTAATTCATTGGGTTGGAATCTAAACGATGGAAAGGATTTAATAGATTTACCAAAATTTGCGTTAGGAAAGCAAGTAACAGGCTCAGCAGTTTCGGATTATTCAAATATTTCTGAGAGGGATATATCAAGAGAGATATGGGGTAGAATAGTAAATAACATGCCTTTCTTCCTAAAAAACAAAGGTACTGTTAGAGCTCTAAAAGGATTGATAAATATTTATGGTATCCCATCAACTATTTTAAGAGTCAAAGAATATGGTGGGCCAAATGTACCTGACAACAAAACTCCTCAATTTGAGATAACAAGAAAATTTACAAAAGCATTAGACTTTAGAGGTGGACAGTCAGTTAAGACTGCTTGGGCTAACGATGGTTCTTCTGCTAGAAAACCGGATACGATAGAGTTTAGGTTTAGAGCAGCTACCGGTTCTAATCAAATACTTGTAGAAAAACAAGATGGTAACAACCAAGACTTTTTTATTAGACTAAAAGACAACGGTTCTTCGGACAACTATGGTTGTGTTTCTTTTATAATGTCTGGCTCAAAAGTTGGTATTGACCAAGGAGAGTATAAAGAGATAACATCTTCTGCTTTACCAGTATATGATGGTGATTTCTACTCTGTTATGGTTGCTAGAACTTCAGGTAGTGATAATGTAAATATATCACAATCTTATCAACTAAATGTTGGTAAGTATGATGCTAGTAGAAGTAAGATACATCTTTATAGTACATCTACTATGGATATCTCACAAGTTGCTTCATCCTCATTCAGTAATGCTTGGACAGGTAGTGGTGATATTTATATTGGTGGTAGTGGTAGTTTAGCAACTGTTGGTGCACAATTTAGTGGTTCTATTATGGAGTATCGTCAATGGACAGAAACGTTAAATACATCTTCATTTAAAAATCATATAGCTAATCCAAAAGCTTACAATGGTAATACTGTATCATCTTCTTATGAAAATTTAGTTCTAAGATACTCATTTGATGATAACAAAAGTTTAGCTTCTGATACTGAAGGTATAAGGGATGTTAGTTCAAATCAGACTACAACATTATCAGGTTCACATGCTGGTTTTACAGGAAACTTTTTTAGAAGTGTTGTTGATGAACAGAAAACTCATATACCAAGTATTGGTGCATTGAGAAGAAGTACAAACAAAGTTAGAATAGAAGACAATCCAATAAAAAATGGCCAGACACTAAATCCGAGCAGAAGAGCTACAAAAAGCGTATACGATTCTGCACCCAATGATTCTAACAAAGTTGGTATATGGTTTGCACCAACTGATGTTATTAATAATGATATAATAAATTCTGTTGGGGATTTAAACTTTGAAAACTTTTTAGGAGATCCACGAGATAAAACAGAACTATCTTATCGTGGTTTGAATTATGTAGCTGATAATTATTGGAAAAAATATACTGCTCCAAATAGTTTTTGGGATTATATAAGATTAATCAAATACTATGACCAATCACTATATCCTCAGTTAAGAAAAATGATTCCTGCTAGAGCTAAACCTGATATTGGTTTACTAATAGAACCAAATATTTTTGAGAGGCCAAAAGTAGTTGTTGGTAAAAAACCGATTGTTGAAAACAAATTCTATAGTGCTTCTATAGATGTTACTAAAGAAGTAATGGTTATAACTGGTTCTTACAATCATGGTTCTTCAATAACAAACTATGATGCATACACAGGTAAAATTAATATATACAGTTATGAGACCGGATCTTCTGTTGTTTCTTCTAGTGGTACTAATTTACTAAAAGAAGCTAGTGGTTCTGAAGCAAGGGATTCTTTTATCGATAGAAGTATCTGGCAAAGATTAGGCGAAGGGAAATACTCCAATGTAACAATGTCATTTGGTGACACTCTTGATGGTGTTAAGGGTGGACAACAAGATATTATTAGTGGCTCAAGAATTTACAGAGTCAATCAAAAAACTAACAATTTTTACACTTCAGCAGCTAATGCTCTAATAGAGAATGAAAATTCATCTTCTTTTGAAAATACAGATTTAGATAATTTCAGTCATCTATTTCAAGGTCTTAGAAATTCATTTTATGAAGGCGTAAAGAATAATAATAAAACAACTATAGATGGCAAGCCTGTAATCGAAGTGATTATATCAGCACCAACCAAGTTAGTTACAACAGAAGAAGGTGAATCAACTCTTAACACAGGCGATGGTATAATTCCAGATTTCAAAGAGAGCGTTGGTAACGATGAAATAGTATTGACACAAACATTTGAAGAGGGTAGAATTAAGAAGAAAAAAAAGAAAAGAGGTTTAAAGGGTGAGAATAAGAGAGTAGAGACAGACCAAGACAGAAAGAAAGTGATAAGGATTAAAAACATCGAAAAAGAAATAAAGAGTGGAAAGCTGATAATGGAAAACGATCCGTTTGGAAAGACAATAGACAAGGTTGAATTTATGGGTAACCTAGAAACACATGAAGAATTAGAAAAATAATAACAAAAATTTAATATTGTGATATTTATATATGAATCACATTATACAAAATTTAAAAAAAATATAATTAGGAGTAAATTATGGGATTTCTTAATAATACTACCGTAACTGTAGACGCTATTTTGACAAAAAAGGGTCGTGAGTTACTAGCACAAGGTACAGAAGCATTTAACATTACAAAGTTTGCATTAGCAGATGACGAAGTAGATTATAATCTATTTGATGTTACACATCCAAACGGAAGTGATTCCTTTGGAAAAGTAATTGAGAATATGCCACTCTTAGAAGCAATACCTGATGAAAATCATGTGATGAGATATAAACTTATAACTCTTCCAAAGAATACTATCAAAATGCCAATCATAACTGCGTCAGTAGGTTCGATTACATTTAATGCTAGTGCAGGATTAAGTCAACCTGCTCAAATAATATCAGCCATTACTGCTAATGTAGCTGATAGTTCATACACTTTTATATTACACGACCAATCGGTTGCTTCAATGAATGTGAATGAAGGAGCTGGTGGTGGAGTTGGTGCTACCACACCTTTCTTCTTAGGTGAAGATGATGCTCCTAACAGTAAGACTTTAGTTGCTAGTTCTGTAAACATCGGAGTGGGTTCTCCTGTAAATGTACAAAAAGCAACTCAATTAACTATAATTGGTAACGATACAGGTGCTACGACTTCCATAACAATCACAAACAAAGTAACAGTATCTTCCGTTACAGGCTAAGTAGGAGTAAACAATGGCAATTTATAAAGATTTTAATATACAACCTGAAAATAGTTTAGTTTCAAGTGATGTAGTAACCAATGTCAAAGACACAGTATCTTCAGGAATGTGGGCTGATGGGGCTGGTAGTATAACCTCATTTTTTACATCATCAACTCAGTCTGGTTCATCAGGTGATTACTACTTAGATGTTTATTCAGCTAATCCACAATCAGACTCAACAGCTAAACCACAATTTTCTGTAGCTTACGGACACTTCAATGGTAGTGGTTCATTAGGTGCTGTTGGTGTTGATGGTAACAGAGCATCAGCTGCTATATACAGACAACTAACAAATACACTATTAGGACCAAACGAAGAAAAATTTACTTTTGCTGGTAGTGGTGCTAATATAACTCCTGATTATGTTTACGCTATATCAATAGCTAGACAACAACTTCGTGAAAAGATGGATCCAGGCAATTGGGAAATACATATTAGCGGAAGTGGTTACCCACAAAAGAAATATAAGTTTATTGATGACAGTGGAGCAACAACCAATCCTACAGTAAATCAAGGTGGTAGGGTATTTAACATCGTTAGTGGTTCGATAAGTGGTGGTGTTACTAGTACAAATAAGACAGCTGCTGCACAAGGTAATGGTGCTTATGGATTATTTTATCCCGATTTAGGTATTCTAATATTTAACGGACCCGCATTAAATGCGTCTGCTTCTTTAAGTACTGATGTTACTTCTAATACTGCTGGTGGTAATGTGGTTGAATTTTACGAAGATATAAAAGTTGCTAGTTATTTTCAAGCTCGTAGAGAAGAAGTAATAACTTCACAACATTATTTTTGTAGAGTTCCTAACAAGGAGTTTAACTTTAGTGCTAATCCAACTTTTACTTCTGGTTCAAATGGGGATTTTACGGTTTCTACATTTTTTAAGAATCCTAAAACCTTTGTGACACAGGTAGGATTGTATAATGATAATAATGAACTACTGGCTATTGCTAAGTTAAGTAAACCATTAGAGAAATCGTATTCGAAAGAAGCTATTATCAAAGTTAAGCTAGATTTCTAAACTTGGGAGATATAGGTCATGTTTAAAAGACTCGACCCAAGAGACATCAATATAACACCTTTTAAGGCTTATAAAGAGTTTACTGTAACCAATACAGATAGTGGTAGTGGTGTTTATGGTTTTAGAGCTATTAGTTCAAGCGTACATAATTTTAATCCTAATACAGCAACTAAAACAACTTTCGATTCTGCTAGTTTCTATCAAATGCCAAGTTGGTTTATGATTAACCAAATGTACTATCGTGATACAGAAAATAATTTCAATAATTTTGGACAAAACAATGGTAAACAATATAGATTGTTACAACCATCAGCTTCTATAATTTCAGTATCTAAAGATTTGTACGGAGAAAGAATTAAACCAAAATCTGTAACCCTTACAGACGATAGTGGAGCTTCAACTTTAACAATAAAAGACGATGGAAATGGTAACCTCTATGATAACGCTTTTTCATCAAGTTTTGCTACATTTGCTTCAGGTGGATTTGCCGATTCGGCTATTACAAAATCAACAGGAAGTTTTGTCGGTAATGTTTTCTATGAACAAGGAGTTTTAGTATTTACAAATACAGGTTCAAGATTCGTAGATATAGGAACGAAGACAGGTACTGATGGGTATAGTTTAAAATATAAATCACAAATCACTATCAGAGAACATTCATACACATGCTTAATCGGCGAGGGTGAAATGAATGGTACTAATAACATTTCAGTAACAAAAGAAAGAAGTGGTAGTATTAGCGTTTCCGGTTCTGATAGTTGGAGGTTATTTCCACCTGGTCATGCCATTGCTAAATCTGGATCTTATAAACACAGATACGAAGCAGCTAATACATATAACAATTTTGTAACACATTCAGAGTTTCAGCCTTATATTACTAAAGTTGGTTTATATAATGATTTTAATGAACTTATTGCTGTAGGACAACTTTCTAATCCTGTAAAAAATGACAAAGAATTAGCTTTAGCTATAAATGTAAGGTTTGATGTATAATGAGTAAGTTTAAGAAAATAATGGAAGTAACATCTAACGTAGGTGGATACGGTGCTGATGATGGAGAACCAGATACAGGTTTTATCAGAGGTGATAAAGAAAGAGTATTGGGTGGATTAGCTGGAAAACCTGAACCTTGGTTTGATAGAGGTGGTTACAAGCAGGTTAAATTTCCTAAAGCTGACTACATATACGGTAAAGGTGAAGAAGAGGATTATGCTGTAATCAAGACTGCTTATGTATCTCAGATAAACAAAGACTTTGAAGCACATTTTGATAGTTGGGAAAATTGGATAGCTGATAAAGACTTTGAGACACAAAATACTGAAAAACTAAACGACTCAAGATATAAAAAGGTTATGAATAACTTATTACTGGAAAGAATAGATTACTTAGATTTAGCAACAACCTTGGTAAAACAATATGGACTAAAATCTAAGGTAAAGTTTGGTAGTGGAAAAGATATGGGAGAGTATGTACCTGAAACTGATACTGTAACTCTAAGAAGGTCTTACCCAAATGTAAAAGAGTTTCTGATGACTATACTACACGAAATAGGACATGCACTTGATGCTAAAAGATTAGGAGTCAGAAAGTATATAAAAAAATACACACAAGCTGGAACGATGGCACAGTATGATGGATTAGATCCTCACGATGATAATAAGTGGGAAGAGAAAGCAGAAAAGTTTGCTAAAAAAGAATTATCAAAATGGTTGTAAATAAATTCGTATAATACTTTTTTCCTGTATATATATTACTATGTTAACATACAATTAGGTTTTAAAAAATTCTATTAGGTTTTTTAATAAGAAATCTTTGCCCTGTTTTTTATAAACTTTAATTAAATATTAACTAATAAGCAATAAGCAATTAACTAATAAGCTATTAAGCTATTAAATAAGTTTTAAATATATGAAATCAAGAAGTGCCAAAAACAAAGGTAAAAGACTTCAGAACAACGTAAGAGATCTTTTACTAGAAACATTTAATCAATTAGAGCCCGATGATATTAAATCAGCTATTATGGGTGAATCAGGAGAAGACATTAAATTATCTCCAGCGGCTCGAAAACTAATCCCTTATTCATTCGAATGTAAGAATCAAGAAGCATTAAACATATGGTCATCATTAGAACAAGCAGAAACAAATAGTGGTGATTACGATCCTGTCTTGATATTTAAAAGAAACAGAACTAAAACATACGCAGTTATTAATATAGAAAAATTTATAGAACTAATAAATGAAAATAATAAATCTTCTCAATAGAGTTGTAGGAAATCACGGTAGAAGACTCAAAAAATCAAATGAGTATATGTTTTGGTCACCATTCATATCACATCACAAACCTAAACTCCAAATAAACACACAAACTCAGAAATGGCATTGTTGGGTATCCAATCAAGGTGGCCACAATCTATTTCAGTTATTTAAGAAGTTAAAAGCTAGTAGAGAACAATTCGATGAGCTATCAGACATAGTAGGAAAGCCCAAATCACTATCATCAAAATATGAGAAAAGCAAGCAAAAAGATATAGTAAGATTGCCGAATGAATTTAAACCACTTTGGAAAGATGATGTTAGTATTATAAAAAAACATGCTATGGCTTATCTAAATAGTAGAGGCATTAAAATAATTGATATCATAAGATATGGTATGGGTTATTGTGAGGAAGGTTTATATTCTAATAGGATAATCGTACCCTCTTATAGCTCAGATGGAGATTTAAATTACTTTGTTGGTAGAGATATCTATGGTGGCGGCTTTAAATATAAGAATCCACCTGTATCTAAAGATGTTATAGGGTTTGATTTATTTATTAATTGGAATGAACCGATTGTATTATGTGAGGGAGTATTTGATGCTATAGCAATCAGAAGAAACGCTATCCCTCTTTTTGGTAAAACCATACCAAAATCATTAATGAAAAAAATATACGAAAAACAAGTTAAACAGATATATATATTATTAGATAGTGATGCTATTTCAGATTCTATAAAAATGACAGATAATCTGATGAAGAATGGTATCAATGTTTATTACGTTAATCTTTCAGAGGAAGATCCTTCTGATATGGGATTTAAAAAAGTTATTAATCTTATAAAAGAAACCGAACAAACTTCTTTCTCTGATTTGATGAGGATGAAACTACATGGCAAAACAAAAAAATATATGGAAATTTAATGATGAGGAATGGAAAATCCACATTACTGATGTCGAGCTTTTTGAACAGACAAAGAAAAAATTTGATTTGGGAAATTCTGTCACTATTTATTATGAAAGTGGCAGTTTATCCGAAGAAACATCTTGGGATATAATAGTACCAAATAGCAAAATTAATAAAGTCAAAAAATTCATAAAGGATAATACTTGATTAAAGAAAATGTTGTAAAAGTACCTTTTCGTAAATTAAAGCACATTCATCATATATCTGATATCCAAATCAGAAATTTAAAGCGACATAAAGAATATGAAGAAGTCTTTGAGCGTACATACGAAGAAGTAAAAAAACATAAAGATAATGCCGTAGTCTATATCGGTGGTGATATAGCTCATTCAAAAACCGAAATGTCGCCTGAATTAGTCGATCAGCTTTCTCGTTTATTTAAGAATCTATCTGATATATGTCCTACGATATTAATCGCAGGTAATCACGATTGTAACTTAAATAACATATCGAGAATGGATGTTCTTACTCCTATTGTAAATAACTTACAGCACCCCAACTTACATTATTTAAAGAATAGTGGCGTGTATAAATGTGCCGATGTAAAGTTTGTCGTATGGGATGTGTGGGAAAAAGAAGACGATTATATTGAGGCTAAAGATGTTGAAGGTGATACTAAAGTAGTTCTGTTTCATGGAACAGTTGATAAGTCAGAAACGGACTTGGGATTCAAACTGCCATCTGATGTAAATATATCCAAGTTCAAAGGTTACGATATGGGATTGCTGGGTGACATCCACAAAAGACAGCATCTCAATAAAGAGGAAACCATTTCTTATTGCGGTTCATTGGTTCAACAGAATCATGGAGAGGGATTAAGTCATGGTTATTTATTGTGGGATGTTCCTAAGAGAACTTCTGAGTACATAGAAGTACCGAATGACTACGGCTATTATACAATAAACATAGATGATGGTAAAGTACCTGATTGTCCTGATATACCACAAAAGGCTAGATTAAGAGTTAGGGTAGCCAACACCACACCATCACAACTAAAGAAAGCTATGAGTCTTATTCATAGTAAGTATGGAATCAAAGAAGTATCTGTTACAAAGACAGACTCTATATACTCTACCGATAAGGTTAGAGGACAACACATAGCAGTTGGTAACATAAGAGATGCTGATTATCAATTTAATCTAATAGATGAATACCTAAAAACAAATCACTTCGTAGATGATGCTACTCTGATTGATATCAAAAAGATAAACGAAGAGTTAAATGGTAGATTACCTGAAGATGATGTAAATAGAGGTGTGAACTGGCAAGTTAAGAAGTTAGAGTTTGATAATATGTTTTCTTATGGCGAAGGCAACATAGTTGACTTTACTAAACTAAATGGTATTGTTGGTTTGTTTGCTCCAAACGCTCAAGGTAAATCTTCTTTATTAGATACTCTTTCTTTCTGTCTATTCGATAGGTCTTCAAGAGCTTATAAAGCAATCAATGTTCTTAACAACAAAAAAGATTGGTTTAGTTGTAAAGCTACTTTAGAGGTTGAGGGTGTAGAATACTTTATAGAAAGAAATGCTAAAAAACAATCAAATGGTCATGTTAAAGTAAATGTAGATTTCTATACCTATGATGATGCTAATGAAAAAGTATCTCTAAATGGTGACCAACGAAGAACTACAGATGTAAATATTCGTAAGATAATAGGAACCTATGATGACTTTATAATGACAGCACTTTCTCTACAAACAAACTCAACTGTATTTATTGACAAGACACAAAAAGAAAGAAAAGACTTACTTGCACAATTTATGGGTATTGGTGTATTTGACCAACTTTATAATTTAGCTAGTGATGAGATACACGATGTACAATCTTTACTGAAATCTTTTAGAGATAACAACTATGATACAGATTTGGCTCAAATAAAAGAAAGTCTAACTGATTTTAGAAAAGAGTCAAGAGAGTTAACTGCAACAAAAAAAGAAATGGTTACTAACAAAAAGAAGTCAGATAAAAAGATTATAAGTCTTACCAAGAAACTTAAAAAGGTTGACGATACTGTCGGTAGCTTGGATGAGTTAGAAGAAAGAAAGTCTTCTCTTAATAATAGTCTAGCTTCTACAGATGAAAAGTTTGGTAAACTCAAAACACTTTCTGAACAACATAAGGTTGAAGAAACCGAACTAACTGAAAAGATAAATATCTTTAAAGAAAATGAAGTAGATAAAAAGTTTGCTCAGTTCGAACAATATAGTTTAGAAAAATCAAACCATCAGATAGAGATAGACAAACTAAAGATTGAAGTTCAGCATAAGTTAGAAAAGATTGAAAAGTTAGGTAACTTAGAACACGATCCTAATTGTGATTATTGTATGAGTAATCCTTTTACATTAGATGCTATAGAGACAAGAGAAAAACTAAATGAGGATAAAACTTTAGCAGATACTTTTCTAAAGAAGTCATCTGAGTTAGAGAGTATAATAAATGGTTTATCTCATATTACTGCTCATAAAAAACAAATGGATTCTTGTATAAGTGATTTTAATTTATTGACTTCTAATATTAGTAAAGTAGATAGTGAACAAAAACTAACTACGGAAAAGAAAAAGAATCTTATAAGTCAGTTAGCTATTATCGAAGATAAGATTAATCTTTATCATGAACAAGAAAAAGATATTTTATTTAACAAAGACTTACACAACTCTATTGATGCTGAACAAAATGATTCTGATAGGTTAGAGGTTGATATAGAAGAGTTGGATAAAAAGTTACAATCTGTAAATGGTGAGATTAAAGTATTAGAAACCAATCGTAGAAACATAATGTCTAATATCAAAAAGGTAGAAGAGTTAGAAGGTAAGTATGCTGCTTATCAATATTATATGGATGCTATCAAGAGAGATGGTATACCTTATGAGTTAATATCTAAAGCACTTCCAACTATTGAAGGTGCTGTAAATGATATACTGGCACAAATTGTAGACTTTTCTATGATATTAGAAATGGATGGTAAGAATATAAATTGTTACATAGTATATGATGATGATAATGTATGGCCTCTTGAATTAAGTAGCGGTATGGAACGATTTATCTCCTCTCTAGCCATGCGTGTGGGATTGATTAATGTTTCTAACTTACCAGCGGCTAACTTCTTAGCAATCGATGAAGGTTGGGGAACTATGGATTCAGACAATCTAAACTCAGTTTATAATTTATTTCAGTATTTAAAAACTCAGTTTCAATTTACAATGATTGTTTCTCATATAGATTCTATGAGAGATGCTGTGGATACCCTATTAGAAATAAAGAAAGAAGATAAATTTTCTAACGTATCTTTTGACTAGATAATAAGTTCTTGGGTTTTTCTCCCCCTCGTTTAAGTCTTAGTATATGCTGATTAAGTAAAGCACTCATAGTAGTACTTTCTTCTTTAGCATATACTCTAAACCACTCCATTAGGTTCTCTTCTATAGTAAAAGAATATTTCTTTTTCATACCGATAATCTCCATATTTTGTACATATAATAAATATTAAAATAATTAAGTTATGATATTTATTAATGATATCAAAATATAGGAAAATCATTAATGGCCATCGTAAAAAGATTCAATAGACTACTTGGACTTGAAAAAATAGATGTATTGGTAGATGAGAAGGATAAATCCAGACACATCATAATATCCGATATGCCAGAAAGTCTGCCTCAAGGTAAGAGTTCCTTTCTTATAGAGGTTTCTCCTTATATGAGAAAAGGAATCGAGCTTCAAATAGACTTTATCGATTCGAAGGGTAATAGTATCTATGTTGAACCTGTATCTAATTATTTAGAAGGGACATCAAGAACTGTATCTTTAGAGGTTTACAATACAGTAGCACCAGGTGTTGCTACTATGATAATAGTCGGTGAGTTAGAAAGTATACCTTTAGATGCTGGTAATTTTAGTGATACTCAAGAAGTACCAGATGACTTTAAAGGAGTTTATAATGTAAGACTTACCAAAGAAGTTATAATAAATACAGCAGAAATAAATGTACAACCTATAAAATTTTATTCCTCTCCAAGACTAACTGCTGTAGAAAAAAGATTTGGTTCTATGGAAAGAGAAGTTGTTGGTGGAGAAACAACATCATCAGCTTTTTCTATTAGTGGTAAATCAACTCAACAAGAAGAGTTCTCTATATTTAGTTCAGAAGAATCGGAAGTGGACTCTCTTGGCGCAGGCGTTACGGATGTAGATGAACTTCCAAAACCACCTGATGGTGATATAAAAGGCGATGAAGCTGATAAGGAAAGACAAAAAAGACATATAAAGAAGAAAAGTATTCGCGCTAGTAGTAGATTTAAACGATCAAAAAGAATTAGAAGAAGAAGGTCACCTGAAGAATATCCGTATGTATTTACTATAAACGATACTAATCATGAGTTCACGACAGAAGAAATTGGTGGTGTAATAAAGTTTTCTAGTATAAAAGACATATACAACCAAGAACAATTAGAACAATCTGCTTTAAAAACTCCTATTTCTTTCAATGTGGTTACCGATCCAGAAAATGAAAACTTCCCAACACACTACACAGCATCAATAGCTAAATTAGAAAACAATAAAACTGCTTATGTGAACACACCATTTACAAAACAAGATAACTTTGGTAACTACAGAATATTATCAATGGAGGCTACTGGCAAAGTTCATTACACCAAAGAGCCATCAGCATCATATAGTATCACAAATATAGTTTCTTACGCAGATGTTACTTTGAGTCATCTTAGAACTTTTTCTGGTGAACTATTTAAGGCTAAAGTTTATGTAAAAGCTGAAGGTTCTTTTGATGATTACAAATTATTAGCTGAAGTTCCTATCGAATCACCTGAACTGATGATAAATAACAACTCAGTTGGTATTGGTGAAAGAACAGGATACTTTGTATCTGATACAGATTTAAACACTTATTGGGAAAAATTTGGTGGGACGAATGGATTAAGTACAGCAACTTCTACAACGACTGCTTCTTTTGACAATAGTGGTTCGTTAGACTCTGTTATGGTTTCGGGTAGTATATCTTCTTTTACAGACCAAATAAGATTTCAACAAAAGGATGTTTATAGATTTAATCTTTCAAAAGGTATTGATTATGATTTATCGTTTAATGCTGTAGGTGAAAAAGGAACTGATGGTAGAGCATTGTTAATGGTTTATGTTTCTGGTTCTTCTGTAAGACAACAAACTGATTTACATTTTGATGAGACTGTACAAAATACTGTCGATGAACCATCTCAGTATGGTAAACGGATGGGTGTGTTAGAAATTGAGGCTGGCAATGATGTAAAGAAAGAATTTGGTTTGGTACGACATAACTTTAATTCTGATTTAACGGGTAATGCAAAAGTTCAGTTCAGAATCATATCAGGTAAATGGAACCTGTCAGACATATCCGTCACACCATCAACCGACACAGGCTTCTCTCCATCTTTTGTAAACTTTAAACAAGAACTACCACCTGAGTTGATTCATAAACGACCAGAAACTTTAGAGTTCTTAACGGAGTTTTATGATATAAATAATAATTTAGCAGATGAGGTAGCTGTAACCACAGGTTCTGTTTTTACTGGTGCTAATATTGTTATTACGGGTGATGACAACGTATTATCACATAATTTATTTATAGGCGGTGATACTACAGGTAGTGGTATTCACATGGGTGGAACAAGCTCTACTTTACCTGAAGATGGTTATTCAGAAGGTGCTACTGGTTCAGGCTTTATTCGTTCATTAGGTTACTTAGGATTTGAAAGTGCTTCTAACTCAGCATTAGGTGGTAAAAAAGGATTCATGATTTACAGTGGTTCTGTATTGCCAAATAGTGGAGAGGATTATAAAGGTGTTGGTTTAGAATTAGTTGGAGCTAGTGGTTCACTAAAATTTAGAACAAGTCCATCAGTATTCGATGTACAAGCAGATTCATTCTTTGTTGGAAAAACTACATCACAATTTATAAGTGGTTCAGGAGAAAAGATAGAAATAAGTTCCTCTAACTTTCATTTAGATAATGCTGGTAATGTGGACATGACAGGAACAATTACTGCTCAGGCTGGTAATATAGGTGGTTTTAATATAGAGGATAGTAGACTAACCGCTGGAAGTGGTAATAGTTCAGTTACCATGAGTGGTGCTGACCAATTATTTAGATTTGGTAGTGGTTCTGCATTTGATACAACTGCAGTAGATGGTATCTTATTTGGAAGAGATACTGATGGTAAATACAAGTTTGCTGTTGGTAAAGGAGAATCTTACATTGTATTTGATGGTACTTCTGTTAACATAAGGTCAGAAGACATAAACGTTACTGCTTCTGTATTTTCAATCGATGTTGATGTATTTAAGTTAAGTTCTAATAATCTATTCATAAGCTCTAGTGCTGGTGGTTTTATATCTGCTGGTAATCCTAGACCATCTGGCATAACAGGAACAAATAAAGGTATCTTTATAAACGGTAGAGATCCTTCTGATACTAAACCAAAGTTTTTAGTTGGTGCAGCTAATGGTAATAGAATATCATTCGATGGTGATAATATATTTATGTCTTCATCTGGTTTCTTTTTAGGTTCTTCTACACAATTTGTAAGTGGTAGTGATGGTAACATAGAGATAAGTTCTTCTAACTTTCACTTGGATAATAGTGGTAATGTTATCATGAGCGGTAAAGTTACTGCTAACGAAGGTTCAATTGGTGGTTTTAGTATTACTAATGACGCTTTATCTTCTGCTAACTTTTTAATTAGTGGTTCTTCTACAGGAAATAATTTTTTCATATCATCATCTAACTTTAATGTAAAAGCTAGTGGTGATGTAACAGCATCAGCTTTAGACTTAACTGGCGGTTCTGTTGGTGGTTTAACTGTCACGGAAGGTCAGATAGCAGTAGGTTCTATTCTTAAACTAAAAGATAGTGGACAGATTACAGGTTCATCTGTATTATTTACAGGTGGAAAGATTGGTGGGTTTACAATAGATGCTGACGAAATAAAGTCTACGAATGTTCTTATAGATTCAGCTAACGAAAAGATTACATTAGGTTCTGCTAATGCTATAAAACTACAAGGTGGTGGAACAGATAACTTTATAGCTATGGGTAGCAAATCTACTTTCTCTAATGAGGGAACAGGAACTGCTGGTATCATTATTGGTATGGACGGGACAAATCCACAAGCTGAGTTCGTAAAGAATAGTACCAACTACTTTATATTTGATGATGGTATTGATATACAAACAGATACATTGGTTGCTAGTGGTAGTTCAATTACATTGGAAACACCTAAATTCTTTTTAGGAAAAACATCTACTAATTTTATTAGTGGCTCTAATGGAAATATTGAAATCAGTTCATCAAAATTTCATTTGACTAAAGAGGGTAATGTCACAGGTTCAGCTATACTTTTAGGTAATAAGGGTGCTGGTCAGTTCTTACAATTTGTAAATAATACATTAACAGTACAAGGTGCTATTACTGCTGATAGTATTGCAGTTCCATCAGCTGCTACAACACCAAGTTCCTCTATAGCTTCTACTGGTTTACTAACAACAGTTTCAGCTTCTATTGGTGGATTTGATATAACATCAGCTGAGATAAAAGATAAAGATGGTAACCTAAGATTAAAATCAAGTGGTCAAATTACAGGCTCAAATGTTTTATTCAATGGTGGTAAAATAGGTGGGTTTACAATTGACGCTGATGAAATTAAGAGTGGAACTAATATAGCTTTAGATTCCACAAATAAAAAGTTAACAATCAACAATGCTACATTTGGAAATGAAGGTATACAATTAGAGTTCAATAGTGGTACACCAAGACTTTATGTGGGTGATGGTTCGAATGAGTTTGTAAAGTACGATGGTAGTAGTGTAGATATTAGAACTAAAAAATTAAATGCTAGTGGTAGTAGTATCACATTAGAAACTCCAAAGTTCTTTTTAGGTAAGAAAACTAATCAGTTCGTAAGTGGTAGTAATGGTAATATAGAAATAAGTTCATCTAACTTCCATCTTACACCACAAGGTAATGTTACCATGAGTGGTGAGATTACAGCAGCCGGTGGTACAATCGGTGGTTTTATAATTGGTGATGAATTAACATCTGCTGCTGGTACATTGATACTTAGAGGTGCTAGTGGTATAATTACAGCATCAAATGCTTTAATATCTGGTGACATAACTGCTAATACAATTACAGCAAATACTGCTGGAACGATTGGTAACTTTTCAATAAATTCCGTAGGAATTAAAAGTTCTAATTCCAATTTAATATTATCAGCATCAGGTCAAATAACTGCTTCGGATGCAAAAATTACAGGAGATATAACTGCTAATACAATTACAGCAAATACTGCTGGAACAATCGGAAACTTTAGCATAAACTCTGTTGGTATAAAAAGTTCTAACTCTAACTTAGTACTATCTGCTTCAGGTCAAATTACAGCATCAGACGCTTTACTTGATGGAACGATTAATGTAACAGGAACAGGAACAATAGCTGGTTGGAAACTAGCTTCTGCTAGATTTAATAATTCTAATGATACTTTTAGAATTAACAGTGCAGGTTCGATTACAATTAAAAATCATGCATTTGGACAATCAGGATTTCAAATAATAGAAAATAGTGGTACAACACAATTTTATGTGGGTAATGGTACTAATAGGTTTATAAAATTTGATGGTAGTAATGTTGATATTGGAACTGAAAAACTAACTGCTAGTGGTAGTTCCATAAACTTAGGAGCACCAAGTTTTAGATTAGGAAGTGCTTCAAACTTTATTAGTGGAAGTGGTGGAACACTACTAATACAAAATAGTGGAACTACAACTCTTAGTGGTAGTGCGGTTACGATAGAAACACCAAAGTTTTTCTTAGGTAAAAAGGGTTCACAGTTTGTAAGTGGTAGTAACAATCTTATAGAAATAAGTTCATCTAAGTTTCATTTGAAAAATAATGGTGATGTAATAATGAACAACATCACAGCCTCTAACGCAAATGTTAGTGGTAAGATGACTGCTACAAGTGGTGAGATTGGTGGATTTACAATCGGAGATGATTTATCTAATTCTGCTGGTTCAACATTAAAACTGAAAGGTAGTAGTGGACAGATTACAGCATCAGCTGCTCAGATTACAGGAGATATAACTGCTAATACAATTACAGCAAATACTGCTGGTACGATAGCTAATTTCCAAATTAATTCAACAGAAATAAAATCAGCTAATGAAAACCTTAGATTAAAAGCAAATGGTCAAATTACAGCATCAGCTGCTCAAATCACAGGAAAGATTACAGCAACAAGTGGACAAATAGCTGGATTTTCAATAGATGGTAATACCCTAACTGCTACAAACTTTACATTAGATGCTAGTGGTAAGAGAATTACATTAGGAACTGGTAATAATATTTTTATAGCTGATGGTGATGAAGGTATTCAGTTAGGTCATGCTACTTTTGCTAGCGCTCCTTTTAGTGTTACAAAAGCTGGTCTTGTAAAAGCTACATCGGGTACTATTGGTGGTTGGACACTAAGTGGTACGCAGATATCAAGTAATAATTTAATAATGGATTCAGCTGGTGTGATACAAACCTCTGATTACGCAAGTAATACTAAAGGTTGGAGATTGAGTCCTGCTAATGGTGGTGAAGCTGAATTTCAAAATGTAAAAATTAGAGGAACACTCTCTACTGCTGTATTCGAAAAGGAAACAGTAAACGCAGTTGGTGGACAACTTTACATAGCTAACTCTACTGCTATAACTGGTTCAGCTACAATAGCTGCTACAGCTGCTACAATGAGTGTTGTTAATGTTGGTGGGTTTGTAGCTAACGAAGTTCTATCAGCTAAGAAGGTAAGTGCTACTGGATTTGCTACAGAGTATATGTTGGTACAGAGTGCTTCAAGAGATTTTCCATCAAGTGAAACAGATTTTCGTGGTAAACTTTTTGTAGTAAGAGGGTACAATAGTGGAAGCACAGGTGACTCTGGTTCTTTGGGTGATGTAGCTAATACATCACAATCATTTGAACCAGGTCAGGTTATAGTATCAACAGGAAAAATTGGAACTGGTTTCATAAGACTGAACGCTAATCCAAATGATGTAACAACTCCTTACATAGATATTGTTGAGAGAACTGGTAGTGGGGTTTATGATGTAGATTTAAAAGCTCGTTTGGGTGATTTGAGTGGATTGAGTAGTGGGTTGTTATACGGAAACGCTTCACCTGGTTTTGGATTGTTCACAGAGAACGTATTCTTACAAGGTGCTATAACTGCTACTACAGGTTCATTTACAGGCAAGGTTCATGTTGGTACAACTGATGGTATCGTTATAGATGGTAATGCTAAAAAATTATATCAAGGAGCTGGTACACACAATGATGATGATACTGGTTTCTACATGGACAGCACTGGTAAATTTAGTTTAGGTGAAAAACTAATTTGGGATGGTAGTACATTGACAGTAACCGGTGCTATAAACATAACATCAGGAACTGGCTTTGCTACACCTTCTTCTGTTAGCGGTAGTTTTCCAAACGCTACATCCGTGTCTGCTAGTTTAAATGCTTCTTCAAGTGCTTTACAGAGTAATATAAACGCTTCATCAAGTGCTTTACAGACTAACATAAATACAGTAGAAACAAATGTGTCTGGTGCATTTACAAGTACATCAGCATCATTATCTTCTAAAATCATGACAGATGCTAATGGTAAAATAGTAAAGACTCCAAGTACTTCAGGTTTAAGTGGATTGATATTGAAATCAACACATTTAGGATTTGCTAGTAGTGGAACTTTTAAAGCATTCATAGGTAGTACAGGAAATTTTTTATTTAAAAATGATGATGATAATCTAATATCATTTGGACAATCAACATCGGTTGGTGATGGAACAACTACATCTAATTTAGTTTTAAAAGCAGCTAATGCTTATCTTAGTGGTTCATCCATAAACTTATTAACATCAAGATTTTTATTTGGTGATAGTTCTAATTTTATTAGTGGTTCAAATGGTGACTTAAGAATATTTAGTACAGGAGACACAACGTTATCAGGTAGTTCAGTAACTTTAGAGACACCTAAATTTTTCTTAGGCAAGAAAGGTTCTCAGTTTGTAAGTGGTAGTAATAATCTTATAGAGATAAGTTCATCTAAGTTTCATCTAAAGAATGATGGTAACGTTATAATGAATCAAATCACCGCTTCCAACGCAAATATATCAGGTAAAATAACAACTGATGATATTACCGCTACTGGTGGTACTATCGGTGGGTTTAATATTGGAGCATCTTCGATAACAAGTCAAGCCGGTGGACTAACTCTGAATGGGACTGGCGGTATTACCGGTTCTAAGTTTTTACTAACAGGTGGTACAATAACATCGGATGTTACGATATTAGGTAGTTTGTCAGCTGGTAGTATCGCTACTGGTCCTGGTGGTGGACAAATAACAGCGCAAATAACTACACTAGGATTTGCTAGATTTGTATCAGCCTCTATAGGTGGTTTTGATATTGATGGAACCACTATTAGTGATACGAGTAATAAATTAATCATGTCTTCATCAGGTCAAATTACAGGATCTTCTGTACTATTTGATGGTGGTAAGATTGGTGGATTTGAGATTAGTGCTACACAAATTAAAAAAGGAACAAAGTTTATATTGGATACTGCTTCTAACAATGGTCAATTGCAATTAGGAGATGCAAATTCTGTTAGTAGTAACAATGCGGGTGTCTACATAAATGGTGATGGTGATTTTGCTTTTGTTGTTGATGCCAATAATAAATTATTTAACGATGGTGGATTTAATCTTTTAACAAGCAAAGCTGTAATAAGTGGTAGCTCAGTTCAGATTAAAACTTCAGATTTCTTCTTAGGAAAGACTGGCGCACAATTTATAAGTGGTAGTAACAACAATATAGAGATTACATCATCTATGTTCCATTTAGATCCTGCTAATAACAAAGTTGCTATTAGTGGTTCTATAACAGCAACCGAAGGTAAAATCGGTGGTATGTTATTAGAAAACAACAAACTCAAATCACAATATGGTGATGGTACGGTTATCACAAAAGTTGTAACGGTTGTCGGTGGTAACAAATATTATATAGACGGTGTGGACAGACCTACATTAGAATTAAAAGTTGGTAACACATATAGATTTGATAATTCAGATAGTTCAAATGGCGCACATCCGTTTAGGTTTGCTACATCAGCTGATGGCACTATATACTCAACAGGAGTTACTGTAAATGGTTCACAAGGATTTGCTGGTGCTTATGTAGAAATAGCAGTTACAGCCGACACACCATCCACTTTATACTATAGATGTACTGCGCATGGTAGTATGGGTGGTCAGCTAAATATAATCACAATCGGAACACTAGAACTAAATGGTATAAACGGACAGATAACAGGTTCAGATGTTTTAATATCAGGTGGAAAAATTAGTGGTTCAAATTTAGAGATAAATGTACCTAATGTTACTATGAGTGGTAGTTCTGTTGATATAAGAACACCAAAGTTTTTCTTAGGTGGAACCGGACAATTTATAAGTGGTTCAAATAGTAACATAGAAATAAGTTCTTCAGTTTTTCACCTAGACCCATCCAATAATACTATGACTATTAGTGGTTCGATAACTGCTGCGGGTGGTACAATTGGTGGATTTGATATCGGTACAAATAAAATTCAAAGCGCTACAAATGGTAGTAGCACTGCTATAACAGTAACAAACAATGGTTCTAGTTACTACATTTTTGATGGTGTTAATCAACCAACACTTACTTTTGTAGTCGGTAACACCTATGTGTTTACCATGAGTAGTGGTGTGATGAGTAGTCATCCATTTAGATTTGCTACTTCTGAAGATGGAACTATATATTCTACTGGTGTTACCATCACAAGCACAACTGCGACAATCGTTGTAACATCAGCAACTCCAAGTACCTTGTATTACAAATGCAATTCACATTCAGGTATGGGTAACTCTATTAGTGTTGTTAGTCCATCCTTAATCTTAAATGGTGCTAATGGACAGATAACTGCTTCAGCTGCAAACATCACAGGTGATATAGTTGCTAATACTATAACCGCTAATACTGCTGGTACTATCGGTCAATTTACGTTAGACTCCGTAGGACTAAAAAGTTCAGATGGGGCATTAGTACTTTCCGGTTCAGGTCAGATAACTGCTTCAGCCGCACAGATAACAGGTAAGATAACTGCACAGACAGGAACAATCGGTGGATTTAACATCGGAACTGATTTGGATGCTACATCAGGTACGTTGAAACTAAAAGGAGCTAGTGGTCAGATTACGGCTTCTGATGCTTTAATAAATGGTAACATAACTGCTGAAACTATAAACGCTACAGGTTCAGGTGTGATTGGTGGATTCACATTAGATGCTCATAGTTTGACATCAACTGGTGTAGAGATAAATAATTCAACACAAACACTTTTCATAAGCTCGTCAGACTTTAAGGTCGACCACTCAGGAAATGTAACCGCTTCTAACATATCAATGTCTGGTGCTGTTATAGCCAGTTCAGGTGAAGTAGGTGGATTCAGAATTGGGACAGATTTAGATTCGACTTCTGGCACATTAAAGCTAAAAGGAGCTAGTGGACAGATTACAGCCTCTAATGCTTTGATAAATGGTAACATAACTGCTACAACTATTAATGCTACAGGTTCAGGTATTATTGGTGGATACAATATAGGAACAACTAAACTTGAAACTATCAACTCACATGGTAGTAATAAATTTACAAGTATGTCATTTGATTCTACAGATAATAAGGGTATCTTATTAAAGAATTTTAATAGTACCAATAATTTACAATCGTCAATACAATTAAGAACTCAAAACTCTCAAAATAGAGCTAATATGTCGTTGTTTGCAGAAGATGCTACTGGAGCTGGGGCTGGTGGAAATTCTGCTCTATTAGATTTCTTAGTTGATTCTGATAATCCTGATGTATCTGTTACTGGTAGAGGATATGATGGTACAACATCTTACTATCTAATTCAAGATATAGCACCAGCTACTAAAGGTGTTATATTTAGAATGAACGCAGATGGACCCTTTAATCATTATGGGGATATAAATGGTAGTGATTCAGGAATACTATTTCAAGTTACGGCAAGTGATAACTCTACAAGAGCATTCATCGGTAAGAAAGATGGAGCTCATTTAGATTTTGATGGAACTAATATGTTTATGTCATCATCTAACTTTTTCTTAGGTAGTAGTGGACAATTTTTAAGTGGTTCAAATGGAAACATTGAAATTAGTTCGAGTGCATTCCACTTGACTAAAGATGGCAATGTTACTATGAGCGGTAAGGTAAATGCTACAAGTGGTGAAATAGCTGGATTTAATATTGGCTCAACCGAACTAACAAAAATACATTCTTTAGGTAGTAATGCATTCATATCAGCATCTATCGATATTGGAGATGGAACAACACCAAATATTAAACTAAAACGATTGCTTGATAATGATGCTAATGACTTTCATCAAGCTCAAATGCAGACAACCAATACACTAGCAACTGTAATAGCACAAGACCAAACAGATGCAAACACTATAGCAAATGCTAGTCTTAGAGCTACAGGTGGTACGGCTGAAGTAGCTGCAAAAGCAGTAGCTAATGAATTTATAGCTAATGCTACATTAAAATCAGATCCAAGCGGTGAGGGTGCTTTATTTTATGTCAACACAGATAATATTGGTATAGTAAGTCATCGTAATATAACTGGTGCTTCAGGAAAAATAGGAGTTTTAGCACAAGTAAGTCAATCTTCTGGTACAACACATCATGCACATTTCTTTGCTGGTAAGGATGGTGGTAGTCATATACATTACAACGGGAGTACAGACGAATTATTTATGTCATCATCTAACTTTTTCTTAGGTGGTGGTGGACAATTTATTAGTGGTTCAAATAGTAACATAGAAATAAGTTCTTCAGCTTTTCATCTAGACCCATCCAATAATACTATGACTATTAGTGGTTCGATAACTGCTGCAGGTGGTACGATTGGTGGATTTACAATTGAATCAGATAAACTATCTTCAATAAATGGAGATGTTAACGCTAACGCTTCCTCTTCATTAAGTCCATTTACATTTGAAATAGAATCAAGAGGTGGTGTTAACCAAGATATATTCACTCTTCAGAATCCACCAGCAAAACCAGCATTTGTACAGTTTTCAAGTAAATATGATGTTAATCATGTTGATATTAACAAATTAAGAATAGAAAATGTAGCTGAAACAACTTCTTCTACCTTTAACCTTACTAGTCACATTAGTCAAAGTGGTGCTACTCCTGTAACGGCTAGTATCAATATGAAAGTTGGTTCTTTATTAGGTGATGCAGGACATTTAAACTCTGGTATTTCATTAGAAGGTGGTAGTACCGTACCATCCGTTGCTAGATTTAGTGTAGTCAACACTCAAGTAAGTAATTCGATTGATAGTTTTGCTGCTTTTACTGCAAAAGGGCAACTTGGTAGTGGATTCGTTGTAGATTCTAATGAGAAATCTAACTTTTTCTTTGCAGGTACTAAAACCGGAGCAGGAACAGGTGGAGCTGGTCAATATATTAGAGCATTAGGAAGTTTTGGTTTACATATTGTAGCTGGTAATTTTAGTATGGTGGGTGGATTAACTAGGATAACAAATGCTCATTTAACTAGTTCTAACTTACTCACTCCAACCTTTACCAATGTTGGTGCATCTACTTTTTCAAGTGTACCTCAATTTAGCGCTGGCTTAAGAGTTGGACTCGCTTCTACAGGAGCAACATTAACTAAAGAAGGGACACTTGGGATAAAACTTACTATAAGTGGAAGTAGTGTTTTTGAAGCTGAAGATTCTAATATCGGTGGGTTTGGTAGACAGGCATATACAGTATTCAACGAAGATGGTTTAGATACTGATTTTAGAATTGAGAGTAGCGGTAACGCAAATATGTTTTACGTTAATGCTGGTAGTAATAGAGTAGGGATAGGCACCAACTCTCCGACTCATACCCTAGATGTAGAAGGAACTGGTTCGTTAGACCATCTTAGAGTTTTGAAAAGAAGTATATTTGGTAATACTTCTGTTGGAACTGGCAATGCAGCACATCAGTTTTATGGTCTTGGTGGTGGATACTCCACTCACTTTGCTATGTACGATGAAGATGGTGAAGAAATAATGAAGGCTTCAGGAAGAGCAGCTGATACTACCTTAAAGTTTGAGTTTGGTGATGTCGCAGGAGTTGCTAATGGTACAATTTACACAGTTGATGATTTAAACACAAAGCATGTATTTGATGGTGGTTTTGTTGATATAACGAACACAACAGATGCTACAAACGCAACAGGAGATACAGGTGCTCTAAGAGTTGAAGGTGGTGCTTCAATAGCTAAAAAAGTGTATGTGGGAACTGATTTATCTGCAGGTGGAACAATAACTGCAGAACAATTAACATCAACAGACGATGCGAGTATAGCAGGAACTCTTGAAGCAGCTACAGTAGCAACTCACCATTGGCAAATGAAACCTTGGGCAGCTGGCTCGACTAGATAT
>Ga0209308_10000613_pt1 | contig 35444 bp, 23 predicted proteins | sample COGITO_mtgs_1204_3_FD_184806 | JGI IMG/M metagenome (GOLD analysis project Ga0209308, IMG submission 184806) | Pelagic marine microbial communities from North Sea - COGITO_mtgs_120405 (SPAdes) (version 2) | ecosystem: Environmental > Aquatic > Marine > Epipelagic ... | reverse complement strand
CGTCGTTTTTTCTTTGCTTTCGTGTCTTTTTTCGGAACTTCCACGACGACTAAAAATCAGTCTTTTGGTTCAAATTTCAAACGCAAACACCGACGACCGCCCTCTCTCAATTTTTGACGACGACGACGATGAAGAGACTATAAAGACGACGATCAATCGATGATCGGATCGATGATCAGATCAGATCGCGCGATACTAAAGAACAACGTTCTTTTTCGAAAGAGAAACGCAAGAAAAGTAAAGAAACGAGAAGAGACGCGCGCGCGCGCGACGTCCGTCGTTTCACAAAAATTGAGGCGACGACGACGACACGCATCACACGTCGAAACCGTTATAGAAAAGTCTTCGCTTTGATTCAAATATAAATATAATTCTCTCTATGTCGTCGCCTCGTGAAAGAACAGATCGAGAAGAACTGTTGAAGAAAAAGAAAAGAGAGAGAGAGAGAGTGCGCACCTATTCTCCTTCGCAGAAACAGAAGAAGAAGAGATCTGACTGTCTCGTGTTTAAAGTGTGTGTGTGTGTGTTGCGCGTGTGAATTTTCTGAAGAAGGTCAAACCTTTCGTATTATTTCAAACGAAAGGCGCAGAAAGAGCGGGAGATATTTTCTTCCTGCGTGCACTTTTAAAATCTGAAGCAAAAAAAAAAATCATCTTCCTTTAAAAAGCAGGGGAACAACACAAAGAGAAAGAGAATCAACAACACTTTCGCCTCATTTTTTCTCCCTTCATTTAAGCGCACACACGAACACAAACACGCACACACACACACGCACACGCACTATTTATCCAACAACAACAACAACATCGTAAGTTAGTAGTAGTAACAGAGGAAATAATGGGAGGGAGAAAGACACCAGCGACGCCTTCTTCTTCGAATGAGAATACTACTAATAATGTGTTCTCATCATCATCATCATCGATTGATTTCCAGTCGCCTCGTTTCCAAGAGAGTTTACACTGGCTCCAATCCACGCGAAGAGGAGAGTATAAAGATAAAGCAAAGAGCGTACGAGAGGACGTGATGAAATTGAGGAGAGAGAACGAAAAGTTAGCCGCGACAGCTGGAGCTGCGACGACGTTTCGAGATATTTCCAACAACAAAAACAACAACCAAAGAATACAGTTATTATCGCCGGCACCTTCGCCGGAGGACATGCAAAAGATGAAGACGGAGATGCTCTTGTTGCGAGCGCAATTGCTCGAACTCGACTCGAAAGAACGGAAAGAAATAGACCGAACGGCCGAGGAGATGGCTCTGAGAGAGTTGAAATTAGAACGCGAACGAAGAATACACTCGACGGAAAAGTTGAAAGGAAAACTGTTCGAGCTGCAAACGGCGCACGAGAAAGCGTTGAAAGAGTGCAAGAAGCTTAAGGAAGATTTCGAAAAGGCGAAATATGAAAATGAAACGACTGCGAACGAGAAAGAGGAAAAGTTGCAGAACATCTTGAGAAGTTCGGAGCAACAGTTGCAAGAGGTGAACCAACAGTTGTCCGATTTGCAAGAGGAGCGAGAGACGGAGACGGAGAAGTTTAAATCGGACATCGAATCAGCGATTTTAGTCTCAGAGACGCGAGCGAACGAGGCTGAGTTGCAACAAAAAGATTTGGAGATGAAGATTAAAACGTTGAAAACGGAACACGAGGAAGAGATCAAAGCGTCGAGGATGAAAATTGAAGAGTTGGAAAACGCGTGCGAATCCATACGAAACGCAAACGAGGCGAAGGAGAGTGAGTTGGAAAAAGTCACGGAGAAATACACGGAGCAGTTGAAGTTGGCGCAGGAACACGACGACGTGATGACGAAAGTTTCGGACGAGTTAAAAGCGAATGAATTAGAGTTGCAAAGGTGTAAGTTGGTGATGGAAGAGATGATAGCAGCAAAGCAACAGAAAGCAATAACCGCAGAGGCGGAAACGCAAACGTCGTCGGTAGAAAATAACGCCGACGATGACAATAAAGATAAAGAAATGAAAGAAGAACACGAACGAGAGATTCAATCTATGCAAAAAGAAACCACCCTCGAAAAGGACGCGTTGCGGCAGAAAATAACCGCTTTGGAAGCGTCCGTCAAGTCTTTAGAGGTATCTTTGAGAGACAAACGAGAAGAGAGCGACTTGCGCCAGAAAGAGTTGAGAAGAACTCGCGAGGAACTCTTAACGACACAAACCGAACGCGACGAAGCCAAGGCATCCTCTGAAAAAGCGTTGTTAGATCTCTCGTCCGCTGTGAAGACAACTAGCGCATCCGAAAACGAAAACGCATTTATGATTACGCAACTGAATATTGAAATTGAACTGTTGAAACGAACGTTGAATGAAACCGAAGAAGCGTTGGCGCGAGCCCGAGAGGAGGTTGCGCAATCGAAAGTTCTCTTGACAGAAACGACAGAGTCGTTATCAAAAGCTCGAGAGGAAGCCGCGAAATCTGCACGAGCGCTTCTCGAAGCGAGAGAAGCACCTCCTGTAGTCGTAGAAAAGACTCCGGAGACTTCAACCGTTATCAACTTGAATATCAACGAAGGCGACGTCATTCAAAGCGACCATATTCAAGAGCTCACCGCTCGCGTCCTCGATTTACGTCAGCAACTCGAAGCGCAAAAGAAAATATTGTTAGACACCGAGTTACTTCGCGTTTCCGAGAGAGAAGCCGCTGCCACGCAAGTCAGAGCGCTCGTCGTGCGAACGAGCGACTTGTTGAGCGGTCGCATAAACAGTTCGTTGCTCGTCGAGTCTTCTTCCGTGGATGAAGGAGAAGGCGGGAACGTGGTAGAATACGTCGCAGGTACGTTAGACAGCTGGTTTGGCTTGGGAAAAGAAGAAGAACGAGAGAAAAAGTCACAAACCACCGATGATGAAGGTGACGATGATGAGAACGAATAGTCCGCTTAGATTGTATGTACTAGTATATTATTGACTTTAAAATTTTCAGTGACTTTCAACGAACTTGTTCTTCAAAACAAAACTGCTTCAAGGCACGCTTTTTTTTTTGCACAGCGTTTAGATACACACCACACATCACAATACGACGACGACGATCAGCAGAAAGAAAGAAAGAAGAAGAAGAAGAACAGAATGAGTTACTACCCGGACGACGACGGCGTAAAGCAGCGACAACCAGACGACGAGGGAAGAGAAGAACGAGAAGAGAAAAAGAAAACAAAAGGAGGAGTCACCGCGAAACAACATTTTCATCGAGAACAACAAGTCAAACAACATCCTCGAGAACAGGTACAAATCGTCCAGGTCGTGGACCCGCGACCACGGTACGTACCACCGGCGATCGGCGTTCCCGAGGATAACCCAGGCCCGATATTTCTCGGGCCTGGAAATCACGCGCCGATGATGTTGCAGTGTTACAGGTGTCAAAAGGAAGTTCTCACAGACGTGGAGCAAAAATCGGGAACGGCGAACGTTTTGGCGGCGATCGTGACGTTTGGGATTTCCTTGTTAGCGTGTCCAATTCCAGACTCGTATCACTTTTGTCGAGAGTGCGACGCGTTGATTGGTGTAAGTAAAGTAGCGTAAAAATGATAGAAGAATAAGATCATCCATTTTAAATTGATTGATGAATGCGCAGCTGTTTTGAACTTCTCGCTCTTTTATTTGCGTCCTTTGACGACGTAGTCTAACTCCTCCTTAATCCTCTCCTTGGATAACTCCTTCTTGTCCACTTGTTTTCCTTTCGAGGGAGGTTTCGGAACCGTGTCCACCGAAGGGTCCACATCGTGCCAGTACACCCCTTGTTTGTCTTTGAAAATATCGAAATCGGCTTCGTACGGAATGCCGGCGCCGATCGGCGTCCCCAACACCAACTCTCCGAGCACTCGAAGATTTTGGAACTCTTCACCGTACAACGCTTTCGCGTCTGCTTTTTGAAATCGTTCGTGCAAAATTTCCGCCTCTTCACAAATCTTATCGTCCTCTTTCTTCCACCACGACGGCAACATGGTCGGTTGCCCGTTTACGCCTTTTCGAGCTTTCCTCAAAAACGTAGCGAAATCGTTTCTCGCTTGCGGCCCAAACTTAATGGTCCCTAACTTGACATCTTTCGCGTTCCCGTGCACGTTGTTTGCAAACACCAACTCGTCTTCCACGCGCATGCGAAAGGCGTCGATGAACACTCTGTGCGCGCTTTCGTGCGGAATACCTTCGTCCCAGTTACACTCTCCGTATTTAATCGGCGGAACCATCGTCCCTTCCACAAAGTCAAATCCGTAATAATACATCAACGCGTGTCGCATGGCTTTCCCAGCCGGTAACTCCGCTTTCGGCGGTAACGGCGGCGCGTGTTTCACGTAATTCACCGCGAACTCCTTCACCTCCTCCAAACTCGCTCGCGCTTTCGTCTTCCCTTCTTCACCCGTCGGCACGACTCGCTTCGGTCCTCCTTCTTTGCAAATTTCCAACATCTTTTGGAAAAAAATCTTCTCGAACCCTTCGTTCATTTGCTTGTCTATCCTCGCCTGCGCGAGCTTTTTCTGTTCGTCGTCCATTTTCGGGGGTTTCACTCGCTTGTGTTTCTTGTTATTTTGTGCGTGTTTCGGCAACGGATTGAACTTTATCGTCGGTTTTCTTTCACCATCATCGGCGATGATATTATTATTATCCATATCTTGCTGCTGTTCGACAGTCATCTTCTTCTTTCTCTCTCTCTGTCTCTCTCTCTCTGTGTGTGTGTGCGTGCGCCCGTGTGTTATAACGTGTTACGTTGAATCCTTGACCACTACTCCTCTGTCTTCGCTGCTGCTGCGCGTGGATGATGATGATACTTTGTTGTTGTATTAAGAAGAGCAGAGAGGATAATGTTGATTTTTACGAGTACAAAAGATTTTTTCTTCTTTTCGAGCATCAGCATTGAGTCGTTTTACTTTTCTTTCTGCTATAATACATGCTACATCATACAACTTTACTATTCTTCTATCGCGTTCAAACGAATTAATGATGAAAAAGTCTCTTTTGACTCTCGTTTATTCTGTTTAAACCTTTGGCGGCTTCCTCGACCCTTTTTTGCGCCTCTATGGCGCGTTTGACGATGCTTCGCTCACCGAGCGCGCTGATTTCAGATTTCTTCTGCGCGTTTGGAGATGACTTTCCTATTCCGCTCGTGTTCGGCGAGGATGGGGAGTTGGCGGCTGATTTAGCGTTCTTCCTCGCCTCGGCGACTTTTTTGCGCAAGTTTGCTACGTCCTTTTTCGCGTCTCTAAAGGGCGGCGAGGAGGACTGCGAAGAGTTGGCGATTTCGGTTTTTTCGTCGATTGATTCGTCTTCTTCTTCGTCGTCGTCGTCGTCGTTGTCGTTTTGTCTTTGTTTTTCGTCTCTTTTCTTCGTAACGGCCGGTACTGTTGGTGGTGTTGGTACTGCTGCCAAAGATACGTCTCGTTTCGAAAGCACGTCGTGCTCTTGCCGCGCTTTTTGTTGAGACGCGTTCTTCACGCTCGTCTCTCGTAAAGTCGCTTCCTCTATGATGCGTTTAGAGTTTTGTCGCTCTAAAACTTCCACGCGACGTTTAGCTTCGGCTTCAGCTTCCGCATACTGCTTCGCGCTCGCGCTCGAGGCTTCTAGTCGTGCCTGCAACGTCATCAATTCGAGCTCGTGTTTCGATATTTCTTCGCTCAGTTTGTCTTCAAAGTTACGCTGCTTCACTTCGGCGGATCTCTTCAAGTTTTCAATCGATCTCTTCAGAGTGAATATCTCTTTATCTCTCAGGCCGAGAAGTTTATTTTTCTCCGCAACGGCTGTTTCGAGAACCGCGCGCGTTTCATCGTGAACAGCCTCCTCTCGCGCGCGTTGTTGCTGTTCTCGTTCACCTTTAGAATTTTCTTCTTCTTTTTCTTTCGCATCGTTCGTATCGTTTTCGTTTCCAGCCTTTTCGTCGAGTCGTACGTTCTCCTCGAGCATAGCTATTTGCTCGTTGATGACGTCGTCTAAAGACTCGACTTCTCGCTCTAATCGCTGAATCGATTCGCTTTGTTCTTTGCACGTTCTGCGCAACTTTTCGACTTCCTCTTTTGAAGAGTCGTTTTGAGGAGGAGGAGGAGGAGGAGATTGTATCACCGATTTTTCCTCTAATTTCTTCTTCAATTCCCCGTTCAACCGCTCGATTTCCTTCCTCATTTCCACTAATTCAGCTTCTCTTTTCGTCTCTAATTCCTCTCGCTCCCTTTTCTTCCTCTCGTCTTCTTCTTTCTGGGGACTCCACGCTTTTTGCAACATCTCGACTTGACTCACGTGTTTCTCGCGTTCGCATTTCATCTCCTCTTCCGCCTTTTTTTCCATCTCTTCGCGTTCTCTTTTAAACGTCTCCTGTAAATCTTCTCGCATCTTCTCTTCCTTAATCTTCATCTCTTTCTCCTTCTCGTTCAAACGTTCTTCAATCTCTTTCGCGTGCTTCTCCACCGCTTTCAACTCCTCTCCTTGCAAAATCAACACTCTTTTGTTCTCGCTCAACTCTTTCTCTCTCTTCAACACCGCGTTCGCTAATTGCTCGATCGTTTTCGTTTGCTCCTCGCATTTCGTTCGACTGTCCAGTAAATCTTTCGCGTGTTTGTCCGCGACTTCTTGCAACGAGTCCGCTCTCTTGTGCGCCAGTTTAGAGTTTTCTTGCGTCACTTCCAGCTGGTCGATGTTCAAGTTCAACTCCCTTTTGAGTTGCACAAGAAGTCGGTTGGCGGCGATCAAATCGTTTTCGGTGGACTGTTTCTTGCTCTGAGAGCGAGAAAACATTGTTGGTGGTGGTATTCGTATATATTTTAAAAGTGCATGTTGGTTTCGCGCGTGAGTTTTAAGAAGGGTCGCAGTGAAAAGCGGTGTGGGTGTTGTTTATTTGTGTCGTTTCCTCCTCAAAACACAAAATGGATGATGGAAAAACAAGAAGAACAAACTGCTCAAGAGACGAAGGATTAAAACTCGAATATACGTATTGTTAGATATTAAAAATTCGAAACCTACACACACGTGCACACGATCGAACGTTCGAACGATGGGTGTTGTTGCGACGGTTGATTTCTTTTTTGCTATGGTTGTTTGTTTTGCTGCAGCTTTCTTTCTTTCTCGCCGCGACTCACTCCTTCTTCTTCGAACGATTTTTCCACCCTCACTTCCTCCTCCCTTTTTTCATCTCTCTCTCTCTCTCATTTCATCTCTCTCTTTCTCTCTCTCTCTTCCTTTCTTCGTGTTCTCTCGAATCTTTTCGTTCAATTTCCTTCCTCACTCTTTTCGCGCGTTTTCACTGTTGTGTGTTGATGATTTTGATGTTTGTTTCTGTTGTTCTCTTTTTAAATACTATATTTAGTACATAAACGCCGGATCGTTGACGTCCATGTGGTGATCTTCCAAGTTCGTGTCAACAGATCCAGAGTCAACCGGCTTCATGATCATGAGCTTCACCAACTCGGCGGCAAAAGTAGCCAACAACGGCGCCTTGGCCAAAGCCTTCGCGATGTCAGAGTCGTCCGACTTGGAGATGGCAGCCATCTTTTGGTTCGCCGCCAACATGCCGTCCAAGCCAGCCTTGAAAGCCGGGTTGTACGTGTCAATGACTTGCGGAAAGATAGTCGCGGTCGTTTTGTTCGTTTGGTGGATGACGTGCATGTTGAACTTGGTGGTGTCCATGCCCAAAGATTCGTAGAATTCAGATCGAGAGTGATCGTTCAAGTACATGGTGACGTACACGGACAAGCAAAAGAATCGACTCCACAACTTGGCTTCCGTGTCGTTCAAGAATTCCGGTCTCGCCTTCAAGATGGCGGAAAAGAAGTCACCGTGTCTGTTTTCGTCTTGGCACCAGTTTTCAAAGTACTTGAAGATCGGGTACAACTGGTCGTCCGGGTTCGCTTGCAAGTGTCTGTAGATGGAGATGTATCTCCAGTAGCCGATCTTTTCGGACAAGTACGTCGCGTACATGATAAACTTCGGCTTGAAAAAAGTGTATTGTCTGTTCTTCGTCAAAAAACCCAAATCCAAGGCCAAGTTAAAGTCGCTCATCGCTTTGTTCAAGAAACCGGCGTGTCTGGCTTCATCTCTGGACATGAGCGTAAAAATTTCCGCGACGGTTGGCGCCGTTTTCTTCAAGCGTCTCCCGAGTTCCTTGTACAAAAGAAAGCCGGAGAATTCAGCCGTGCACGATCGCTCGAGAAATTCGATGAAGATTCTTCTTTGTTCGCCTTGGATCCCGTCCGCGGCTGCCTTGAACTCGTCGTTGCGGACAAAGTGCTTTTGGTTGAAATCGTCTCTGAACTCGTTCAAGATGGAGAAGATCTCGGACTCGTCCAGATTCGGGTTGATTTCCGTCGAAAAGAGTTGTTCCATCTCGTCGAAATCTGTTTTGTTGTAGAAAAAGAGGACCACATCAGAGAAGAGAAATGCTGTTAGTTTACCTTCAAAAGGTCGTCGCGTTTTGTGATCACTTCCGCGCGATCTCACGAAAGAGAGAGAAAAAAAAACTTATCCCATTTTTCCACCCAAACGAGACGAAGATATCTTGGATACGAAGCCGTCTCTCGTCCTCGTCCGAACGAAGAAGAAGAAGAAGACAAAGAAGAATACGAGAGATCAAATAATAATAATACAAACGCGTACCTGTGGTGTAAAATCTCGGCGTCAACAAGTTCTCATCCGCGGCTTCTTTGATGCCGTCTCTCATCTTCTTGATCCCGGTCTTATCGTCCACCATGGTGCCAGTCGCGCGCACCGTCGTGGTGATCTTGGAGACCTTTCTATTGGAAGAGATAGATTTGTTTGTCTTGGAGGAAAAGACTTTGCTCTTGCCGGCGAGAGACGCCGATAAGGACATGGACAAAACAGAAGAAGCCATTTTGATGTATCAGTTTTACTTACGCTGTTGTGTGTTACGTGTGATTACTATGAGGAAGTTCTTCTGCGCGCGTTCAAAGAAAAAGGGTGAAATTGACGTCACTCTCGTCTCTCAGAAAGGGAAAAAAAAGGTGAAAATTCCAGAGATTCTCTTCTCTTTTGGCCCAAGAGGAGATCTTTTTTTCCTCTCAACAAGAAAAGAGGGACAAAAAGGAGAAAACAGAGGAGGGAAGAAAAGCAAATATTATTTTTAAAAAGAATCCGATATATTTCATCACAGATTACAACGCTCATCATCATCATCATCATCATCATCATCTTTTCTTTCTCTCTCTCTCTCTCCCTACTAAGTATATATTATTTTAGCTAGCAAAATCGCATTTGTTTATTGTTTTTTTGTTGATATAAGTGCTTCTCTCTCTCTCTCACTCTCTCTCCCTCTTGTTTACAAATTTTCGTGTTTCATCATCGTCCTCATCAACAACAACAACATTTATACGTCAAAAGTGCCCTTACCTTGGAACTTGACGTTGACCGGGTTGGTATTCTTACCGATGGAGCGCATGTTTTGGTTGGCACCAACGCGACCAGCGTTGACCTTTTCCGGGTAGACACCATCCTTCGGGTGCAAGTATTGCACTTCGCCGGACGGGAAGACGCGGTAGATGCAGCCGTTCGCGATCTTCTTCGCGCGAAACGTAGTCACCAAAGCCATGCACTGCTCCTTTCTCGCGAGCTTCAAGAGGTTCGGGCCTTTGCGCATGATCGCCGCACCACCAGTCGGCATTTCAAAGATTTGTTCTTTCTTCGCTTCCCACGTCAAGACGTAGAACTCTTCAACCTGATTATTTGAAGAGAGAAAAAGAAAAATTTTAGTTTGAAACAAAATATTTTGAACAAAATAAAGGAAGAAAAGAGAGAGCGAGAGATCGGGCGATTCTCTTCTGTGCGCATCATCGATCGATTTCCAACTCTACACGCGCACTCGCGAAACGATTTTCGTCGAACGAGTGCGATATTCGTTAAGAGAAAAGTGCGCTCGATCGAACGCGATGCATTTCCAATCCAGAAATAGGTTCCATCCGTGGTAAAAACGACGATACGCGCGCGAATGCGAATTTTCATATCTCCGCTCTTCTACGAAAAAATGTACCAAAACCAAGAGAAAGAGTTCCCTTGGTTTTGTGATACAGTTTGTTTTAGAGGGAGAAAATCCGACCGAAGCATCCATCGCGCGCTTGCGTTTACGCGTAAGGAAACTATCAATCTATCAATATACGCGAATAAACGTACCTGCGCCTTTCTCAACAAACCACCGGTGGAACCGCCAAAGATTGGAGACGGAGTGTTCGGGTCCAACTTCGGGGCGGACCACGCCGGAGCCGCCTCGCCTTCCGCGCGCACGATTTGGAACGATTGATTTTTTCTCCCAAAAGAGGAGGCAGATTTGTTGTTGTTCGTAAATTGCGCTCTGGAGTTGGTCTTCGAGGACAACTTCGGCGAGGATTTGATCGCGAACGCGACGGATGAAGTTAAAGAGGCCATTTTACAATTCAAAGTTAGTGTTGGTATCTCTTTAATACGTGTGCTGTTATGAGGAATATACGCTCAGAAACGAAACGAAACGAGAGCTTTTCCGCTTTAAAATTTATTTTTTTGCTCTTCTTCCCTCGACAGTCAGTGTGATTTCCTTCTCTCCTCGATTCGCTTTTGTTCACCAGTCTGTCATCAGTTGTTTTTGACCAAAAACCATGACCAAAATAAAAAAAGAACTCGTCTCGTCTCCTCCACAAAATTGAGAATTGAGAAGAAGAATGGAAAACAACAGCTTACGAGAACAACCCCAAACAGGAGGACGATGATACCAACAACAACAGCATCGCGGGGCGCTTTCATCGCAACTACCACCACCAACAATAACACGAAGAAGAAGAAACAGACGAACATTTTTTTTGCGTTGAAAAAAAAGCAACAACAACAGAAGAAGAATGCGAACAACAACGACGACAGTTGGTCTTTGCTCGACGAAGAGATGAATCGGGCGGCCAAAAATGCGCCGATAAACGAAAATTTTGCCACGCGAAGAGCGCTGGGAATCGATTACGGGCTCTCGAAGACCGGGTTGGCGATATCCAGCGGCGGGTTCGCGCCGAGACCTTTGGAGAGTTTGTTGTGTAAAGGCAAGTCGAGAGTGGAGTTGATTCGAGAGATTGTAGACGTGGCGGAAAGGGAACGGGCGGACGTGTACGTAGTTGGATATCCACGGCAAACGCGAGAGGAGTTGGAATTTCTCGAAGAAAAGATACGAGAGGTGACGGAGAGTAACGCGCAGAACAAGGAGAATAAAAAAGTTCCGATTCGCATGCATCGAGTGTGCGAGCAGTTTGCGGAGGCGTTGGCGCAAGTCTCCACGACTGCCGAACGGAAAATTCCGGTTGAAATGTACGACGAATCGTTCACGAGCGACGAGGCGATGAGCATGAAGCGTGGGTCGTTGGCGAGCGACGATCCAAAGTTGGATTCCATCGCGGCTGCTTTGTTGTTGGAGAGGTATTTCGAGCAGACGGATGGAGAACCGATTCGTATTACGCCATCTTCGTCGTCGTCGTCGTCTTGGGGGAATAGAAATAAATAGATTAGAAGGGGCAGGTTTTATGTACTAGCATTTAGCGTGTGACCTGTTGTATTGTAGACTAGTATTTAGGTAATTTACACGTATCGAACTGTAGAGAGTCAGTCCATAAGCTATGATTTCAGTTTCTGCTTAATACCACCTCTAAAAATCCTCCTCCTCTGATTCTTCTTCTTCTTCTTCTTCTTCTTCTTCTTCTTCCATTAACGCTCGTTCGCGCTCCTCCTCAGCCATAGCCGTCGCTTCCAGCTTATCTAATTTATCTTCTAATTCTTTAACAGCTTCGTCTAATCCTTTTAAATCGTACCCGTCCGGAGTGTTGAAAATTTTATCCTGAAACTGTAACCTATCGCTCTCGTCTTTCGCGAGCAACTTGAAGTTGTGTAAAAGAACGTCAAAGTGTACGGTGTACGCGATTGGAATCGAACACTTCACCGGAAAGTAATTCTGCCTACTCGGTTCGCTTCCCCAGTTTGTGAGTAAATTTCGAAAACGTTTCATGTTCTTGTTCGCTTGCGAGGCAACTTCGACAACCGGGAGCAGATCTTGCACTTTGAGAGGGAAATTTTCGACGAGCCAAACGCGGCAGCTCATTTTCCGTCCCATCGTGCCGTCGTCGACGTCTTCCAAAGTCTCACCGCCGCCGCCGTCATTTATACTGCTGCCATTAATACCACTGTTACGCTTCTTCTTCTCTTTCCTCTTGTTCTTACTCCTTCGCTTATCGTCAAACTCGAAATATTCGTCCTCGTTTCGTTGTTTTTTACCCACCGAACGTATTCTCGTCACGTCTCGATAAATCGGTCGGTCTTGAAACTCCTTCGCGTCGCTCGCGTAACTCTCGAAGTCGTACGTTTCGTCCGCGGGGAGAAATCCAGAGCGATACTTCCTCGTTTCCATCGCTTTCCCTTTCGCTTCCATGACTCTTGCGTATCTTCCATCGATTTTTGACTCTTTCGTTCGTTCGGACACTCCGAGATACGAGCCCCAGCTGTCCACCGGCGAAAACGTATACTCTTGCGGTTCGTAGACGCCGCGCGAGGGGTTTTCAACGAACAAGAGATCAGCTTCGTTTTCAAGTAGCTCTTCTGGAGTCATCGCCGCTATGTCTTTGAGCAAATCGCTCTGAGGTGGAGGAGGAATATTCGAAGATTTCTTGGAAGTATTTTCTTCTAAAGCGTCGATGCATTTTTTGTTTTCGTGGTCAAAATAAAGCATCGCGGTGTTTATGTTACCGCCGCTTGTTTTTGCATCTTCTTCCTCCTTTGGATTCGCTAAGAACACGATCGAAAACGGCGCTCGGTGCCACACCGGTAAAAGTCCACCGCGTCGTTTCTTCCCGTTCTTTTTGCTCTTCTTCTCGTTTGTCCCGACATCAGACAAGGTGATGAAATCTCCACCGTACTTGTTGTTGTTTTTATCGTTGTTGTTATCGCGAGCAGTCCCTTCCACGGTCGTCTTCTCTTCTAAGCTTTGCCCTTCTACGTCTTCTATTCCTCTCAGCTCCCCATCTATTCGTACTCTGGTTCCGATTTTTGTCAGCGTGTACGTATCGCTCGGCGCGACTCTTCTCAAAATCGGTCCAAATATTGGAGAATTCAACTCCCACTTCAACTTTGCGGTAAAGTCCGGCGCATCCATCAATCGTTGCATCAATTTCGGCGTGTTCGTATCCAAACTTTCCTTCGCTTTCCTTTTCTTCGCGGTTAGGATGTAAATCGCCGCCTGTCTGTCCTTCACGTGTATCGCTTCGTCCAATGGTTTCCATCCGTGTACGCAGTTTCTCACGTTCACGTCAACGAGAGGATGTTCGGTTAAAATTTTCACAATATCCGTGTTTTTCCTCATGATTGCCAGATGTAATGCGGTATTACCTCTCGAATCGAACGAGTTGAGTAAATCAAAATCGTATTTTTCTTCTTGTTCTTCTTCTTCTTCTCGACGACGGTTCCTATTTTTGCCCTCGCTCGACGAACTCGTTTTCAACCTCTCCGCGGTGACTAGAAAGTCCTTCACGGTTTCCCGGTCGTTCTCAAAGCACGCCTTGTGAAACGGAAACTGTTCCGAGAAAGTATTATTGGTGGTCGTAGTAGTAGTGTTCGCATTCGAGGTGGAAGCTTTGTTTCCTCCTCCTCCTCGTCGTCTTGTTTTTTCTTCTTCTTTGTCTTCTTCTTCGATATTGGACACATTCGAAGACTCATCAAAATTTTTTCCACGACCTCTCCGGTGGTCGTCCTCGTCCTCGTTTTTGACGCTTTTCTTCACCGCTGCTTTTCCTCTCTCTTCTTGGTCTTCTTCTTCATCATCAATATCCTGGAAAGATAATTCGGAAACCGCGTCGTCAAAGTCTTCTTCTTCTTCTTCTTCTTCTTTGTCTTCTTCTTTTTTCATCGTCTTCTCTCAATGATTCCCTCCCGAAAATGTCGAACAAACGTCGTCAAAAAATCTTCTTCTTTGTCTTCTTCTATATCTGATACGCGAAGACGGCAAAGATGACAAAGACGAGGTAAAGACGATTCACCGCAGCGCGTGTCCTCTCGTTTCCCCCAAAGCGTTTTTGTGTATTATCAATAGATTGTGCCGCAGATGACTCAGAAAAAATGTTAATGAACGGAAGTTTTAGTCGTTTTTCTCCCTGTGTGTATTTAAAAAGCCACATCAGAGGTCAAGCAAAAAATCGCTCGAAATTTCAATTTTCTTCTTTTTTGTTTGCATGCTTCTTTTTTTTTTTTTCGTCTCTTCTCTGCTGTTTGTTTTTTGGTGAAAAAGTTTCCTCAGAAAAAATTTATATCTACACAAAGAGGGGAGAACGAAATGAAACGAATGCTAAAACAACTGCTCATCAATAACTCAAAGTCTTCTATTTCTTTAACTTCTTCTCGATTTAGCGAAGTCGTTCTTCTCGTTGGAGGTTTTTGTCGAACAAGAACCGCGACTCCTACTACTGTCGCTGCTCGTGGTGTTTCGAGTGCTTTTACTACTCGATCTTCATCGCGCGATGGAAAAAAATCCATCGCGACTTCTTCGACGGCGTCGTCGTTTTCGTCGCTCGATGGGAACGACGATGAAACTGCAAACACCGCGAGTGGTGCATCAAAGAAGAAAAACAAGTACCCGTCCAAATTCGATTCGAACGAGAAAGTGAACAAAGATTTCACGCCGAACAGGTACCAAACGCAAGAGGAAAACGAACTGAAAACAAAACAAATGAGAGAAGTGAAACGGAAGGAATATTTGGAGAAGATTGTGAAAAGCGAAAACAATCGAGATTTTCAATCGAGCGATCACGCGAACGCGATCGGAGGAGACGGGACGGTGACGAAGTATTACGAGAACGTGGATATCAGAGAAGTCTCGTCGACGCAAAACCAATACGAAATCTTATTAGACGGGAAACCGTTAAAGTCGCCGAAACGCGCGCAGTTTGTATTACCGAACAAGTTGTTAGCGAGCGCAATCGCCACGGAATGGGCGACACAGGAGGACGATTTGATTCGGCCGTTTACCATGCCGTTGATGCAGTTATCGTCCACGGCGTTAGATCACATGAGCGACTACGCGACGTTTGATTTTCACGTGAAGAAGTTGCTCGAATTTTTCGACGCCGATCAAGCCGTGGTGGCGCACCCGAGCGGGAGCGAATTAAGAGAGATCCAGTTGAAAACATTGAAGAAAGTGCACGATTGGGCCAGGAGGGAGTTTGGGGAGCAGTTGAATTTAAGTTCAGACTCGATATTCGCGCAACCGCAGCCGGAGGAGGTGAAACTTTTGATGGAGAAACGTTTGCGGTCGTTGTCGCCGTGGGAGATGACGTGTACGTTTGCGGCGGCGGCGGCAGCCAAATCGCTCTTGATCGGATTAGCGTTGAATAGAAATATCATCGACCCGGAGGAGGCTTTGAAGTGCGCTCGAGTAGAGGAAGATTATCAAATCGAAAGGCACGGATTCGTCGAAGGCGGGCACGATATCGACATTTCCGATTTGCGGGTGCGATTGACGGCGCCGCACGCTTTAAACTTAATTTTGAAAGCGAAAATGGGGACGAAGACATACTAGTTCGTAATAGTTTTATGTAGTATATTTATAGTGTAAAATAGTGTAACAATTGGGAAATACCGCGCGCGGTATTATAATACGTGTTGTTTGGTAACTTATTATTATTATTATTACTCGTTGAACTCCTGCAACGCTTCTCGGCGTCGAGACGAACGCGTCGGTTGAGGAGTCACCTTCGCCAACGGCACGTTCAAATCGTCCTCGACCCATTTTTCGGACGCAACTTGTGCTGCGGCTCGTTTAGACCGCTCTCGCGCCGGTGCTGCCATGACTTTTTCTTTTAGTTTTGATACTTTTGGTCCTTTACGATCGTAGAATGGTAAGTCTTCGCTTTGCGATAACTCGCTCGCGTACTTTTCGACGCCTTCTGCGTACTCCGCGAACTGTAAGTCTTCGTTAAACAAGGTTTCCACTTCGTCTTCACCTTCTTCGTTGTCGTTGTTGTTGTTGTTACTGTTACTGGAAGACGAGGAGGAAACGCCCAACGAATCGTGAATTCTATCTTTCGCAATGTTGATATCTTTCAAGGCGATTTTCTCCTTCGGACATTTCTTCGTCGCCATCTTCATCGCGACGAACGCTTCGGACAATTGCAAAGTAACGCGTTGCTTCGTCTCCTCGGAAACAATGCTTCCATTAACGGCACTACCATCGTTTGGTTGAGATGTTAACATTGATTTTACATCCGGAATCGGTACTCTAGACAAGACCCTGGAGATGGCGGCGTGGTACGCCTTGACTTGCGCTCCGGCGACGCCGGTGCCGAACGGTTTCGCGTTCAACGCCAAGATTTCAATCGAAAGCGATCGAACGAGTTCGGCTTCACCGGCATCAGATCGTTCGATAACACCATCCAAATTCTTGTTCTTGTCGGTATCGCTGTTCGATGCTTCATCTCCTCCTTCTTTGTGGTTGGATGACGACGATATTCCCGTCTCGAGTTCTAAGAGAGACGTCAGAAAGGCGGCAACTTTCGCGACGCCCTTCTTTTGACTCGCCATTCTCAACGACGGTAACACGGCATCGATCAAGCACGCTCTGACCTTTGCATCTGGTGCAGACGCGATGGCTGGGAAAAATACCGCGAGACATTGCGCCAATCTGGGCGTTTCTTGCGCGTTGCACGCAAAGATGGCGCCCAAGAGCGTCGAGATGACCAAAGACGGTTGCTCAAAGGCGTAGTACCCTCTTCTCAAAGCGAGTTTCGCGAGCGTTTCGCACGCGATGGTTTGCGCGGAGTTCTCAGATTCAGTAAACGCCGCTTCATTCATCGCGTCGATGTTTTCGGCGTCCAGTTCTTCCAGATCCGTTTTATCCTTCGGGTTTTCAAACGGTTCACACGCCGACTCGATGATTCGAAGAAGTTGCTTTTCCAACGTGAGCTGGTACCCGGCGGTTTCATTTTCTTCGCCGTCGGCGTCGGCGTCGGCATCGTCGTTATTCTCTTTTTCTTTCTCATCCTCTTCTCTTTCGTCGTCGTCGTCGTCGTCGTCAAAACGGACGTGAATGCCCTTCTTTGGCACCGGCATATCTCGTCTCGCATCCAACGCTTTCGGTCCGTATAACATGGCGGCATCACCGAGCGCGCGCAACGCCATGCACTTAACCGGCTCCGATGGATCAACATCAGCAGCCGTACGCAAGATTTGCACCGTTTCTTCCGTCAATGCGTTCGTTCCACACATTAACAGTAATCCGAGTAACTTGATACCTTCGCGACGAACGCCGGCGGACGCGTGCGCGACAGCCGGTCGAACGAGCGACTGCATGACAGCTTCAGTCGCGTGCGCGGGAAGCTTGGATGACGACGAGTTATTCGCCGTTTCAAAGAGCGAAGAGGCGATGAAGAGCGCTTGCGTTTCAGCGTAGACGTTGGTGTCGTCGTTTACGTCGTCGTCGTTTTTGTTGTTGTTCTCTTCATCGGTAACGGTGCCTCGAAGACTGTCGCAGGCGCCCAAGACGACGGCGACGTGTTCGTTGTCGTCGTGCACGCGCTTCGCCAAGTCAATCAACTGCTTTTCCCACTCGCCGTCACCACCTCGCGCGTAACACGAAACGTCGTTTTCGTCGTTTAAGTCGCCAATCGATCTCAATCGTTCGTAGACGAGCGTCGCGGCGCCTCTTCGCAAGGCGCCGTCGTTCATATCCGAGCAGTTCAACGTCATCATCAACTGTCTCGCCGCAAAGACCGAGGACGTTGTTTTCCCGTCGGCGTGCATAGAAATGGCGCGGAGCAAATCCATCGAGGATTCTGGCAAGCACTGATCCAAAGCATCTTCGACTTCTTCGGTTTCGGCTTGGAGCACCGCGCGCGCTTGACCGACGGCGAGAGACGTGTCCTTCCCTGAACTCGACGTTTGGTTCGCGAGCGCTTCGACGATGACGCGCCAGAACAACGCCTCTTCCGGCGAAAAGAGCTCAACCACACTTACTTTCTCTTCTTCTTCTTCTTCTTCTGATTTCTTGAGAAAGAATCTACGCAACCCGCTCGTTTCGCTCTTCTCCTTGGTCGCGTACGCCATCGCTTTCACCGTCTTCGTTTCAATCAACGTCTTCAACGCCATCTCCGAAACGTTCGGGTGCGACTCCGCGTCGAGTAATTTCAACAACTTAATCGGGTCGTTCTCACACACGCTCGAGGACATCCACTTCTTGAGCATGTCAACGCATGCCGATCTCACTGAAATCGATCGATCGTTCAAGCCTCTTCTCAATACCAACGCGCGATGTTCGATCGAGACGGATTCCACCGGAACCTTCGCGGCCAACGCCAAAAACGCGATGCGTCTCACTTCCTCGGAAATGTCTCTCGTTCTCTCCACGACCACGGAAATCGTGTGATCAGAAATCGCCAACGCGCCTAGAATAGCTTTCCTCGCGTCTTTATTCTTCTCGCCTCCGATCAACTCGATAAACGCCGTGGTAATTTCGCTGTTGCTGAAATCCGCGTCTTCCCCGCCATCTTGCAATCTCGATAACGCTCTCGCCGCTTGCGCTCTCACCGCTGGCGTGTTATCTCTCAACCTTTCCAACATCGTCTCTTCCATCTGGTCGTATAAATCGTCCGAAATCTCCGCATCTGGTCCGAGCGCGTTCAAAATCCCCGCCACCATTTGACACGCTCGAAACCGAACCGCTCGATCCTTCGCCGCGGTGACGTTCAACAAAAACCGAATCAAAGATTCGCAAAACTCGTCCGCTTCCTCCTCGTGGCCTGGTTCTCGGTGTGAAGTGAATGCGATTATAAATCGAATCACCCGTTCCGTGTGTAAGTCTCTCTGTTATAAAAAAATGTTGTTAGAATAATATAATATTAGCGTTTTATTCATACGAATATAATAATTTGAAAATCAAGAGACACAAAAAGGGGAACGAAAAAAGAAAAAAATTTTGTATCTCTCTCGTCTCTAAAAATCCATTTCATTCTCAAAATCACTCTCTTCAAACGAGGATAAGGACGACGATATTATAAAGACAATAATAAAGACGACCACAAAGACTAAGAAGATATACCTTGTATTCCAATAAAACGTGCAACAAGCACGTGCACACGTCCTGTAAGAACTTCTCGTTACCGCTCACGTGTCGTAATTCTGTCATTTGTCTCACGATGCGTTTGTGCATGGCGACGCCTAACTGAGTTTCGTTTAACAAACGCGCGACGGTTATTTGGGGTAACTTTTTTACGGCACTACTCGGCATCATCTGTTGTTGTTGTTGTTCTTCTTCTTCTGGTGAGTGTTGTTCTTTCGTAGGAGTGGCGTCGTCCTTTTCTTCTTCTGCAACAAAAGACGGAGGTGTTGTCTTCGTCTTCTTGGATGTCTTTTTCTTCGTTGTTTTCTCGACAGTCATTTTGTTCTAAAAGTTTTTGTTTGAAAAGAAGTGAAGATTTTCAGTTATTTTATGTCAGTATATAGTAGTGTAGTAAATTTATATCGTCTTCATCTCTCTTTTTCTCCCTTCAAATCTTTCTCTCGATAAGAATAATCTCTCATCACGTGGCTGGAATAAAGTCGTCGTCGTCGTAGTCGTCGTCGTCGTCGTCCATGTCGTCGTCTCCGCTGGCCCACAAATCGTGGACGGTACCGTCGCCGACGGGGTAATTCTTCGCCATGTTCGCTCTTTCGCCGACGCGCTGCGTCGGTTCGTTTGGATCGAATGGTATTCCGCACGCTTCCGCTAAAGAACCAACCACGAACGATGGTTGCTTCGATTCGTCTTCGTTCTCTTCCACGTCTTTCATTTTGTTCGCGCCGGTGAGGACTAAGACGGAATATCTCGCGCCGTTATCTTTCCCGAATTTCACGTCCGTGTCCATTCTATCGCCGATGACCATCGTCCTCTGCGGGTCGCCGTGCGAGTGCGACATTATCGCGTCAAACATGTACTTTCCTGGTTTTCCGCAAATCACATCCGGTGCTCTCCCAGACGCGGTTTCAATCGCTTTCACTATAGGCCCCGCTCCGGGCATCAATAATTTCTCTTTCCCTAACCTATCCCCGGCGTCTGGGTTCGTGGCGATGAACTTTGCGCCTTTTTGTATCAAATACGAGGCGTACGCTAACTTTGCGAACGTAAACGACGTGTCTTGACCAACGACAACCGCGTCTACTCGAGAATCGTCGTCGTGGTCGTTTTCGGCGTCACCTCCCGTCCACTCGTGCATCTCCTCCCAATCGCTCGAAGTACACGAGACTGCTTCGTATACGCCCCCGACGATATCGCCGACGTCGCACTCCTCCAACTCTCTCACTAACCCTTGCTCACCAACCACGTATATCTTCTTATTTGATGACGACGATCCATCTTTAGTAGTAGTACTACCGTGAGTATTGTTAAATCCGATGGCGGATAAATACGACGCCGACGCAAACGCCGCGGTATATATGTGGTTCACGTCCACCTCCATCCCGAGCTCGGAAAACTTCCACTGGTAATACTCTCTCGTTTTCGTCGCGTTGTTCGTGACAAAAAACACGCGCTTTTGCAGCGTTTCTCGTAAATAGTCCACGGCTTTTTTCGCCCCGGGAACTAAAGCGTCTCCGTGCCATATGACCCCATCGCAATCTAACAACACGGTATCGACATCTTCGCTGATTTCTCGAGTCAATCCATTGTTGGTGATACCATCGCCAAAACCGCCACTTTCCGCACGTGTCACGAAAAGAGTGCTGTCCCCGTTATTTCTTCTTTTTTGTCTTCTTTGTCTTCTGAATTCTGAATTGTTCGTGTTTCTCTTACGTTGATGGTGTTGCACATCGGAGGAAAAATTCCGCCGCCGAGCGCAAGAAGCGTTCGTGTTCGTGTGAGTAGTAATAGCAGCAGTAGCAGCAGCGTTGCTGGTAGATGCGAGCATAATACTAAATGTAACAGAAGATTAAAAGAGCGCGGGGTAAAAACGAATACTAACTGTTGTTGTTGTTGTTATCGTTTATATCGTTTATATCGTGCGCGTCGAACGTGTAACGAAGGAAAAGAAGGAAAAGAGAGGTGAAAACCCTTTGCGTCTGTCGACGACTAAAAGAAGAAAAATTGAAAGAAAAATGAGTGTAACTCTTTATCATCGTCATCCGTCGTTTCTCTGTACTACTACCACTACTACTACTCTACTACTATTACTACTCTACGAGTCTAATACTCGCACACAAATAAGAAGGGACGAACTACATGAAACCACCACCACCACTGAGATTTGGTCTGAGCTCTTTCGCAGTCACGACGTCTCCGACGGATATTTTCAAACCGCCGCCGCCTGGCGCGCTCGTAATCATGTTCCACCCGAAGAAGACTTCGTTCGCCCACGATTTGGTTTGGCTGTTTAGAACGGTCCCGGAGCGGAATTTTTGCAACGCGCGAGAGACTTCGCGGTTTTTATCGAAGATGCCGGTTTCTTGGTTTATATCCGGGATCGTACACCGAGAACACGGTTTGACGAGGTCCCAAGAAAGACCACCTTCATCTCCGCCGCGTTCGCCGCCGCCGCCGCCGCCATCGCTCTTGCTCTTTCTCGCGCGTGTTTCTATCTTTAACCACTTGTCCTCTGCCCACTCTTTACCTCCGGAAACAACCACGTTCGGTCGAAAGCGATTCATTTTCACTTCGCTTCCGGCTAAATTGAACAGCTCTTTCCCCATGACCACGCGCTTTTGCAAATCGTCGAGACTGGACTCGTGGGCTAACAACACGGGGTACCCGTCGCTAAACGCCGTCTCGCCGCCGTTCTTCGCGTATCGCTCGTCTAAAGGCCTTTTCGGTCTCGATTTGCGATCGCTCGTCGAAACGTACTTATTAAACCGTTCCGGTATCCCTCCGGTTCCAATCCAACGAACAATTTTCGCCCCGGGCACTCTTATCGCCCTCGATATCCACTCGTTCACCGCGTCGCTCTCCGCCAAGTGAACGCCGCAGTAGTCCCACACCGAACATTCCACCTCGCCAGACATGTCCTCTTTTCTCGCCAGCAGAGGAATTTCGCACTCGTCCGCGCAGTTTGGACTTCGCAGAATTAATTTCGCATCTTTCATCATCGATTCAGTCTCGTTTACGTCGTTTACCCCGTCGTCGTTCACATCCTCCTTCATGACTCGTTCCATCGTACTGTTCTCATCATCAAAATCATCATCCTCTTCATCATCCTCAAAGATGGCCCCGCGAAACTCGGTTTCAACCAACGCCAACTCAGGAACAGTTCTCTGACTGATAAATTCCCCGTCTTTATCGATCACGCAAAAGCATCTGTCCCACTCGAATCCAGTTTCGGTCAAACGCGCGCGCTTCACGTCGATGCCTTTGCACGATTTCAACGGGTACACCGTCAGGCGCGATATTTTTATCTCCTCCTTAAAATCCTCTTTCATCTTTAAACCACCAAAAGTGTGGTGTTAGTGGTCTTTCTTTCGCTTTTTCCTCAAAGTTTTTCTTTCTTCGCTTTTTTCGTCCTCGTCGATGGTTTCAACAAAGTCTTCTTCATTAAAAGTGTTCACTTTCTTCTTGGTCTTCTTGGTCTTCTTGGTCTTCTCTGAGATCTCGTCTGAATCGTCTGAATCGTCTTCTTGTCTTCTCGATGGTGGTAACAAGGCTTTGACCACAACTCGTCCTCTTCTTCCTCTTTTTACTTCTTCTTCTTGTTCTTCTTCTCGTCCTCGTCGTTCTGCGAGCAAAGCGCGCACGTCGGTTTCGACTCGGCGCAAACTGCTCGCGAAAGCTTCTTGTTCGAGCAAACGCGATTTCTCTCGTTTCTTTTTTAGCATCGTGGTTCGTATGCTTCGTACAGCGACGGTAGTGGCTACGGTCACGCGGACGAGTTGCGTGGCTTGCGCGATGAGAAGTTCGATGTCGATGTCTTCCTCTCGTTCTTCTTCCGCCGTTTCCTTGATTTGATACTGCTGACGGTAATAATACTCGACAAATCGAGGCACGAGGGCGATTTCAATCGCGTGACTACACAAGACGGCGCCTAAGATCTGTCTTAAACTTTCTCTGAGAAACGTTCTCAACGCGTGTGGCACAAAAGAAGTCCCAAACACGAACCACCAAACGAAGAAGAAGAAAACCAAACTCGATTTCGAGAGCGCGTCTCGCATGCGATTGAAAGTAATCGCGAGTTCTTTCAATCGCATAGAGTGTACCTTTGCGAACGCAGTCAATTTTTCTACCGCGTTTTGTGCTTCTTGGACACGTGTTAACGTCAAGTTGAGTCTTTCGCGCGTTTGATTGTGCACGTTTTGCGTCTCTAACAGCGTCTCGTGCACTGATGTTTTGATTTCAAATTCCATCGCTCGTAATCTTTCCATTGAATTTTCAACGCTCTTTTTCGCTTCCAACTCGGAAAGTTCGATTCGTTTAAAAAACTCGGATAATTCTCTCGAAGCTCTCAGCGCGCGGAATCGTTGCTCGTGTTGCGCGCACTCTGATTCTACTCTCGAAAGCGCTTGAAAATACATGTTGAGTTCTGTTGCTTTCGTAACGGAGAAAAAATTACGACGGGTAGTCTCGTCTTCGTCTTCCCCTTCCTCTTCGTCCATTCCATCGGCGTTATTTTCGTTGTCGTCGTCGTCCTCGTCCTCGTCCTCGTCGTAAAACAGAAACTTGAACAGTCCTTTCAGTCCATTGCTGTTCTTTGTATCTTCACCATCTCTTCCGTCGTCGTCGTCGTCGTCGTCGTCGTCGTCTGACCCTCCTATTCGTTTCAACGCGCACCTCTCGCACCCACCATCGAAACGCTTTTTATTACATTCCCCCAATCTGCTTTTTACTTTAGACCGTTCCAGACGACACGAGACCGCATTCACCGCGACGAGGCATTTCAACGCGTCTTTATCCTTCGCCTGCACCAGATGTTCGCAGAAGATATCCTCTTCTGATCCTTTGAATCGACGCCCGCCGCCGTGATGATGATGTTGGTTAAAAATAGAAAAAAACGCATCTCTCATGCACTCTTCTTGGGAGTCCAACTGATCGTCTTCTAAAAATCTCGCACCCAACGCTACCCTTTTGTTGTCGTTCGTGTCGTGCGAGAAAGCGAGTGTCTTCTTGTCCTCCTTCTTTTCTTCTCTCTGTCGAGTTTCAGCAATTCGACTACTGTTTGCGACTGCTCCGGAGAGGAAGAGGAAGAGGACGAGAGCGACACACCACCTTCGATGATGATGCATTCTCTCTCTTTTTTTTTTCTGCGTGTGCCTCAAAAAAGACGTTTTGTTGAGATTTTTATTCTGTTTGACTTCTTTGGAAAGAACTCTTCATTATTACAATGAAGACCCCCTACGACGCTTCCTCTCCTTTGCGTCGTCGTCAAAACAACGACCACCACCACCACCACAAAAATGACGACGACCATTTTAACAGAAAGAACAACGAGAACAACTTTGAGGCGGACGACTGTTTCGACGGAGACAGAATTTCCTCGCGAAGTGCGCAGAAACACTTGGAAATTACGCACGAGATTTCGAAAATTTTAGAGTGCGATTTGGACCGGGAGACGTTAGCGGTGTGCATCTCTATGCTCCAAAACGGCGTGGAACCGGAAAGTTTAGCGTTAGTGGTGAAAGAGTTGAAGAGAGAGGCGAAGAGGTTAAGAGAGAGCAGGGAGAGAGCGATTGGAGGAGGAGGAGGAGGAATGCGATGATGATTCAAGTGGAAAGAGTCAAAGTGTGTTGTTGTATACTATTTAGTCATAGTAGAGAGTGAGAAAGAGAGAAAAGAAGATGTGTCTCGGGTAACTATTTTTGCGAAACGAAAGCGTACGTGTTATTTAGTAGAGTTTATTTCAATATAGCTACATCATCGCCACCGTCGCACTTCGCTCTTCTGTTCTCGCGCTCTCAAAGCAACCTCTGCCTTCTTTTTCCTCTTCATGTTTTTTTGTGTATATGTGTGTGTGCGTAAACTGTTGTAAGCGCCGCCGCCGCGTACGTATCTGTCTCTCTTTTTTCTTCTCTCGTCGATCAAATCGAAAAACTTACGTGATGACGGTCGGCGATTCGCGGCCGGTGAACTTTTTCAACTCGGAAACTTCCAACGCGATGTCAATGAGTGGCTTCAACGCGACTTGCGCGTCGATGCCTTGCTTCGCTTCGTCGGCTTCGTATTGCTCGATGTACATTCTCACGGTGGCGCCGGAGGATCCGGTACCGGACAAACGGAAGATAAATCTGGACCCGTCCGTAAAGACGAATCGGACGCCTTGCTTGGAGGCAACGGACCCATCGATCGGATCGGTGTATTCAAAGTCGTCCGCGTAGTCCAACTCGTACGCGCCGTACTTGTCTCCTTTCTTCGCTTTGCTCGCTTTCTCGCGCAAGGATTCAACCATCTTGTTGCACGGATCCGATTCGCACCCTTCGTAATCATATCTGGAGAAGAAGTTTCTGCCGTACGTCTTCCAGTGTGCCTCGGTGATTTCCTTGACGCCGACAAGTTTCCCGCCTTCTGGGATGTTCTCGTTTCTCTTGGCCAAGATGGACAACCACGCCAAGACGGCCCACGGTCCGTCTTTTTCTCTGATGTGGTCAGAGCCGGTACCGAAGGACTCCTCGCCGCAGACCGAGCACTTTTCGGCATCCATCAAGTTACCAAAATACTTCCAACCAGTTGGGGTTTCGAAGCACTCGACGTTCAACTTTTGCGCGACTCTGTCCAACGCAGCCGCGGTTGGCATGGATCTCGCGACGCCTTTCAAGCCAGACTTGAAGTACGGAATACACTCTTGCGCGTTGGCGGCGATGATGGCGACGGAATCCGACGGCGTGACGAAGAAGTTGTTGCCCAAAATCATGTTACGGTCACCATCACCATCGGAAGCGGCACCAAAGTCCGGCGCGTTTTCGGAGAACATAACTTTCACCAATTCTTCCGCGTACGTCAAGTTCGGGTCCGGGTGACCTTTGTTAAAGTCTTCCATCGGCGTATCGTTGACGCAGGAACTCGCCGGCGCTCCTAAAGCGTCGACCAAAATCGGCTTCGCGTACGCGCCAGTGATGGCGTGCATGGCGTCAAATTGCATGGAAAAATCTTTTCTCTTCAACAACTTACTGATCAAGTCAAAATCGAAGACTTCTTTCAACAACTTCATGTAATCTTCCGTCGGCGAGACGACTTCGACTTCAAAGTCGCCAAACTTCGTCACGCCAACTTTGCTCAAGTCCACGTCCGGAATATCCGCCATTTGCAACTCGCTCACGGATTGCGTAAACCCGTAGATTTTATCGGTGATCTTTTCCGGCGCCGGTTCCCCGGCGGAGGAGTTGAACTTGATCCCCCAATCTTCTTCCGGCCCGCCCGGGTTGTGCGACGCGGACATGATAAAACCGCCGTATGCTTTGCGCGCTCGAATGACCGCCGACGCCGCCGGCGTGCACAAGTACCCGTTTTGCCCGACGTACATCTTCTTCACCCCGTTCCCGGCGGCTAATTTCAAGATGATTTGCGACGCTTCTTTGTTAAACCATCTCCCGTCGCCGCCTAACACCATCTCGCTCCCTTGCAACTCCTCTTGCGGTAACGCCATGAACAGCGACTGCACCCAGTTGGCGAGATAGTTCCCGGACGAAAACTCTTTCGCTTTCTTTCTTAAACCAGACGTGCCGGTTTTTTGTCCTTCGATCGGTGTCGTCGGGATTGGTTTCACCGCCACGCCTGCCACGGCTTGCGCTCGAGTGATGGTGCTCATCTTTTTCTTTAAAGAAGTAGAATTTATATTCTTCGATGATGAATGATGATGATGAATTTTAGTACTCGCGAGGCTTTCTCTTCCTGTTGTTCTCAACAAAAGTTGCGTTTGCATTATACTGAGAAGAGAGAATTCACAAAAATGTATTCGTCGTAAGAGAGAGAGAGCGTGTGTTTATGTTCTATATAAACTTGCAACTGCGCGTTTTTGTGAGGACTCTTTCGAGTCGATTAGAGAAAAAAGATTATCCAATGTTGTTAGACTATGAGATACCACGAGAGAGCTCACACAACACAAAAGGAGATATTTCCGTCCACAAAAAAACCAGTCAATCACATTAGAACAACAATTAATAAATAAGCTTGTTGCGAGAGTAGTATTCCCACCATTCGAGCCGGGGTCGGTCAAATAAAAACAAAAGAGACCAGACACACCGACAAAAAAGAGCCCCGCTCTCTTCTTAAAGCGCTTCTCTTTATTCTTCTTTCTCTTCTTTCTCTTCTTCTTTTAAAAATCGGCAAAAGAGGAGCGCACTCGTAATCTCACCATCGAGAGCGGATTCTGAGAGAGCGCGACGAGAGAGAGGCTTCGCGTATTAAAGAGAGAGAAGAAGAGGTCAAAAATCTTCTCTCTGTTTCTATATTCGTCTTTTCCCGGGAAAACGCAGAGACGAGAGTAAAAAAGAGAATAATAAAAAGGAGAAGACGAACAGACTTTTAAGAAAGGTTATCGAAGAGAGAGAGAGAAAGATTCACATCAAAATGGGGGGTAGCAGTAGTGCGAGTAGTAGTGGTAGTCGTAGCAGTAGTAGTTCTAGTGGGAATGTGATGATGATGATACGGATGATGATTCGAGACGGTCTCGAGGATGTAAAAAAGTACATCGAAGAAACAACGAACAACAAAGAAGACTCGAAAACTAGTATTCGAAACGCCGCGCTGGTGTTCGCGTGCACGTACCTCCTACAAATGTACGTATTTTCGACGACGAGAGCGATGAGAAATCCAACCGCGTTTCCTCAGCGAAGATACTTTTTGGAAACGTTAGTGTACTTCATCTTCGCGTTCCCGTTGGCGACTTTACAAGCCGCGTGGGTGCTCTTTTGGATTATATTCTGGCAACTGTGTGGGAAGCCGCTGTGGAAGCCGACGTTTCCGCACAGGTTTAAAAAGAACACGACGTACGTGAACGAAAAGAAACGAAGAGATAAGACTGAAAACGGGGACGATCACGCGCACGTGAGTTTATGCGGGGGAGGGTTTCGAACCTGGTACCATTTAGGCGTGTATTTTGGGTTGAGAGATAACTTTGGCGAGACTGGAGTGGACGATATCGTCTTCGCGGGCGCCTCCATCGGCGCGTTGGTCGCCGCGTTGGCGGGCGCAAACGTGAAACCTGAGGAAATTTGGAAACAAATCCCTCCAATCGCGCACGAGTTTAGAGAACCAATGGGGTTCATTCATAATTTAACCAATATTGGACAGTATTGCAGGTATTTATTGAACGCGTTGTTACCGGAAGACGCGCATAAAAAGTGCAACGGGAGAGTGTTCTTATCCGTCACCAAGTTGTTCCCGACGCCGCACAACGTCATCATCTCCGAGTGGCACTCGCGAGAGGATTTGATCAATTGCGTTTTGGCGTGCGGATACATACCTGGCTGGACCTGGCCTGGGTTTTGCGTGTGGGACGGCAACATCTGCGTCGACGGCGGCGTGACGAACAACTTACCCAGCTTACACGAAAACGCCTTGCGAGTAGGATTAGACGAAGACGATATCAAACACTGGAACGCGGTTTTGTGCCCATCCCAGGCGTTACCGAGGGTGAACACGTTCATCCCAGCCGACGACGAACACTTGACTGCCATGGTCGAGGAAGGCAAAGACGATTTCGAGGATTGGTTGGACACTCCGGCGGGAGTTGAGTTCGCTTTGCGTCTCCACGGTAGGAAACGACACAAGAGATATTCCATCGAAATAGACCCGAACGTAGAGGGATTCCATAGATAATAAAAAATTTGTCATTAAACGTAAAATCATCATCATCATCGCTATCGTTATCGCGTTGAATTGTCAACAACAACAACAACACTCCTTTTGTACGGCCGGTAAAAGAAGCGCCCGCTAAAAATATCTGCGTGGTTGGACCCTTTGCTTCACAAAAGTATCTCAAAAAGGTCAAACACCACAATTACTCATAACGACAGCACGCGTAACAACACACACACGCACACAATAACGATAACAACAACAACAACGACGACGTTAAAAAAATGAGCGCAATCGAGGTGCAAGAAAAGCAGCAGGACAACTTGAACGATCACACGACGTTTGTGGCCACTCCGGTGGTGGAATCCGTCGATCACGGGGGGCAAAAAGTGTTGAATTTCCTCGGGATCAATTGCGCGACCGCTCGGTGCCGACACTGTTTCCAAACCGTTCCTCACGACCACGAGGACGCTTTGCTCGTGGACGAAGACGGAGAGAATAAAGATACCTCAAATAATAGTGAACCGAACACGCCGAAAACGCCGTGTGATTCTCACTCGGAGTGGACGAAGACGTTTGAAGTGCAAAGGCAAAACATGAAAAGCGCCAACATACCGAAAACGGACGACGAATACAAGAAATCGGTGTTTACGCCGACGGACGAGTCGAGCACGAGATTATACGCGGAAATGGACGCGTTGGAAACGAATGCCGTGATAAACGAGAGGTTGGTGAGTGGGGCGGTGAAGAATGCGGTGAAGAAACAGTAATCATCATCATCGCGTTATTATGAACTTGTACAAATAGAGAGAGAGCGTTGGCGTAACCGCAAACAACAACAACGGCACGAACAATGTGAATGTGCCGTATAAATTTTGTTTTGTTTTAACATACCAGTATACACATAATATGTATTAATTTATTATGTCGGAATACATCGTTAAAGCGCGTCGAGCTGAGGTTCTCTCGTGCGGATCGCGAACGAGCAGAGTTTTGAGCAACCAGTTTGCAATATCACCGTCGGAAGGTGGGCGGCGGATTACGTCGCTTAGGAGGATATCGTCGCGTAGTATTTTCGAGTAATTTTCAGCGTTATCATCACCACCAGCGACAACATTAAGCAAACCAAGGAATCCATTCTGTTCGTACGCGTGCCTGTTCGGAGAGTTACTGAAAAACAATTCGCACAACGCCACGCCGAGCGCGTAGCAGTCACATTTTTTGCCGTCGACGAAACACGCAGCAGCGGTTGTTCTACTACTATCGCCCGAAGGGAACGAAGCGCTATGAGTCTTAATTTCGTCAATGAGTAGCATTTCTGGAGCGTGGTATATCTCTGTACCTCTTGCGCGCGAGGTTCCTTTTACTTTGTCCGAGATGTCGTAAACCGCGCACTCTCCGAAATCGATTAAAGTTATCGCGTATTTTGTTCCTTTACTCCCCTCCTCCTCCTCCTCCTCCTCTTGGCGCCGCGTGGAGAGAATGAAATGTTCGAGCTTCAAGTCAAAGTGGACGACATTCTTTTCGTGCATATCGACTACCATCTGCAGCATCGTTTTCGCGATTGCAAGCAATAGCGTTCTGTCGTTGTTCGCTTCATTTGCGTCTTTCTTTAAATATTCACCTAGATTTGAACGCCACGCGTTCAATCCGACTCCGTCGACCCAATCGGTCGCCACGCATAAGAAATCTTCGCATGCGCCGTAATCTCGGAGTGTTCCAAACGAGTATGAAATCGACATTACATCATCGCGATTTCCTCTTCTTATCACAGAACTCTTCTTCTTCTTCTTCACCTTCTTCTCACCATTCTCGAAATCACGTAAAATCTCGAGCGCGGTAACTTCGGCGTACACGTCTTGAAACGCTTTCCTCGCGACATCGTTGACTTCAAATTTCGAGCGGCACATCCATCTCACGCACACAAATTTGTCTTTACCGCGAGTCATTTTGCACTTAGTCACCGCATCACCCGTCGTGCGGAACGAATAATCGTCGCATTCGCGCGCGTTCGCCACGTGCTCGTACTTCTCGCTCTCGAAGCACCCTTCCGCGCACAAGCGTAAAATTCGCCTCGCGCAGGGCGACTTTACGTGAGCCTTTTTGTAGCACCGTTCGACGATGGCCGCGTTCGTCGGTTCCGAGCAAAACGCTCTCAGTGTGAGATAAATTTTGTTATTGAAGCATTTTGGTGCATCATCATCGTTATTACGCGATGATGTTTTTAAAGGTGGTGGGTCTCTCGGAAAGAAAGTCTCGTGAAGCAAATTTTCATTCGCGTCGTGTCGAAACCCCTCGAGAATAATCCCGAGGAATTTTGACCGCACGCTTTCGCCGCACAACAACAACGCTCTCGATTGCTTCGCTCTCAATTCTCGCAAATTTTCGTTTCGTCTTCTCAGATAGCTTTCGACCCCCGGGGCATTTTCTCCCCTTGAAACCCCTTCTTCCGTGTGTTTGAGCGCGTTGATGCGTAAACCTGGTATTTTCTCTCGCCCTACTCGTCGTTGCTGTTTATCACCAGAACAATCTCTGCTCTCCTTTAACCACTCCAAGAACGTTTCTAGATCGCTTTGAACATCGTTCAGTCGTAACAAATCCGCCCGCGCGTCGAAAAACTCGTCGTACATCGCTCTCAACTTCGCGTCGGAAATCTCTTTCAAAAACGACGCATTCTGAACACCTAATAAAACTTCGTCGTCGTCGTCATCCTCGTCATCGTCCTCGTTCTCGTCCTTTGGATGATGAGTATCAGGATGATGAGAGAAGCGAGGAAGAAACAGCGCCTCTCTTTTCGCGCTTTCGTATTCCGCGCTCAGAAAAGGGAGCAACGTCTCCACGACGTTCTCTTTCGTCCTCCAGATACAACCACCCTCACCACCGCTGCTGCTGCTGGTGGCTTTTCCCAACCATCCGTCCATCGCGTTCTCAAAGTCGGCGGCGGGGTTGTTCTTCGAGAGAAACGAAAGCTTCGAGGAGGAGGAGGAAGAGGCGCCACCGCCTCCTTCTCCTCCTCCTTTTTCTTCTCCATCGTCGTCGTCATCGCGTTCTGAAGAAGAGATAAAAGAAGTTGACTTTTTTTCTTCATCTTCGGTCGCAGCAAAAAAAGGAGGCGAAGGAGAAGGAGGCGAAGGTGCATTTCTCACCGCTATATACAACTCGTTCACCCACTCTGGACTCTTCTTCTTCTTCTCACTCGTCGTCGTCGTCATTTCTTCTTCGTTTGTTGTTGCTACAGCGTGTGTGTGCGTGTGTGTGTTCGAATGTTCGAACAAAAAACAAACCCCTACTATATAAATACTGAAGAGTATTTTAGACCGAGTGAAAAAATATGAACACCAACCAAAAAAGAGGGTGGGTGCCTAAATTCAAAAAATCTTCTTTTTGGTTCTTTCCCACAAAAATCATCACAACAAACCATTCTCTCGAAGAGTTTTAAAAATGCCCGAGCGAGAAGAAGAAGAAGAAGAAGAAGACAACGACGATGATGACATCAGAGGAAGAGGAAAACGAGAACAACAACGAGGAGGAGGAAAGAAGAATAAGAACAAGAACGACCCAAACTTATTCCGAATCTTAATCGCCACGGACAACCACTTGGGCGCGCACGAACGAGACCCGATTCGGAAAAACGATTCGTTCATCGCGTTTCGAGAAATCTTGGAGACCGCGAAGAAGGAAAAAGTGGACGCGCTGTTTCTGGGAGGCGATTTGTTCGACCAGAACAAACCGAGCCGAGAAACCTTGGTACAAACGATGGATGTTTTGAGAGAGTACGTGTTCGGGGACGATGCGATCGAGTTTGAAGTTGTGTCCGATCAGAGCATAAATTTTCCGAATCGAGGCATCGTGAACTTTGAGGATGAAAACGTGAACGTCGCGCTGCCGATATTCGCGATTCACGGGAATCACGACGACCCGTCCGGGCAGGAGAATTTATCAGCGCTGGATATTTTGTCCAGTTGCTCGTTGATTAATTATTTCGGTAAGCACGCTCTGAGTGGGTCGAACACGGGTGCGATTGAATTGAAACCGGTGTTGTTGAGAAAAGGCGAGACGAAGTTGGCCTTGTACGGGTTAGGATGGATACGAGATCAGAGATTACACCAGATGATGGCGAGTAAAGGGAACGTGAAGTGGATTCGACCGGGGAGTTCGGACGAGAAGACGCCGTTGGCGAACTGGTTTAATCTCATGTTGATTCATCAAAACAGAGTGTCGCACGCGCCGAAGAATTCAATTTCCGAGAGGCACTTGCCGAATTGGATGGATTTAGTCGTTTGGGGACACGAACACGAGTGTTTGATTGAGCCGCAGTTGTTCGACGGCGTGAGCGTTTCGCAACCGGGGAGCTCGGTGACGACGTCGTTGGTGGAAGCCGAGAGTGGGACGAAGAAGATTTGTATTTTAGAGTTGAAACCGGGGAAGGAGAAGAAAGATCCGCCGCATTGGCGGTTGTTGCCAGTTCCGTTACAAACGACGAGACCTTACGCATTTAAGAACGTCTCGTTAGCAGAACAGGAAGATTTGTTGAACGAGGAGGAAGATGGGGGAGGTCAGGATCAGGAAGCCATCGAGAACTTCTTGATGATTACGGTGAATGGCATGATTAAAGAGGCGATGCAAAACGCGGCGAGCGGCGTGAAAAAGTTGGCGCAGTTGAACCAACTGCCGTTGATTCGATTGCGAGTGGATTTGACCGGTGGTTTCCAGAGCGTCAACGTCCAAAAGTTTGGGCAAAAGTTTGTGGGTAAAGTCGCGAATCCTTCGGATATGTTGTTGTTTCACAAATCGAAGAAAAAAAAGGGAGGGAACAAAGACGAGGAAGACGAGTTCAACGAAGGGATGATGAAAGAAAATATAAACGTAGAAGATGAGGACGAGGATTTAGACGACGCGAGAGCAGGGCCGAGACAGGACCAAAAACGGATCGAACGGTTGATCAAAGAACGAATGGATAAAGGATTACAAATTTTAGACATTCCAAACTTAATGAACTCTTTGGACGATATGGTGAACAGAGACGACAACAAAGCGGTGAAAACTTTGTGCGAGTCGACGATGAAACACTTTCAAAGAGAGTTGGCGTCGACCGCGCAACCGTCGGAGTTAATTGAAGCGAGCGAAGTGCAGAGGAGAGTGCAAGAGTTGACGAAGAAGCACACGCAACAGCAACAACAACAACAACAACAACAAGATGGAGGTGCTCGTGCCAAAGCGAAGAAAGGTCAGCAAGCGGCGACGCAACAAACGCAGCGCGCGCAACAAGTGCGAGAGTTTCAAGACGCGGCACCAGCGAAGAAATCCGAAGCGACGAGACAGTTAGACGAAGAAGAAGCGCTAGAGCGTGTATTATTAGCACAGCAAAAAGAAGCTGCCCAGGACGGTCGCGCGCAAAGACCAGTTCCGGCGTCTCGCAGAGGAGGCGCAAAACAACCTCCGCCGCCGGTTCCGGAGACGAAGAAAAAAGGAGACGACGACGATTACGTCGTTTCGGATTCAGAGGAGGAAGACGACGACGTCATCCCAGCATCTGCGCAGCCAGTAGCTGCTGCAAGGCGTGGGCTAGCTGTTGGAGCGAAAAGTGCAGCCGCCGCAGCGGCGGCGGCAAAAAGGAAACAGCGACAACAATCGGATTCGGAATCTTCTTCTCAAGACGAGGAAGTGCCTGATTCGGAAGAAGAAGAAGACGAGGATTTCGCAGATGCGAAACCCGCACCGAAGAAGAGAGGTGGAGCTGCAGCAGCCGCAGCCGCCGCAACGAGAGCGACAAGACGAGGTCGTGGCGCGACGCCTTCGACGCAAACGAAGAGCAGAAAAGTTCCAGAAAGTATTGTCATCGACGACTCCTCGGATTCCGACGAAAAGGCCACACCTTCTGTCGCGGCTGGAGCTGGAAGAACATCTGCTGCCGCTTCGAGAGGCAGAGGCCGCGCGCGCGGTGCCAAAGTTTTGAACAATCCAACAACAAAATCGGCAGTTGGGAATAAGCGCGGCAGAGGTGCCGCCTCGTCGAAGCGAGGTGCTGGTAACAACGCGGACGACTCTGACTCGGAAGAACGCGCGAGACCGACGAGAAGAACGCGCGGCGCGCCCAGTACTCTTCCCACAACAGGAGGCACCCAGAGAAGCACGCAACGATCCGGGGCGCCCGGTGGCACGCAAAGGACTACCGGAACTGCCTGGGGTCGCTCCAAGAAATAACATTAGTGTACCAGAATATCAATAATAGAATAACAACAACAACACGCGCATACACGTAGCGTGTTTTCGCGACGAGAGAGATACAACAAATACAAACAATGATACTACTCTACTACTACTAAATCATCCTCCTTTATTTTGACTATCGATGAGAACGGTCACCGGGCCGTCGTTCTCTATGTGCACGTCCATCATCGCCCCAAATTGACCTTCTTTTATTCCATTCTCTTTGTATTCCTCTCTCGCTTTTTTAAGGAACTCGTCGTACATTTCCTTCGCCTCTTTCGGTGTCATCGCTCGACTGAAGGACGGTTTTTTCCCTTTCGTGCACTCGGCGAGTAACGTGAACTGACTCACGAACAAGACGTCTAAATTTAAATCGAGCAAAGACTTTGTCCACTGTTTGTTCTTTTCTGCGGGGTCGTTATTATTGTCCGGCCAAAGGCGCACACTCATCGTTTTTCGTAAAACGTAATCGCAATCCGCGAGCGTATCTTCCGAACTGATGCCGAGGAAAACGACCGCCCCTTTTCCAATTTGAGTTCTCGATTGCGGTTCAGGTTGCGAAGGATGGGAGGGA
>Ga0209308_10000598_pt1 | contig 35869 bp, 62 predicted proteins | sample COGITO_mtgs_1204_3_FD_184806 | JGI IMG/M metagenome (GOLD analysis project Ga0209308, IMG submission 184806) | Pelagic marine microbial communities from North Sea - COGITO_mtgs_120405 (SPAdes) (version 2) | ecosystem: Environmental > Aquatic > Marine > Epipelagic ... | reverse complement strand
CTGCAACCGATTGTATCAGTTGGAGTTAGAAAGAACCAGAATGGAAATTCAAAAACTAAAAGCAGAAATGCAACAGTTGAGAAATTTGAAGTTCGAAGGAGATGAATAATGGCTGAGATGGAGTTTGGAGGAGTAACCTTCAAAGGTGGTAAGATGATGGTCTTACTGACTGCTTTGTCTACGCTGGGTGGTGCATCGTGGGGAGTATTTGAGTTCTATAAAGACTATATGGATATGAAAGAGATCATCCAGAATATAGACACTGACGCAATAGAAGTAAGAAACAATGAGATAGAAGTAAAACTTGATAACGTGTTGATGACTGTGGATGAAGCCATAGACTATTCACGAAGTATCAAGAATGATCTGCGAGACGATTTCAACAGAATGGAAAAGAATGTTGATCGTATCGAAGATCAAAATAGAGAAATGCAGGATGATGTCAGAGCAATGATTGACAAAGCATCCGAACGGTTTGACACAAAAAGAGAGAGTTTACAAACTGACACTGAACTGAAGATCAATGCTCTTGAAGATCGCCTTAATAAAAAAATACAGAATGTGCTTGATAATCCTTTAACAGACTAAGGAGAGAGACATGAGAGTTAGAGTAACATTTACGAATGGTACGGCGATGTTTGGAAAAATGAGCATACCATCCAATGCAACATTGGGTGATGTGCTGAACGATACTAGTGGACCCTTTGTGGTCTTTATACAGCCTAACGAGAAAGAAGTCCTATTGAACAAACAAGCGATTGCTTACATCGTAGAAGATCCTTTAGATTAATATACATACTATGACTTGATAGACTTTTAGGCATTTCATGCAACTGTTTGATGAATTAAATGAAGACAATTTTTTACTTTTTGCGGCTAAGAATTATTACAATCCTCGCTGTATAGACGCAGAAGAATTTTATGAAGATCTAAAACGTTTCAAGTACATAAAACGTCTTATCACGAGGTTCACTGAGACTGATCAATTATCGGTGAACCTCATGATGAATCACCTCATCATTATTTTTAACGTCTTTGACGTGGGATCTGGCCTCAAGATGCTGGAATATAAATTGAGCCGTGAGCAATTCAGCATTGTCAAACCCTTTCTTATTTACCTCAAGTTGATTGAAAACTCAGAATTGACCGGCATACGTATGAATATGAAGGTCGTGGAACAACTGAGAAACCTTAAATGAAAAAACTAATCTATCAATATTATTTGATGGACGACAACACACGACCATTGTCGCTCTGGGCTCAATGGGGGCAGTGGTCAGTAAAGAAGTATGCCGAGAAGTATGGATGGGACTATGAGTTTAGTCAGACACCTTGGCACACTGAAGGACCAGATACGTTTATTAATCCTTCGGATGGTGTACCCCCCGCGTGTCGTTGGTTTGATATTAGTCGTGTGTGGGAAGATCCGTATTTTGATCAATGGGATCAAGTATTATTTTTAGATCTAGACATTGTTATTCATCCACGATCACCTGATATATCGTTAATTAATCCGAGACATGTTGCTGGTTGGATTGAATGTGTTCCACCAGGAGCCAACGGTGGACCTAGTTATGATCGCCCGGGTAAACATGCCGATATATTAGCGAATGCCATGGAGTACATAGGTTCGCCGCATCCATATCCAGTATTTGAAGCAACCGGTGTTACACGAATATGTAATAGTGGTGTGCTATTGTGGTCAAAAGAAGCCCGTCTGATTGCACGAGAAAAGTTTGGCACAGAGTATTGGAAATGGTGGGGTATGAGAGAGACTCACGATTACCCTCGTTGGTTGTGTTTAGATCAAATCTATGTGAGTGCTATGATGAACAAGTATGGCTTGGATCTTGTTGAGTTAAATTGGAAATGGAATTCTTGTCCAACTAACTGGAATAAACTACCACAACCTGCATCATATTTCTATCACTTCAGTAATGAACGCAAAAAAATGGTGGACACGTGGTGCAAACAAACGTGGGGTGACGATCACGATTTTGTTCCGTATAAATAGATACACAGAAAGAGGATATAAACGTGTCATTAGCAAATAGAGCGGGCGATTTATATTTTACGTTTAGATTTTTAAAGTTGTTGACCACGCCATGGATTGATACTGAGGCGTACAAACTGGGTCTTATAGATGACAACGGCAAGAGACTAAAGAGTAAGAAAATACAATCGTCCGAAGAAAAAGATGCTTACACATCATTCATGAGAGTGGTGTTTAACATGAAGAGGCTGATTCAAAAACTGCCTGGTGGTAGTAATAAGATCGCATCATATGCTTCTGCTCTGCTGTTGATCCGCGAAGAGATGGGTGTCACGGACAAGGGCATAGAAAAACTAGTCAAAGAAATGGATCTAGATCCCGCAGATTTTATTAGCGAACGCAATGAGTGGTACGTTCTAGAGGACAAACGACTTTCGCCTGGCATGTACATAGTTAAGGAAGAGAAGTTAACCAAGCAGTTCAATGAAGTCTATGCTAAAGATAAAATAAGAGTTCCCGAAGAATCATATCCTATAGGTAACATATTTGGGTTGGATGTGTACGAGGTAACACACATCAATACTAATCAACCCGTTCTTATTACACTCGGAGAAATCTACAAATGAAAACTTTCAAGCAAATGTTTGATGAGGAAATGATGACCACTGGTGATGCTGGTATTCCTCAAGACACCAAGGACATGGGACCAAAAAAGAAAAAGAAATATTCGGTCTTAACTCGCAACTACATAGAAGTCAATGGTAAAAGAAAAAAGCAATTTAAATAATGGCATATTCAGATAAGGTGATGGACCACTACGAGAATCCTCGTAATGTGGGAAGACTAGATAAAGAAGCAGAGGATGTGGGCACTGGCATGGTCGGTGCTCCTGCTTGTGGTGATGTAATGCAGTTGCAGATTAAAGTAAACGACGAAGGAGTTATTGAAGATGCTAAGTTCAAAACCTACGGATGTGGAAGCGCAATTGCTTCATCAAGTTTACTTACTGAGTGGGTTAAGGGAAGAACCTTGGATGATGCTTCTGCTATTAGGAACACTGATATTGCCAATGAATTAGCCTTACCGCCCGTTAAAATCCATTGTAGTGTCTTGGCTGAAGACGCAATCAAAGCGGCAGTAAACGATTATAGGATGAAACATGTTTAAAATATATTTGATAGTTGCTTTCATGGGCGCTATTGCAGGAGGTTACTCCTATCATCAAGTTACAGTTTCTAAGTTTGAAGCCGGTATTGCTAAACTAGAAGCAAACAACCGTACCCTCAAAGAGAACAAAGTCCAGTTAGAACTTGCGAAAGCAACCGCAGAGAAGTCTCTCAAGGTGGCAGAAGAACAAGCAAAAGCACAAGGTGAGGCGATGACCAAACTCACTCAAGCAAACAATGCGTTGCAACGAGACAAAGACCAGGCGATGAGAATCTTCAAGGATCACAACCTCACTCGCTTGGCACGTGCACGACCAGATAGTATTCAACGTTTATCCAATGCGAAGACAAAGAAAGTGTTTAAGGAACTAGAAGATGATACCAAAGAAATTATGGCTCTTGACGATACCCCTCCTACTGACGGGGTGCAACCTAATGCCGAGACTGGAGTTCGGACCAAAGGAACAAATAATCCAACCGGAACCACAGATAGTAACGGTAGTTGAGAAAGAACCACTCCGTATCTATCAACCTCCTCTACCCGCATCAATTGACCTGCTTGACGTAAACTTCTTTGTCATCACAGAGGAGAACTTTGAAGAACAATTCAAGATCATAGAAAAGATGCAAGGGGGTCAGTTTGTTGTCTTTGCCCTCACCCCCGACGGTTACGAAAAGATGAGTGAGAACTTCCAAGAGGTTCGTCGCTATGTGTTACAACAGAAAGAACTCATCATCTACTACCGTGAAGCGACCACCGAGTCCGAAGGGACTACAGCAGAAGAGTGGCAAGAGAACAATGAAAAATGAGTGTTGATCACAACGGCGGTCTTCATCCAAATTTGTCATGGCTGCCTGATGTTTTTGCTGAAGGTCATATGCCAAACACCGCTGAAGTGAGTCATATGTGGAGAGCGATCAAAAGAATCACAAATTTTAAAACAGTGACTGAAATTGGTTTTAATTCTGGGCATAGCAGTTCTATCGTCATGTCTTTATTTGATGATGTTACAGTAACATCTTATGATATTTGTCTTCATCCAGAGACGATTGCCAACTCTGCGGTAGTAAAGGAGCACTTTGGTGATAGGTTTAACTTTCATCCTTATCACTCGTACTTTCTCAGAGAAGATTATCTATCCGGAGTCACGCCCGTTGAGAAAACCGATATCATCCTTATAGATGGCAGTCACCGTGGATTCTTTGTGAATAGTGATGCCGAGTTAGCCGAAGCCGTTGGATTTGAATGGATTCTTTTTGATGACTACGACTTTAGATCTGTTCGTGATCAAACCCACCGAGACACAATGTCTTTTCAAAATTCATGGCGATATGAAACTCGCAATAACAATGGCACTCCCGGTGTAAGTAGCCTCGCTCTTTTCAAGAAAAGTCTTGCTTAATCCTATAGGATGATATATAATAGTTCCACCGTATAAACAATAAACCTTGACGAATGAGGAAGTCTAAACATGCCCAGTAATTATCTACCCACCAGTTACCAAGAATTTATCCACCTGTCACGTTACTCAAGGTGGTTACCAGAAGAAGGGAGGCGAGAAACGTGGGAAGAAACAATCGGGCGTTACTTTGATTTTTTCACCGAACATCTCTGGGATACGTGTGAATACAGGCTACCTGCAAAAGTCCGCAACGAATTAGAAGAAGCAGTACTGACTCAGAAGGTCATGCCATCTATGCGGTGTCTAATGACTGCGGGTGAAGCACTCAAGCGCGAGAACATCGCTGGTTATAACTGTTCATACATTGCAGTTGACAAACCTTCATCGTTTGATGAGATCCTCTATGTGCTGATGAACGGTACTGGTGTTGGATTCTCGGTAGAACGACAACACATCTCATTATTGCCTGTTGTAGCAGATGAGTTTCACAGTACCGATACCACTATCGTTGTTGGAGACAGCAAACTCGCTTGGGCAAAAGCAATGAAAGAACTTGTTGGTCTGTTGTATGCGGGGCAAGTACCTGCATGGGATATGAGCAAAGTTCGTGCCGCAGGAGAACCGCTAAAGACTTTTGGTGGTCGTGCATCTGGTCCACAGCCATTGATTGATCTCTTTCAATTCTGTGTTGAGACTTTCAAGGGCGCCGCGGGTCGTAAGTTGACTTCAGTAGAGTGTCACGATATTGTCTGTAAGATTGCAGAGGTTGTCGTAGTAGGTGGTGTTCGACGTTCTGCGTTGATCTCACTGTCTAACCTGTCAGATGATCGTATGCGACATGCTAAAGCAGGGCAGTGGTGGAATGACTACGGGCACAGGGCACTAGCAAACAACAGTGCGGCATACACTGAGAAGCCTGATATCGGCATCTTCATGGACGAGTGGAAAGCACTGTATGACTCCAAGTCTGGTGAACGTGGTATTTTCAATCGTCAGTCTGCAAATCTAATTTCAGAAAAGTCTGGTCGCCGCGAGGTGGGTAACCATGAGTTTGGTACCAACCCTTGTTCGGAGATCATCCTTCGCTCTCGTGAATTCTGTAACCTATCAGAGGTTGTGGTTCGTGCGAGTGACAACCGCGAGACGCTACTTGAGAAAGTCCGTCTCGCAACTATTCTAGGAACGTTCCAATCTACTCTCGTGAACTTCAAGTATGTCTCTAAGGGATGGGTCAAGAACTGTGAAGAGGAACGTTTGCTTGGTGTGTCTATGACTGGTATCATGGACAACAAGTACACCAATGGTAAGTTGGGTGATCTACCCTCTCTGTTAGAAGAACTCAAAGCAGAAGCGGTCAAGGTGAACAAAGAACTTGCTACTAAACTTGGAATCAACCAATCTGTAGCAATCACCTGTGTTAAACCCTCTGGTACCGTCTCACAGTTAGTGGACGCCGCTTCTGGCATACATGCACGACATAACCCCTACTATATTCGTACTGTACGCGGAGACAAGAAAGATCCACTAACCAACTTCATGATTGATAAAGGCTTCCCTGCTGAAGACGATGCGATGAATCCATCACAGACTGTGGTATTTTCTTTCCCTGTTAAAGTAGACAAGGGTGCTGTATTCCGCACTGATATGACTGCTATTGAACAGTTAGAGATGTGGTTGATCTACCAGAAGCACTGGTGCGAACATAAGCCTTCTGTTACTATCTCTGTCAAAGAGCATGAGTGGATGGACGTAGGCGCATGGACGTATAATAACTTTGACTACATGAGTGGTGTATCATTCTTGCCTTTCAGTGATCACACGTACAAGCAAGCACCTTATCAGGATACTGATGAAGCAGGATACAAAGAGTTGCTGAAGATTATGCCGAAAGATGTAAACTGGGCAGATCTGAGCCAGTATGAAATGACTGATATGACGATTGGTTCTCAGGAACTTGCGTGTGCCGCAGGCAACTGTGAGATACAATAATGGACGAGTTTAATTACACACTCGTATGTCCTTCTTGTGAAGTGAGTGTGGAATTAAAAGTTTATGTTGAGGACGAGTTACCTGTCTATTGCTCTATGTGCGGCGAAGATGTCAACGAGGAGTGGACTATAGCCGACTGATATATAATACCATGAGCGAAGAATGGTATTACAATGGTAAGCCCTATGAACCCACCGAAGAGGAATTAAACTCTTTGGTGGGTTTTGTGTATGAGATAGAAGAAAAGAACACAGGTAAAAAATACATTGGTAAGAAAGGCTTTTGGCGATCAAAGATACTTCCTGTCACGAAAACGCGCAAGAGACGGAGGAGGACGCTCGTGGAGAGCGATTGGCGTAAATACTATGGTAGTAGTGCTCTTTTAAAAGAAATGGTAATTGAACACGGCGAACATATATATAATAGAGTGATTTTAAAATTGTGCATCAGTAAAGGGGCGATGTCCTATTACGAAGCCAAATTGCAGTTTGAGAACGATGTCTTACTGAGAGACGATTATTACAACGAATTTATTGGATGTAAAATTCACAGCAAACATGTTAAACTTTAAACAATATCTCAACGAAGGGATCAATGATCCCGCCATCTTCAAAGCAATCTTTCTTGCTGGTGGCCCTGGCTCTGGTAAGTCATTCATCGTAGGAAAGACTGGTTTGCCCGCCCTTGGTTATCGTGTTGTCAATTCAGATGACTCATTCGAACTCGCCATGCAGAAAGCAGGGCTTATACCCATGACACCCGAAAAGATCTTCTCTGTGAAAGGGCAAGAGATTCGTGGCAAAGCAAAAGCAATCACCGCAAAGAAGCAAGAGATCTTGATCAAAGGTCGCTTGGGTCTCACCATTGACGGTACTGGGCGTGACATTGACAAGTTGAAACGTCAAGCAAAAGAACTCAAGAAGTTCGGTTACGATGTCGCGATGATCTTCGTAAACACCGACAAAGAAACAGCACTCGCACGTAATCGTGCACGAGCAAGACAATTACCTGATGAAGAGGTCGCACGTATGTGGGAGACCATTCAAAAGAACATTGGTGCGTTTCAAACAATCTTTGGTAAGAAGAATTTCCTTGTTGTTGATAACAGTGACGGTAAGGATTTTACGAAAGAGACGTTACGTGCTTATCGTGACGCAACTAAATTCACCAATGCGCCTGCAAATAACCCTAAAGCGGTGAAGTGGATTGCAGACGAAAAGAAGAGACGTGGTATAAAATAGTTCTTGACAAGTTGTCAAGTCTTGTGTATAATGTACTTATAAGTATCTTTAAGGAGATAGTGAAGTGGTAGAAACAGTTAGAAAACGTGATGTGTGGGAAGTCTTTACTGAGATTGAAACAGCAAAGACTCGTAAGAAAAAACTAGAGACCTTGAAAAAATATGAAAATGAAATGCATGTAAGAGATGTATTGCAAGGCACATTTGATGATAGAATCCAATGGAATCTACCACTGGGAACACCTCCCTACACTCCCGGATCAGACGATGCTCCTCCTCAGGCATCACTCATGAAACTCCATTTGCGGTTCAAGTATTTTATAAAAGGCTTGAGGGCATGCGAAGAGTTACCCGCAATCAAACGAGAAAGGATGTTCATTGACATTCTTGAAACAGTTCACCCCAAAGACGCCCAAATATTGGTGTCAATGGTCAATAAAACCAAACCAGAATTTGATGGATTAACTAAAAAACTAGTACAGGAGGCTTTACCCGATTTAATCCCATGATGATTATGTGAATACCCAAATCGATAACAAGGAGACTTGCCTATGGTGGTAAACCAGATTGAACGACTAAAAAAAGACTCTAGGGAACTTGGACATTATATTCACAAGTTAAATAAAAAAGGTAAAGGAGATGCCGCTCATCGAATGCTTAAGAAACAAGCATTTTTAGATGCGGCAATACAGCAAGTCAACAGGGGGTGATCCAGATCTAAACGGGTGCCTCATGAGAGGCACTCTATTAGGAGAAAATAATCATGATGTACGGTGAAAATAATGGATCCAGTGAGATACTAAGGTATATCAAAAGTGGAACTATCGGCGCAGAGATTGGCGTCTGGAAAGGTTCTACATCGCAACACCTCGTTAAAAAGAAACTCAAAGAATTGCATCTGGTTGATCCATATGCACTACCCTCTGACCCTGTTGCAAAAGCAAATATGATCAAAAGATATGCACCCATGATTGATGGGAACACAGAGAAAGATTTTGTTAAATACTATGATGGTGTGCACGAAGGCATTTTGAGCATGTTTAAGAATCATAACGAAGTCACAATGCATCGGATGTCTAGTGAAGAGTGGTTTGCTCAAATAGAAGATAAGACGTTTGATTGGATCTACGTAGATGGTGACCACACGTTTGAGGGTTGTTACTTTGATCTAGTAGAGGCTGCCAAAAAGATTAAATCCGGTGGAGTGATGTTGGGTGATGATTACAAATCACTCCAGTGGAAAGGGAAAGAAGGTGTTGTACAAGCAGTGGATAAGTTTACTGCATTAAATTCACAGCATAAATTTACTATGCTAGATAAAGGGCAATTCAAATTTGAGATCGCATAATGCCAACCTATGATTTAAGAAACACAAAGACGGGTAAAGAGATATCGCATCTGTGTACTATTGCAGAGAAAGAAGCAATGGTCGCTAGTGGTGAATGGGAACAGTTTCACTCGCGGATGCCGGCAGATGTTACACACACCGGTAACATCATCAATAAGACCAGCGGTGACTGGAAAGATTTGATGAAGAAGATCAAGAAAGAAGCGGGTGGAAATACAGGGCTTTCAAAAGAGAAAAAGCGTAATTACGGATTCTTAGATAACTCAGTCAACACATGAGAAATAATCAAACTCCCGATATGCGTATCCGTCTAGATCAGATGGACACAATCTCTCCTATTACACCTCACCAAGAAGATGCTTGGAAAGCGTGGCGTGACGGTGATCATCTAGCACTCACTGGTACAGCAGGAACAGGTAAGACATTTCTTGCCATGTATCTTGCACTTGAAGAAGTGATGGACAAAAGTACACCGTATGAGACTCTTCACATTATCCGCAGTGTCGTGCCTACACGAGAGATAGGTTATCTGCCTGGTTCTGTAGAAGAGAAACTCAACGCATACACTGGACCATATCGCGCCGCGGCGACTGAATTGTTTAATGATCCTAAAGCATATGACAAGTTAGTGCATAACAATTATGTTACTTTTGAGTCCACATCCTACATTCGTGGTGTGACATATGATAGCAGTATTATTCTTGTTGATGAGATGCAGAACTTAAACTTTCACGAGTTAGACTCTGTGATCACTCGCGTGGGTCAAGCAACCAAGATTATGTTCTGTGGTGATTATTATCAGTCCGATTTTAAGCAAGAAAAAGATAAATCTGGGGTCAATCAATTTATAAATATCCTAGAGAATATGAAAGCATTTACATGTGTGCAGTTTGGATGGGAAGATATTGTCCGATCAGATTTTGTGCGTGACTATATCATGACCAAAGAATGGTTAAACATCAAATAAGGAGAACTGTATGGATTTAATTTTAGATTTAGCGATAACATTTTGGCAATGGGTAATCGTAGGTTGTATTGTTCTGGCTGGCTGGGTATGTACAAAGTTAGACGGACAGGGTGAAGAACGTGTTGGATTTAAATACGATGAAATGCCCAAGATGTCGCCTTTACCTATTGAGACTGCAAATAAAGGTTTCTGGAAAGGAGTCTGGCTGTGGTTGATGGGTGTACGTCAGTGGGAAATCGTAGAAGACTGGTACTTCTATCTTGAAGGACAACAGTATGTTGTACCCGCAGGATTCCAATTCGATGGTGCATCCGTACCTAAGTTTCTTGCCACCTTTCTATCACCCGTCGGTGTATTGCTCATGGGCGGACTAGTCCATGACTATGCATACAAGTATGCTACACTGCGCAAAGCAACCAAGAAGTATAGCGACATTGGTCCTATCACTCAACAACAAGCAGATGTATATTTCCGTGATATCTGCATTGAAGTCAACGGGTTCAAAGTGTTGAACTATCTCGCATACTGGTCGCTCCGTCTTGCTGGTTTCGTAGCATGGAATGGTCACAAGAAGAATGGTACTCACATCTAATGTCTGCGCCAACTCCTAGTGAGATTCTCCGGAGGTGGCAAGAAGATGAAGCACATTATAAGCGCAGATTAAAAAACCTTGACCACAACCCTAAAGATCCCGAGTATCGAATTCCTCCTCAGGGCAATTTGACGGTTTGTGATATGCAAAGAAAAATTTGGCAGATAATTCATGACGATGATCTGATAAGCATGACTGAACAGGGAAAGGCCGAGTTAGAACATTATTTGGAAAGAGCGTTTCTTATGGCGAAAAAAATGAACGCTAAATTGAGGCAATACAAATATGACTATGACGATACTTGGTATGCTGAAGAACGAGCAAAAGAAGCACTCTGGCTTGACGAGTTAAAACACGGAAATAAGGAATAAAAATGAAATACGCAAAAAAACTTTTAGGCGAACGTACAACTATGGACGGCATTGTTATCTGTGCTGTATGTGGTATGGTTATTTTATTTGGTGGTCTTGCTAAGATGTTAGCATGGGGCGGATTAGCATATGGCGCATGGACATTATTTAAAACTGAGAAATAAATAATGCGAAGTTATTATGAGTCTCCAAGGATTTGAAACAAAGCCAGGCACTGATCACATCGTCCGAGGCTTGGTAAAAAGCGCAAAAGGTACCATGTACAAGCGCACTGGACCTGTTGTTGATATGTGGGAACGAACTGAGTGGGAAGCAGGATACAATTACGAAGATCCTATTGCGGTCTTTGGCATTCTGCGTGGCACTGCCGATCTTATCAAGCAAGCAAAGACCTGGTACTATTTTGATCATGCTTACATTGCAGGCAACAAACACGGCAAAACATTCCTAGGCGAACCCATCTATAGACTCACGAAGAACTGGTATCATGTCAGGGAAATTCAAAAAATGGACAAGAGCGCAGACGCTCGCATTGCCAAGTATAAGGGCAAGTACGAGATAAAGCCTTGGCAACGAGACGGTAAATATATTCTTGTATGTCCACCGACACCTAATATGGAACACCAGTTTAATAAGAAAAATTGGCTCAATACCACGTTACAAACTCTTCAAAAATATAGCGACAGACCTATACTCATTCGTGACAAATATTCAGAGAAATCTTTGAGTGACGATTTAAAGAATGCATATGCCATGGTGTCATGCACGACGGCGGTATGTATTGATGCTATTCTTACAGGTGTACCTAGTTTTTGTGATGACATAGCAGTAGGACGTCCTATGTCGCTTACGGACTTTAGTAAAATAGAAACTCCTTACTATCCAGACGACCGGCAAGAATGGATATATACATTACTAACACATCAATTTACGATGTCTGAAATAAAAAATGGTACTGCGTGGAATATAGTTAATGGCTTATAATGAACTCAATCTGGGTCTTCTAAAGGACTACGTTTCCTCCTCTTACAATCTTGCTGACACAATGGCACTTCTATTGTGTAATAAGAATGGTCGTTACTTAGAGATAGGCGCGCACAAGCCTATCAAAGCCAATAACACCGCACTGCTAGAACTCAATGGTTGGAATGGTATCAGTCTTGAACTGAGCCAGAGAATGAAAAAGATATGGGCTGATGCAGGACGAAAACCTACAATAGTTATTGCTGACGCCATCACGTATGATTATGATGGACTGACCGACAAAGAGTTTGACTTCATTCAGTACGATATAGATCCTGCGGTGAATACGTTCAAGGTCTTTTATAACACAATGAAAGCGAACTTATCAACCAAATTTATTACCTATGAGCATGACCTCTATAGAGACTCGGGTCACAGTGCCTTTAAGTCTCAGGCACGTGATATGCTACATAGAAGAGGTTATAAAACTTTATTTGAAGATGTACCCGTGTTAGATGGACCTCGTTATATCCATGAAGACTGGTACGTAAGAGAAGATACTTTTGTTCCATTTGATCATAAGACATGGTACTCATGGGCGTCAGAGTATAGAACACATTTTGTTCCACACACAAGGAAATTAGTTAGATGACAAGTATTAACGAAGCGATGAGAGTTTATCTTGAAGGCAAAAGAGCCTATCATGTTATGAACTGGCATACGTTTACAGCGAATCCCGTCGGTGTTGCCGAGCATGGTGATTTTATGGAAACGTTAGAGAAAGAACTAGAGCATATCGCCAAGTATGACGAACTGCTCGCTACCCTGGAGAAGTTACAATGAACAGAGAAGAAGTATTTGAAACCTTAAAAATAGATGAAGGAGTCAAGTATGAAGTTTATGCCGACCACCTCGGATACCACACTTTTGGTGTCGGGCACCTCGTTACAAATGAAGATCCCGAATGGGGTGACTCGTTTGGGACTGTCGTCTCCGAAGAAAGAGTATGGGAATGTTTTGAAAAAGACCTTGATACCTCAATCAGTGAGTGTCACGCTTTATACGGCGAAGGGGACTTTGACGCATTTCCCGAAGAGGTCCAACAGATATTGGTCAACATGATGTTCAACATGGGTCGAACACGATTGTCTAAATTCAAGAACATGAACAAAGCAATTGAGGCAGGCGACTGGGCAAAAGCGGCAGTTGAAGGGCGTGATTCACGTTGGCACAAGCAAGTAACAAATCGGGCTGAACGTCTGATGGTTAGATTAGAGAACGTTTAAGAAGAAGTGACATGGCAAAGTATGGTAAATTTGATCCGCGAAACAAGAAGCGAACTAAAGATAAATATAGAAGTGAGACTAAGCGGTCTAAACCTGTGAATAAAAAACCAACATCAGTTGAGGACTATGAACAGATTAAAACTGCGTGATCCAAACGGTGCTAATTGGTACTTGTTTGATCAAACAATAAATTTTGCAGGTCGCTCTGGTGTGGGTGATGTGATGCTTGGTCTCAACACCGCATTTTATTGTTCGTATGTTTTAAAAAAAAAGTTACTCTAAACTTTTACTGGCCTAACGACAAAGACTGGACGTTTCACTTTGAAGATCCACAAACATTAGTGGAACAACAGAAGTATCTGCATAGTCGGATGCATGGCTATGATACTGTAGATGTTGAAGTGAATAATATCTTCAACGCAGACACGAGTTTTCTTGAGGGTGCATTACACTCTGGTATTGAGAATAAGTTTGGCTATAGAGTTCTCCACAATATCAACACATGGTTCTTTCGTGAACAATTTCTGAACGTACCTGTTGTTGACAATCTGGTCGTGATATGGAGAACAAAGTGGATTGATTCTAAATATCCTCTGTTCAAAGATAGTTATGACGCTTCATATTGGGATCTAATCATACCTATTCTAAAGATGAAGGGATATAATGTAGTAGAGGTCACTCATCGCACACCCATAAGCGAAGTCTTTTATTTGATCAGTCGGTGTAGGTTCGTGGTAGCCTACAACGGCATGTATCACTATCTTTCCAAGAATCTGATTAAGCCTATGATCGTATTAGGCAATTCTAAAATAATCCGAACACATAATCCACAAGCAATGTATTTCTATTCACCTGAAGAAGATGAAACTCCAAGAGCGTTATTAGATTATCTGATAGATATAGATAAGAATCTACCGTTAATGGAAGAAAAGGTGAAGGGTATTAAAGAAAGATTATATCCTAAAATATATGGCAAAAAATATGCTTAAATGCGCAGTAGGTATGATTCATCTTCCTGATGATCCTATATCACAGACATATAAAAATCTTGTATCACAGTCATGGATAAACGATGGCTTTACTCTGAGTTATTATCCTGGCATAACACCGGCTGACTTAGAGACAATAGAAAAACCTCTCACCTTTGGTCTCAAGGCGAATGGTAGAAACAAAGGTAATCCTCTGACAGATACCGAGAAAGCAATATGGTACAGTCACCGAATGATGTGGAACTATGCCAGCAAGAAAGCCAATCCTCTTATTGTTATAGAACACGATGCTCTGTTGCTAAAACATTTAGATGTATCCTCTATTAAACGACATCCTATTGTGGGCATATGTCACTGTAGTCTTTTATCAAAGAATCATGAGAGAGGTTATCGTATCTCAGCAGGAGGCGCATACATTGTTACACCTCGTATGGCAAGAAAAATGATAGCACAAATTCCTAAAGAAATTACTTTTAATAGTGACGCATTTATTCACAATTATATCACCCGATATGGTGTTTTTGAACACGAGTCTGTCACACAATTGTACTTGCCTGACGTAGGAAGTACAATTCAACATGACTGATTTTCAAGTATTCATAGGCTGGGATCCAAGAGAGAACGATGCATTTGAGGTAGCAAGAGCCTCAATTCTTGAGTATGCGCCTGACGTTCAAGTAACGCCTATTGTGCGCAGTGAACTAGAAGACTCTGGTCTGTATGACAGACACCATGACACCCTAGGAACATCTGAGTTCACGATCACACGATTCTTCGTGCCTTATTTAAGTCGTTATGAAGGGTTGTCTTTGTTCATGGATTGTGATATACTATGTACAACGGACATCAGAGAGATACTTAAAGAAGTTAATCCAGAAAATGCTGTAAGTTGTGTTCAGCATGACTACACACCTAAGACGACAGTAAAGATGGACGGTCAATCTCAGCATAACTATCCTAGAAAGAACTGGTCATCTGTCATGGTGTTTAACAATGCCAAGTGTAAGATCCTGACACCTGATATCGTGAATAGTGCGACCCCTAAATATCTGCACAGAATGTATTGGGCATCAAGCATAGGCAAGTTAAGTCACACATGGAACTATCTTGCAGGTTATTATGATGATATTGAACTACCCAACATCATTCATTATACAGATGGTGGCCCTTGGTTCAAAGGCTATGAGCATTGTGATTTTGCGAATGAGTGGATAAATTTTTATGAAAAGATTAATATATCAAGTAAGAGTGGGAGAAAGTCGCAACAGTAAGTTGTACGACACCTGTATTACTTCAGTCAAAAACTATTGTGACAGACACTCTATTGATCATTATGTTCTCAGATCACCACGTCTGCGTATAGCACCTGATCCTTTTACCTCTAACAGAAGCCAAGAGTCGCATCAAAAACATGGTGGATATTTGCCTATCTATGAGAAAGAGAATGCGTTTGATCTCATGGATGAATATGATCAAATTTGTATTGTAGACGCTGACATCTATATCCGAGAAGACGCACCCAATATATTTGATGATTTTGGTACTGACAAAGCATGGGGATCTGTTGCAGAACGAGAGATGCCTATTACTAAAGAGTACAAGCAAAAGATTGTCAATTACTCTCAAATGCAGTATCGGACATTGCATCCAAATCCTAACTTCAAGCCTAATAATCTTGGCTTTGAGTTCTACAACATGGGTATGATACTGATCAATTCAAAACTGTTTAAGCCTTATCTCAAGGGTCAGTCTGCGAGTCAGTTCATACGCCGCTTTGAGTTTCAGAAGTTTGTTGATGGTCAAGGCGCATGGAAATGGAGCACCGATCAGACATTGCTCAACTACTTTCTAAAGAGAGACAAAGTGCCTGTCAAACACATGAACTTCAAGTGGAATGGTCTGTTCACTGCCAACACCAAGATAACCGAGTGTCATTTTGTGCATTTCTTTTTAAAGGATAAACTGCCTAATCGTGGCGAAAACGTAGACGAACTAATGAAACTGATATGAACTTCGAAGAAAAAACACAAAAATATAGTACATGGGGTGACAAGTATCTCCAACACACCGATGTCTTACACTCTATCCAATATGAAGACACGTTCAAACCTATAACGGTTCAATTGTGTCCTGTTGAGATGTGTGATAGTGACTGTCCGTTCTGTTCAGTTGCGGCACGACCACTCAAGAGTTATATCAAGTGGGACGAGATGGTCCAGTTGTGTGCTGACTTTAAGCGCCTCGGTGCCAAAGCAGTAGAGATTACCGGTGGTGGTAATCCTTTACTGTATCGTGATAAAGAAGCAGGTAAAGATATCAATGATGTCATTGAATTGTTTGGCATGGAAGGGTTTGATATCGGCATCATTACCAACACAGAAAAACTAGAGCGACATCTAAACCCTAAGTTGTATAACTTCATCAACTGGATACGAATCTCTCTAATCAAATTAGATGAGGGCAAAGATCCTGAAGACTATGATTTTGGATCATTTCCTAGAGATCGTATGGGGCTATCTTATATCATCTATGATGGTAACGATAAACCGGATGTGCTGTCACGTACAGGACGAGTCTACTCAGGCACGACCAAAGAAACGATTCAGCGAATCGCTCGTGTGATTGAATTGAATCCGAAGATCAAGTTTTGCAGGATTGCAGGCAACGCCTTAATAGAAGGTGCGCAGATAGAAATACAGAACAAATATCGTGAGGTAGTGACTGAACTAGACACACTTAATAAATTCTTCATCAAGGATATATGGGGTGACACTCATGCGTTTGATGCTGGTTGTTATGTAGGTCTTACACGTCCTTACATTGCACCACATCCAGATGGCGGTGATTATCAAGTGTATGTCTGCACGAGTCACGTTTTAGAGAAGAGAACCTACGATCTAGATTTTAGTCTTGGATCCATTCAAGATGTGATAAAGATTTGGGATGATTGCAACAAGCGGTATGCCATCAAAGGTGTGCCCTACGAGATTCGTGGTGCAGGTGACGGCGGTTGGTCAGATGCTTGCTCAACGTGTTTGTACTATAACAATAACCGATTGCTACATACAGTGGCTCAACCTATGGATTATGATGATAGGAATTTCGCATGACCTTTGATGAAAATTATTTTAAATCTGTTAACTATATTGACTACATGAAAAGAGGTGGAAGATATGTCCAACTAGCAGATGAGATCATGAAACACCTAAAGGTCCATAATCTCGATCAAGGTCCTATTCTAGATTTTGGTTGTGCTGTCGGATTACTACTTGACGGGCTTCAAGAAATAGGTTATAATGACTTGTATGGTGTAGATATTTCTGACTGGGCTATTGAGCAAGCCACAAACAAAGGTCATACCGTATATAAAAAGCCACTGTATGATTCGGTGCATGGTGTGACTTTTGCTTTGGATGTTCTAGAGCATATGAGTGAAGATGACCTGCAGTACTTTATGACGGGTCTTTTAACGAAGGTGTTAGTGTTTAGAATACCTATTCGTCGTGAAGAAGATGATGATTACTTTTTAGAATGCTCACGAGCAGACCCAACGCACACTATCTGTTGGACAAAGAAAGAATGGGAACAATATTTTAAAGAACGGAATTATGTACCTCTGGATATCAATCTTCATACCATATACAATGGTGCTGGTGTGTATTCAGGCATAGCAATCAACCACGCCTTTTTGGATTATTTTAATGAATGATATAGCAGTCAATGCTTTAAGTAGACGATCAAAGCGCGTCTGGACAACACCAGGTCTCGGAGACCGAGCGTTAGTTGTCGCAATGCTAGGCAACTATGTAAAGAAACATGGCTATACACGATTGCATCTCAATAGAGAACACACACGAGCGGGTAGGGTAGAGAAGTGGCTAGAGATGGCGCAGTTTGTACCTGAAGTTGAAGTGGTCATGCATGACATTGGTGCGATGGACGATGGACCATGGAAACAATATCTTCTCGGTAAGGGATACAATGCAAAGTTGTATTGGTTTACTGAGACTATGGATATCACACCCATGGCAGATTTTAATCTACACACATATTTGAAAAAGTCACCTTTATTACCACCCGCAACTGTTTCGTATGATCTACCAGAAAAGTATATGGTTGAGCAGTGGGACTCTACTGATCCTAAACGACGAACCATACCTGCACAGAAGAAACAAATTCGTAAGAAGTGGCTAGATCAAGGCTATGAGTTGATCACGATAGGTGGTGAGGCAACGTCTGATTTTGCTAAGTACGACCTGACCAATATCAGCCATCTGATCGCAAACAGTTCAGGTTTTGTGGGCGTCAATTCAGGTATGTTCTGTTTCTCGTGGCTGTTTCTACCGTTTGATAAGATTTGGTTCTATGGCAAACCAGGTCAAGATCATGTGGATTGGATGGCAAAGTGGTGTAATTTCAATACGGGTGTAAAAGAGTTTAGGGCAGAGAAATGAAAGGCTCTATCATATATGTGAAAGGTCATGCGAAGTCTGAAGAGCAAGCGAGCCAAGCACAACAATCATTTATCAAGTATGGTTGGAATGTAGATCTTGTTGAAGGTGTTACACCTGAGACGTTAGACGATAAAGAATGGGATGTCTCTTGCATAGAAGGTGGTAGACTCATTGGCTTTCAACAAAAAGGTGAGCGGTCTTATCTGACAAAGAAATCCTGTCTGACAAATCATTACAGGCTCTGGCAGAAAGTCATAGAAACAAAACGACCTATGGCATTCATAGAACAAGATGCTATTTGTTGTGGTGCACCACCGAGTACATTTACGGGTGAGGTCTTAATTCTTAATGTTGATTATGCATTCTTACCACCATCGGTGCTAGGCTCACTCTCAAGAATGCATGGTTATAATCCACCCGCTAGTCTGACACCCGCATCATTACCCCGCGACTATCCGCTCAAGTACTACAAGAACAATGTGTATAAAGATCATGCAATGATGCCTGGTACTGCCGCGTATGTTGTAACACCAAAGGGCGCAAAGAAACTATTAAAAGCGGCAGATACACACGGCATTGATCAGTCTGATTTCTTTATCAATAACCACAACGTAGACATCACATATATAAGTCCAAGCCCAGTAAAATTCAACAGTATAAATTTGAATCTGAGTCATAAATTATGAACATAGAAATACCCACCTCAGTAGGTGATCTCATTGATAGAGTCACCATTCTTTCAATCAAAAGCATTCGCATACCAAACAGTGATGACACTGAATATGAAGAACTGAATGCTATTTTAGGTTCACTACCACTGTCCAATTGTGTGATGCATCACCAATATATTCTACTCGCTATCAACCAAGAGATATGGGAGGTTGAAGATTTCAATAGGCAGTGTGAGAGAGATCAAGAGTTTGGTGCATCTTTCATTGACAACGCAAGATCAGTCTACATGCTGAACGATCTTCGTGCACAGGTGAAGCGAACAATCAATAAGATGAGTGGTTCGGCGCTCACTGAATACAAGAGTCACGGAGACTACTCATGAAAAGAGCAATGATAACAGGCATATATGGTCAAGACGGAGCGTATCTTGCCAAACTTCTAGTCGAAAAAGGATATGAGGTCTACGGCGTATCTTCACGGCGTGTCAATCAATCAACGTCCAATCTAGACTGGCTCGGTGTTACTGGTATCAATTTTGTAAACGCTGATATGACAGACCAGACCAGTCTACAAAATGTAATCAAATCAATTCGACCCGATGAGTTCTATAATTTAGCCGCTATGAGTTTTGTGGGTAGCAGTTGGGACACACCGGTGTACACTTCGAATGTCAACGCTATGGGCGTGTTGTATGTGCTAGAAGCGATTAAAAATTATGCACCGCACTGCAAGGTCTATCAAGCCAGCACTAGTGAGATGTTCGGCAATTGCGGTGGTTTTCTTCCTAAGAATGAAGAAACTAATTTTGTGCCTCGGTCACCGTACGGAGTTGCGAAAACATTTGCTCACAATATGATGGTAAACTATCGTGAGAGTTACGGCATGTTTGCCGCTAATGGTATTCTCTTTAATCACGAGAGTCCTATTCGTGGGTTAGAGTTTGTCACACGAAAGATCACTGACGGTGTGGCTAAGATCTCACTGGGTTTGCAAGACACCATATCGTTGGGCAATCTAGACTCTAAGCGAGATTGGGGTTTCAGTGGTGATTATGTGAAAGCCATGCACGCCATGCTTCAAGCAGATGAGCCTGATGATTTTGTGATCGCAACAGGAAAGACATATACGATTCGTGACTTTCTAGATCTTGCTTTCATGGAGGTAGGTATTGAGGACTGGAGTAAACACGTATATCAAGATCCCGCATTTATTAGACCCGCGGAGTTAGATGTGTTGCTGGGTGATTCTACTAAAGCCAAGTTTGTTCTTGGATGGGAACCAGAAGTACCCCTCGGTGGACTTGTTGCAATGATGGTGGAGGCTGACATTGAGCGAAACTCATGAAAGAGATTGGGGATGGTGGCACATTCTCGTAGAGAAGGAGCCTCATGTCAAGGTGAAAGAGTTAGTTCTTGAGCCTGGTGGTGCACTATCGTTTCAAAAGCATAGCAAGAGAAACGAACACTGGTTTGTACTCAAAGGCAAGTTCACATTATATTTGGAAGACAAGTTAGGCAAGTCCGAGAGAACATACTCTGAGTACGAATCCTGTGTCATACCCAAGGGAACGTGGCATCAAGGTTGCAATCCATTTGATGAACCATGTTCTATACTTGAAGTTCAGTATGGTACTGAGTGCGTAGAAGAAGATATCAAGAGGAAGAATAGAAAGTTTTGAAAGGCTTCGTTATTACAATTGAAGATTTACCTAAGTCAGTCGCTGTTGCTGAGAGGTGTCAAAAATCTGCGGAGAAGTTTGGTGTAAGCACCGATATTTTTCCTGCGGTCACACCTGCTTTTAACCCTCGTGAACTCATCAAGAAGTTACGGCTCAACGATGAGCATTTCAAGGACGATATCGGCAGTAGACCTGATAATGTTATTGCTACATTTCTATCACACTATCGGCTATGGAGTAAATGCGCCGAAGGAAAAGAAACGTTTGTGATTTTTGAGCATGACGCGGTTGTGATTAACGAGATACCTAAGTATGCTATTTTTGCGGGTTGTATGAATATTGGTGCACCCAGTTACGGTAAGTTTGAACAACCTAGTATGATTGGTGTAAATCCTCTCACATCTAAGAATTATTTTCCAGGTGCTCATGCTTATATGCTCAAGCCACAAGCGGCAAAGATTTTGTGTGAGACTGCGATCACGACTGCGATGGCAACTGACGTATTTCTTCAGAAGTCTTTATTTCCTTGGCTAGAAGAATTTTATCCATGGCCGGTGATTGCAAAAGATACCTTCACTACAATACAAAATGAAACCGGTTGTTTAGCCAAGTACAACTACAGAAAGAATCCTACCGAATATGAATTCCTCAAAGTCTAGAGTATTTTTTACAGGGTGTGACAAGAACACCGAGTGGCAGTTACCGTGGTTTGTAAAGAACTACCAGAAGCACAATGACACACCGTTGGTCTTTGTGGACTTTGGTGTGTCAAACGAGATGCGAAGACAACCATTCTTCTCTAAGTTTATACAAGTACACACTGCACCTAAAGTAGCCGCAGGTGGTTGGTTTCACAAACCCGCTACAATGAAAATGATTGGCGAATTGTATGATGAAGCCTGTTGGTTAGACACGGATATACATATACTCGGTGATATGAGCGGCATCTTTGACTACGTAGAGAAAAACAAATTGTGTATGGTAGAAGACAAACCGTGGTCATCACGAAGAGGTGAGACGTGGCACAACAGCGGAGTGGTTGCATTCTCTGGAGTTCCTGATATACTTAACGCTTGGGTTACTGAATGTACAAGAAATCCAAGGCAAGGTGATCAAGAAGTTTTGCATGAGATTGTCCGAGAGTCTCCACTCAAAAGAATCGCTAACATATCAGATGCGCCTAACAAATATAACTGGTTGCGCATTCAGTTAATAGATGGACAAGACAGTTGGGATAAAGTGGCAATGCATTGGACAGGTGAAAAGGGTAATATGCAAATTAAAAAGTTGATGTACAATGAGTAATGTTTGGCACGTTCTAGGTAACGGTGATAAGGCTGTCTATTACAATCAACGTAAACAGAAAGAAGGTAAACTGTTATTGTGTAATATGCCTCCCTTTGAAGTTGACAAGAAGCCTTATGGCACGATGATGGTTGACTTTAAGATGATGATGGCACTTAACGAAGGTACTGTAAAACTTGATGCATATGATTGGATATTGGGCACACGTCCTCGTATATGGATGTACGAGCAAAGCAATTTTTATCTGAAATATGCTCGGTGTGTCAAAGAGTTTTATACGCACGTTCCAGATTATGCTGGCAATGCTACTAACTTTAACTGTGGTCATGCGGCAGTTCACTATGCCGCCAATCATAAGAAAGCGGATGAGATTCACATGTATGGTTTTGATACATTGTTTGATTTCAATATGAGATCTGTAACAGACTTGGTCCTGTCCAGTGATAGAACACAGACAAACAACTACAGATTGCTGAACAACTGGCGCCCGGTTTGGCGTGATATCTTTCGTGAATTTCCATCAACAAAATTTATACTACACCATAACCACGACAAATTAAAAATACCTGTGCTTGACAACATGGAAATAATAGTGTATAATGATACATTAACTAAAGCACAAACCGTCACAGATGCTTCTGATATATCCGATGGTCGTGGTATGGATCAACAAATCATCAATCCTGGTGCAGAGATTCCGCCCAATCGTGCAGAGCGTAGGAGATTAGCCGCCCTTGAAAGAAAGTATAAAAGGTAAATTCATTCATGAGCCAGTGATGATCGGCTATGACGATCTGATATCAGAAACACTCAGTACTGGTAGAACTTATAACACACCCGAGGGCAAGAAATATCCCTCAATAACAACCATCCTAAGTATACTGAGTGAAGAGAGTATACAAAAGTGGCGAGCGCGTGTTGGTGAAGAAGAAGCCAATCGTGTGTCTACACGTGCCTCACGGCGTGGAACTGCTGTTCACGAAGCGTTAGAAAAGTATGTCAATAATGTGGACTGGAAAGAATTGCTTGACACACAGACCCCAGATGTGATACAATCTATATCCAGTGTACGTGATGTCCTGGACAAATCACTAGGTAAAGTATATGGACAAGAGATCCCGTTATATTCTCATCATCTTAGGACTGCTGGTCGCGTTGACTGCGTTGCTGAGTTTAATGGAAAACCATCAATCATTGACTACAAAACAAGTAAAAAACTCAAACCAAAAAAGTTCATTGAAAACTACTTCTGTCAAGAAGCCGCTTATGCGATCATGTGGGAAGAACGCACCGGCATGCCAATTACCCAACTCGTTACCGTGATTGCGGTTGACGCTGGTAATGATGGCTTACCGTGTGCGCAAGTAGTGATAGAAAATCGTGACAATTGGACACCTATGTTATTGGAGACAATAGAAAAATATGAGCAAAGACAAAGTAAAAGAATCCGCTGAGTATGATAACTTTATTGGTGACAAGGTTGACATGTCACCTATAGGTCTAGATGCTTTTGGATTAGAAGTAACAGGTGTTGACCCTCAGTCTGCTGAAGCACACTGGGTTGGTATGCCTGAGTTTCGCCAAGAAGATCAAAAACCATTCAAGACTCTTTATGTTCATTTTCGCACTGAAGATGATTACAAAGAGTTTGCAGATGTGATCGGTCAGATTCTCACCAAAAAAACCAAGAGCATTTGGCACCCCAAGAATGAGATCACTAAAAATTCATTGTTAAGATGGGTAGAAGATGACGAATCCTAAGTATCCTGTATACATTATTAGTAAGGGTAGACATGAATCAATGTACACCTCTAGATCACTTGCTAGGATGCACGTGCCTCATTACATTGCTATTGAGCCACAAGATGAAGCAAACTATGAGGCTTGCTTAGATACGTTTGGTATTCGTGAGTATGTGACGCTATTGATTGCACCATTCAGCAATCATGGTGATGGTCCTGGTCGTGCTAGAAACTGGTGCTGGGATCATTCTATGGCTATGGGTGCTAAACGTCACTGGGTCATGGATGATAACATCACCGACTTCTATAGACTCCATGAGAATGTCCGCATTCGTGTTGGTTCTGGTGTATGTTTCAAGATCATGGAAGACTTTGTAGATCGGTACAAGAACGTCAAGATTGCTGGACCACAGTATCGTTTCTTTTGTGCGCCTAATCAGAAGTATCCACCATATGTGAAGAACACTCGGATCTATTCTTGTCTGTTGATTGAGAATGACTGTAAGCACCGCTGGCGTGGTCGATACAATGAAGATACTGATATCTGCTTGAACGTATTGAAAGACGGTGACTGTACTGTTCAGTTCAACGCATTCCTTCAAGGTAAAGGTGCTACTCAAACACTCAAGGGTGGTAACACTGAAGAGTTTTATCACAAAGAGATTGGTTATGATGCCGAGACTGGTGAAGCGATTCAAGCAGATGAAACTCTAGAGGTAAAAGACCGATACAATGTGGCAGGTACTGTGGCTAAATCTCAGATGCTTGTTGATATGCATCCTGATGTAGCAAAGATGGTGTTTCGATATGGACGTTGGCATCACCATGTAAACTATGAGCCGTTTAAGAAACTGCCATTAAAGTATACCGACGGTATAGATATACCTAAGGGCGTAAACAATTACGGCATGAGACTAATCAAAAACTGGAATTCAGATGAGCAATATCAGAGACGCGACCAAGACATTGCATGACAGGCTTGAAGCCTTACCTTTTAACAAGAGAATGTTTGAAGGTAATCAAACGAACGCCGAACGAGCGACATACCTTTGTTCTAATTTGGAAATCTTTGAAGTGTTAGATCCTCACGTTCCCGAAGACATGAGACGTAGCCATCTAATAGAAGAAGACATAGGCAAACTTGCCGAAGCCTTTGCAGACGCCCCTTCGACCACGTTTGCTTATAGGACATATCTAGAAAGAGTATGTGACGATTTAAGACCGCACATTTATCTTAACTATATGGGATTCATGTTCGGTGGTCAGATAATGAAGAAACGATATCCTCTAGCCGCTTCAATGTATGAGTTTGATGACATTGAAGGCAAGCGTGAATACATTCGTGAACGAGTCTGTGAAGGATATAATTCTCCTCACTGGAGAGGGTTTGTAGATGAGGTCAAGATTGGGTTTAAATGGCATATAGGTATTTCAAAAGAACTAGGCACATACTTTAATGTGGAATAAGTTTATAGATTTTGCTGAGTATGCTCAGATCATGATGAGTGGCTTTTGTGGTAAACCAGAAGTCTCTGTCAATGGTCCTCATACGGACATTCGCTACTCATCCACAAATGTTGATCTAGCAAACATATCTATTATTGATATGCGAGCAGAAAAGAAAATGTGGATGATGCACATTGCGTGTTTTGCCAATCCACGAAGACCCATGCCTATCTATGGGTTTGATGTTATATGTGGTGAGAACAAAGTTACTGGATGTTTTCATGACATGTCGCCCACACAACCGGGTGCACATCCGACACTGACTAAGTTCGGTGAGTTTGTGGGTCACTTCGTTCCCGCAAGAGAACGCGAGTTACCACCTTGGGCAAAAGAAATATTCTCACCTCACATGGTCGTCGCGGGTGCTACAAAAGACGAAAAAGAAACCACCAATCTTGTTTACATGGGTAAAGAAAATCTTTTCACTTGGTTTCAACATAACTCTGAAGACGGTGAGCATTGTAACCCTCCAATACAGACAGATCCTAAGATCATCTCCGCATATCTACAGTCCCTCAGTAAGTATTGTACAAACCAATTGATGAACACCAACTCTAAGAATGTTATGATATCATTAGGGCTGGATGAAGACTACGTAACCGAGTTCAAGAAACGCCAGTTTCCTTACTAATGAACAATCTTATTCCTACGGTATCTGTGGATCAGTGGCAGATGATTGAACATCGCCGCCAACAAGAATCGGACCACTGGCAAAAGATTCAAGAGCGAAATGCACTTAACTCTATTCTTACGATTGAGATAAACACCACAGAACTCTGCAATAGGTTCTGTGTATTCTGTCCTCGGCATGATCCAAAAGTATATGATAATAGAAATCTCCATCTCACCGTCAAAGGTGCGACCATTATCGCTGAAGAACTAGAGCGGTCATCATTTGAGGGCAAGATCTCGTTTAGTGGTTTTGGTGAGAATCTTCTCAATCCATGGTTTCCTGAAATCATCTCGGTGTTTAGAAAACATAGACCCAACAATGTCATTGAGTGCAACACCAACGGCGACAAGTTAGATGAGCATTATACACGTCGGATATTTGATGCGGGTATGTCCATCATTTATGTGAATCTCTATGATGGTGCAGAACAAGTTGAGCATTTTGATAAAATCTTTACCATGGCAGGCATACCTCAAGAAAAATATAGATATAGAGTGCACTGGGGTGACATGGAGAACCATGGTCTGGTGCTAAACAATCGGAGCGGTGTGGTTGACTGGATGGGCATTGAGGAATCAACGGTAGAAGCCGTCAAAGGCAAGCCTTGCTACTATCCATTCTATAAGATGTTTGTGGATTGGAATGGTGACTGTGTTTTATGTTGTAATGACTGGAATCGTGAACAGATTGTGGGTAATTTGATCACTCAGAGCCTACATGATGTCTGGTTTGGTAAGCCAATGCGTAAAATCCGAGAAAAACTGGGAAAAGGTGATCGCTCTGAGACCCCTTGCAAGAACTGTAACGTAGACGGCACCTTGTTTGGTAAGCAATCTTACGATTTCATAAATGGATTAGACACATGAAAAAAGCACTATGGTATACCGCTGGTATGCTCTCTCTGGGCATGGCCTACATCGGATTTGTCACACCTGGCATACCATTTAGCATCTTTTTGGTGTTTTCCGCATATTGTTTCAGCAAATCCTCTAAAAAAATGCATGATTATCTGTACAATCACAAGCACTTTGGACCCTTTCTGACTAATTGGGTAGAGAAGAGAATATTCCCCACCCGAATGAAGTACGCCATGGTGCTGGTTATGAGCAGTTCTATCGCATTCCTCTGGTTCACCACCTACAATCTCAACGCAGTACTGTGGTCAGGTGGCTTTATGGCGGCTGTGGCTATCTGGGCATGGAGATACCCTGGTTCAGAACATGAATGGAATTCACGTAATCCCTCCTGAACATGAAAATAAATCATGTAAAAAGATCTAAAAACTGTTGACAAAACATAAAAAACCTGCCATAATGTACTCATCAATTAAAGAAAAGAGTGCAAAAACATGGCTATATCAATCTTCGAAATTTGTTCCTTAGGTACTGTTAAAGGTGTTATTGCTGATACAGTTCACTATAAATTCGTTGAAGAAGGTATCAAAATTAGCGACATCAAGAGCCGTCGCCCTATCAACGAAGCAATCTATGGTGTCCTTGACACCATCACCGCCTCTACGGGTATCAAAGAGTTCTCTAGCCCTGACGTTCGCAAAGTTCGTGCGATGGTCGAATCTGAAATTTGCTTGCGAGTGGCTGACTAACATGGTAAAAAAACATGCTGAGATCTATACGTTCCCTAACCCTACTGATCGAACTGCTGAGTTGATCAAGCGAAGAAGACTTCAAGTGATGGTTCACAGTTGTCTGTATTACGCTCTGGACGAGAATATATGGGACGACCACACGTTCGATATGGCTTGTAAAGAACTAGTAGATCTCATGAAAAATCACCCAGGAGCGTATTCTGATCGGTTTGACGAGTACTTCGAGGGTTGGGATGGTAGTTCTGGGTACCATTTTCCTCACCGCGACTCGTGGGTTCTAGGTGCCGCGCAGAATCTCCTTAGATCAAACGGTTATATTGATATAACTAATTAGTCTAAAAAGAGTGTTGACATTTACCGCAAAACCTGCCATAATATGATTTTAAACAATGAGAGATTAGATATGAGATACAACATTCGCGCTGAGATTTGTGAGTTAGATGACATAATTTTCGAATCAATGGGCTTCGATGTCATCAAAGAGTTGGCTGAAGAGTATGTTGAAGACGAAGGTATGACTCAAGAAGAAGCAGAATGGGAAGCGTTGGTTGATCTTCGGTCAAGAGTTTTAGAAACCATGGGTGGCTAACATTCATCCCGTGAATAATGACTATTCATGAGGTTGATTGACAAGAGTGGTCGTTCCTGGTATAATAGTTACATAAATTAATGAGAAGGTGTTGATTATGAGAGAGATGTTGATTGAGGGTTTCGCAGAGCGTGGTTTGCAGTTGACTATTAGTCCTCCTGCGGCAAACATGCCTGTTGCAAAGTGTGTTCGTTTCACTAAACGCGCTCGTATGGGTTACAAGATCGAGTTCAATTTCTGTTTCGGTTCTGAGAAACGCATGTTTGATCATTGTGCTGACTATCTCAAGAACCTTGCTGATGTTGAGGCGTACAAAGCAGAGCGCAAAGCAAAACGTGCCGCTGAGAAAGCCGAGGCTCTGTCTAAAGTCAAAGAGGGTGACATCTTTGTTTCTTCTTGGGGTTGGGAACAGACCAACGTTGATGCTTATCAAGTCGTCGCTAAGAAAGGTGCAACTGTGACTCTTCGTGAGATTGCTCTTTGTAGTATCGAAGGCAGTGAAGGGTTCATGAGTGATCGTGTTGTTCCTGTTAAAGATTCTTTCATTGGCGAAGAGTTCAAGAAGCGAATCACTGGTCGCAGTATCACCATTAGTGACTTTCAGTCTGCGTTCCTAATGGGTGATCGTGAAGATTTTTACCGAAGTTGGTATGCATAATGCCTCGGTTCCGTCAAGAAGTAACGGTATGGGACAAAGCACCAACAACCCCAAACCACACCTACATTACTGAAGGCAGTTATCTGATTGGTATTGTACCACGAGGAACTAAAGAAGCCTTTATGTTTTCGTCACCTATAAAGCAATGGTCAGTATCCAGACGCAAGTTTCGTGATCTGACTGCAAAAGAGAAAAGGGAGTTAATATTGTGATAGTTACATCTATCCGTGACATAATAAAAGAAGAGTTGATTGATGATTTCATCCGTGAGGAACTGGTCGATTCGTTAAAGTATGCCGAAGAGAATCGAGACCTTGCATTAACAAATGCTCTACATACAGTGATTGCATATTATAGTGTCCCAGGAACGTACAGAGAAGGATCTTATGACCAGTAAAGTAAGTTTGGTTGGTATGACCAGCCCTTCAGCCCAAACAGGCTGTCACACCGCAGAAGATCTCATTGCGTATGCCGCACGAGTAAGTAATCCTGCTAACCAGAACAACACCAAGACTTCTGGTAAGTTGCTCAAGTATCTGATCAAAGAGAATCACTGGTCACCTTTTGAGATGGTGTCGGTAACGATGGAGATTACCACGACTCGTGATATCAGTCGGCAGATTCTTCGGCATCGGTCGTTCTCGTTTCAGGAGTTTTCTCAACGCTATGCTGAGGCTGAGTCTTTTACCACAAAGCGAGAGGCTCGGAAACAACACCCAAAAAATCGTCAGTTGAGTATGAAGGATGAAGATCCTACTCGCCAAGACAAGGCACAAGAGGTGTTTAACGAGATGCAAGCCGAAGTTGCCCGTGTCGCGAAGGACTACTATGAGATGGCTTTGAACCAAGGCATAGCCAAGGAGCAAGCCCGGGCTTTGTTACCCGAAGGACTCACCGAGACCACGCTTTACATGTCTGGTACGCTTCGTTCTTGGATTCATTATTGTGATCTGCGCGGTAGCAATGGTACTCAGGCTGAACACATGGAGATTGCTCAGATGGCACAATCTATTCTGAGTCAGCATTTTCCTAGCGTCATCAGTGCAATGGAGGAATTGCAGAATGAACGGTAAGAAAGCCAAGTTGCTCCGCAAGTACGGAAAGGTTGAAAAGAAGGCAAAAAAGGTGTATAATAGTCTAACACATACCGAACGTGGTGTGTTAAAAGAAGTTGCCGAGTTTAACATTGCAAGGAAGAAGACTATAGAATGAACGTGTTCTATTTACATCATGATCCAAAAGAATGTGCACAGATGCACTGCGACTCTCACGCATCTAAAATGTGTGTCGAGTATGCCCAATTGTTGTCTACCGCTCACCGAGTAGTTGATGGTAAGTTGTGGTACGGTAGAACAACTATTGGCAGACGCATCGCCCGATACTTTCATCCTGATGAAGAAATGCAACAAGAGTTATATCTGGCTTCTCACATCAATCATCCGTCTAACATATGGGTCAGAGAAAATGCATCCAATTATGAGTGGTTGTATGACATGTGGATTGAACTAGGGAAAGAGTATAGGCATCGGTACGGTCGTGAACATGCCTCAATCACTAAGTTAGAATTGCACCTCTTGGTGCCGCCTATCAACATAGAGCAGGGTGAGTTTACACAGCCAACCCCTGCTATGAAATCATATCCTCATTGTATAGTAGAAGGTGATTCGCAAACATCTTATCGCAATTTCTATTTTGAAGATAAACAATCGTTTGCTAAATGGACTAATCGTGCACCGCCTGGATGGTGGGTGGAGAAATTAAATGCCTAATAATAAAGGAGATCCACAGGCTCGTGCCGAGGGTCGTACAAAGCCAGATCGTAATTGGTATCCTGATGACTTTGACTGGTACTTAAAGTGGTTTGCATCCATTTTGATCCTTTCGTCTCTTGCTATGAGAGCCGCTGGTGTTGAATATCGGTATTGGGATTTGATACTAGGTCTTACCGGTGTCGCATTCTGGTTATGGGTTTCAATAATATGGCGTGATCGTGCCTTAATCATGTTAAATGCCGTGTCGCTGTTTATGTTAGGAACTACACTACTGAGAGAGTATGCATAATGGGTAAAGGAAGTAAGCCGAGACCACTAGCGGTTGATCGCAAAGAATTTGAAAACAACTGGGATAAAATATTCTCTGAGAGGACAGTAGAAGTGAAAGAACATAAACGTAAAGTGGTAATTGAAGAGCCGATATCAAGATTCTTTTCTGACAACGGAAAGCGAGAAGCAGTGGTTCTGCGAGGTGAAAAGGGTTTCTCGGTGGAACTGTTTGAAGGATCTCGCTATATAAGAACCGTGGACTGTTCAAAAAAATCAATTAACTGGGCAGAAGATGTTGCCGAAAACTGGACGCTAGGAGTATTATATGAATAAGAATGACGTGGTTACAGTGGTTGCCGTAACAGGCGCTGAGTATGTGGGCAAATATGAAAATGAAGACAGCAACGCAGTCTATATCAAAGACCCACATATCGTGACACCTGATGGCAACAATTTGGGTTTTATGCCTACGGTTGCAATGACAGGTGCTCCTGGTATTAGTCAAGTGAAGTTCTACAAGAGTGGTATTATTACCGTAGTGCCTACAGCCGATGAAGTTGTAAAGCAGTACGTTCAATCCACAAGCGGTATTGTATTGCAATGATAAGAGTAGTCGTCGCTGGATATGGTGCGGTCGGACAAGCCGTCGCACACGTATTGACAAAACATTCTGGAGTGGACGTCCTCATTGATGATCCTGCGAAGGGTTTAAACTATTATCGAGATGAATATATCGATCCTCCTGATGCGGTTGTCGTTTGTGTGGCTACACCCATGCGTGATAACGGATCGTGCAACACAGACCATGTGGAAGAAGTGTTTGAGAAGTACGGCAATGTAAAGTATCTGATCAAATCTGCTGTTGATCCTGTATGGATAGACAAGTGGAAGTTGTGGCGAGATATCACGGTATCGCCTGAGTTCTTAGGTAGTTCAAATATGAATCGCAATACGATGGAGGAGTTTGAACATCAGACATATGCGATATATGGTGGAGAATCTCCACGATTCTGGGATGAGTTGTTCAAGCCGGTGTTGCCCGATCTGTCAGAGGTAAAGTATTGTACTCTACAGCAAGCGGCGTTTGGTAAGTATGTTGAGAATACATTTCTAGCGACTAAGGTTGCATTCTTCAACGAGATGTATCAGATATATAACGATATAGGATTTGAAGGGTTTGATCAGATGGTTGATGCTATTACAATTGATCCTAGAATTGGCAGATCACACACACAAGTACCAGGTCCTGACGGTAAGTTTGGATACGGTGGGCATTGTTTGCCTAAAGATATGGCCGCTCTGAGATACATTGCAGGAGAGTCACCTCTGTTGGATGTGATCTCAGACGAGAATGACTTGCGTAGAGAATGTTAAACCGAGAAGCACTAAAAGAAGTGTTTAGTGACACAATTATTGCAACATTAATTAACTTTCCGTTAAACTTTGTGTTGATTTCTTTTGCATTTTATGTTAAAATGGATGCATTCAGTACGACACTGTTCTGTACTTCGGTGTTATTTGTGATTGCAATGATACGGAAGTATCTAGTAAGAATACATTTTCTAAACAGGAGCAATAATGGCTAAGAAAGCGAAGTTTATTCCTAAGAAGAAAAAGACACTGACGCCCGAACCCAACTGGGATAAGTTGCGTAAAGCCAAAACAGAAGAAGCAAGACTTGCCGCATTTAAAGAGTGTGAGGACTTTACTCACTACGAAGTGACCGATAAGGAGATATGCCATTCATTGCGACGATGGGTAGAGACTGGTACTGACTGGAATCTCGCTGATGAAGTCAAAAACATTCCTGACACTTATCTACTTGCGTTTGCTAAAAGTGGTTGGAAAGCAAGACAGTTAGGTTTTATGCCTGAACAAGTCTATAACTCTCTTTTTAAAAATCTTAAACCTATGCTAGAACGTGGGCACGAGATTAAAAAGAAGACAACACCTGACACCATAGAGTGGTCAGAACTTCCTGACGACTACTGGCTTCATCCGACTAAAGTGAAAGCATGGTTAAAAGAATGGAAGAAATTGTTGACCGAAACAAAGTCGTGGGAAGACTCTAAAGATGCCAACCTTAGAATGCAATTTCGCACTGCTCAGACCTATGTGTATAACATGAATATATATTTACGGACTGGCTTTTGGGGCGACTCACACTTTGGTGAAAAACGTGAAGGCAAAGTTCTCACAGTATGTAAAGTGCTCGCGTATGATAGCGAGGGAATGGTTAAACGAACAGTAGGCACTTATTATCCCGATATAGGTGCTATGTGGACACAGGAAGATCAGAATGCAAATAGGTGAATTAATGCTCACTAAACAGAAATTCACTCGCATGATAGAGGACACGGTGCACACCGCACGATTGTCCTACATTGATGCCGTAGTGCATATCTGCGACAAGAATCAGTTAGAGATTGAAGATGTGAAGAAGTATATCTCTGATCCTATCAAAGAAAAAATAGAGGCAGAAGCAATGCGCCTTAACTTTTTACCGAGAGGCAATGAACTGCCTTTTGGTTAAAAAACTCTTGACACCGGAGTATAAATAGTGTACTATATTATGAATCAAGTGGATAATCTGTAATACAAAAACATACTAAAAATACAAGGAAATATATATGTCGTTTCAAGATCTAAAACGTTCCAAAGGGAACACTATCGCTAAACTTGTTTCTGCCGCTTCCGGCGAATCAACCCCCGAAAAGAAATCATATGTGGATGAGCGCATCTGGAAACCTACTGTTGATAAAGCAGGTAATGGTTATGCTGTGTTGCGATTTCTGCCTCCCGCTGAAGGCAATGATTTACCGTGGGTTCGTTACTGGGATCATGGCTTCAAGGGTCCAACTGGTCAATGGTACATCGAGAAGTCTTTGACTTCAATCGGGCAACAAGATCCGGTATCAGAAGCAAACTCTAAGTTGTGGAATTCAGGTGATGACCGAGACAAAGAAATTGCGAGAGAGCGCAAACGCCGACTGCACTATGTATCAAACGTTCTGGTCGAATCAGATCCATCTAACCCAGCAAACGAAGGTCAAGTCTTTCTGTTTGTCTACGGTAAGAAGATCTATGATAAAATCATGGATGTAATGCAACCTGCATTTGCGGATGAAGATCCTATCAACCCATTTGACTTCTGGGAAGGTGCTTCATTCAAGTTGAAGATTCGCAACGTTGAGGGCTATCGTAATTACGATAAGTCTGAGTTCGCATCACCTTCAGCATTGTCTGATAGCGACGATGAACTAGAAGAGATCTATGATCGTATCTTTGATATCAATGAGTTCAGTGATCCTGACAACTATAAGACTTATGCTGAACTAGAAGCAAGGTTGAATATGGTGCTTGGTGTTACCTCTGATGCGGCTCCTGTCCACCAAGTGACTGAAGCACCTGTGATGAAGCAGGCTCCCGCGCCTGTTGTCGCTGAGACTGCTGAGGCTGATGAAGATGACACGATGTCATACTTTGCTAAGTTAGCCGCTGAGGAGTAAAGCGTTATTCCCTTAAGGGTTGCCATACAGGGGAGATCAGAAATGATCTCCCTTTTTTTTATGCCGCAGAGTATGCGTCTGCTCTTGACCCGTTGTTGAGAGTAGGAGATGACAAGATAGGTGCTTCATTAGTCACCTTGCTTGCACTCGTGTTGACTTGCTTGTTGTCGTTAATGATCTGCACAACACTACCACCGCTACCGCTTGGATCAGTGTTCTCTGAGATAACTGATGCTCGTTGAGCATTGATTGTAGGACCAGAAACTGCACCTAATAGTTCAGAAAAGTTTTCCATCTTGACTGGACTGATTGCTTCCATTCTGCCCAATTCATTATATGCATCAACGATCTTAGAGACGTTGGCAAGATTCACTTCACCACCAACATCGCTCATGTACTTGATGCCATCTGCCATTGGCTTTAGATTGTCATCAATTGCTTGAAGTCCAACCGCACCCAGAAGATTATCTGTGCCGTCTAGCATTCGCTGAAAGGCTGGACCTATGAAGTGACTGAGTTGATCAAATCGCATGAACGTATCTTCATCAACCACTTTTGTCATGTATTTGATACCATCAGCAACTGGTTTCAGATTATCATCAACACCTTGGAGTCCAGTAGCACCCAGAAGATCGTCTGTACCATCAAGGATTTTTTGGAATGCAGGACCTATGAAGCCCGCCACTTGGAGAAATCTTTGATCGTCAACTGAATTGAGTCTATCTATTCCCTCTGCGAGTGGTATGAGATTGTCGTCAATACCTTGGAGTCCAGTAGCACCTAATAGATCGTCTGTGCCATCAAGAATAGATTTTAATGCAAAACCGATAATGGGTGCTAGTGTTTCTAACTGGGTGGCATCAACATCATTCAATCTCACAAGCCCATTGGCGAGTGTTAGCATGTTGTCATCAATCATCTGGAAGACACCGGCTTCACCCATATCGCCTGCCGAGAGTGGTTCAAGAATTGCGTTAAGTCCTTCACCGACTCCTCGCATCTTCTCTACTGTCGGTACTTCAGCCTTGGCCAGCGCATCAACACCATCGGCTAGAGCAACAAGATTGTCATCCATCATCTGAAGAACGCCTGCTTCACCTAGATCAAATCCAGATAGAGGTGCGAGCA
>Ga0209308_10000583_pt1 | contig 36337 bp, 32 predicted proteins | sample COGITO_mtgs_1204_3_FD_184806 | JGI IMG/M metagenome (GOLD analysis project Ga0209308, IMG submission 184806) | Pelagic marine microbial communities from North Sea - COGITO_mtgs_120405 (SPAdes) (version 2) | ecosystem: Environmental > Aquatic > Marine > Epipelagic ... | reverse complement strand
AATCATCTGTGCGCGCAAGCCTGCTCCACGGCCAGTGTTGATTACTTCGCGCCAGGCGGCAGTGAAGCCAAAGGCGGCGTGATAGAGGATTATTCCAGCGGCCAGGCCCACTATGAACAGCGCACCGTGTCGCCAGCCGTAGTTGCTGCTGAGATAGGCATACATAGCGAGAGCTAGTAGCCCGCTCATTACGATGCTGCCACGATTATACTGAAACGAGGCAGACGCTAGTGCTGGGCTATTAGCTGGTATGTCCAAGTCGGAACCTCATCGTAGTGTTGTTTGCGTTGAAAAGGCTGATACTGCCTGTTCTTCTAGGGAACGAGTACTTTGAATTAGTCTACAGACTTTTGCCCGACTTTCTAGCTTATTTGACTGTAAATTAGAGTCGTAGAGACAACTCGATATTGCTACTTTGTAGCCAAATTATAGGAGAAGCCAGCTCGTACATGTGTTACAAATTGTAGGTGTTTCTGGCTCGAGCATGCTTATTTTAGCTTGAGAATTGACCAGGGCTTATGGCCCGCAAAATCGGAGAAAATAGAATGAAGATTAGAATTATAGCCCCCTTATTCGTGCTCATGACCTCGTTTGTGTTCGCGCAGACGCCACCGCCTGCTACTCCTCAGATTGCGACAGACATAAGCGGCGAGCAAGTTCGAGCGTTTATTGATGCGCTGCCACGAGATCGGGTCAGCGACAACCCCATTCGTGTCGTAGAAACGACAGGCGATATGCGGCTAGGCGTATACGGTGTGTACAGGCCGGCTGGAGTTGCCGGGGACGTCAATGTGCACCTAGTGAATACAACCGAGATCTACTATATGTTGAAGGGCGCTGCTACTTTAGTAACTGGCGGCACCTTAGTGGAGCCTTATGAAGGAAATCCGAGTTGGCTGCGGGCGAAATCGATCGAAGGCGGTGTAAGCCGGCGAGTTGTGCCGGGAGACGTCATTATTATTCCAGGGCATACGGCGCACTGGTGGAGTGAAATGGACGGAGAAATAGAGTATCTGATATTTAGGCCAGACCCTGACAATCGCCTAGAGCTTCAATGAGAGAAAATTCGGCAGCGGGGCGGACGCTATCGCCACTCAAGCTAGCTTGTGGCTACCATTTTGTCGACGTATTGTTTGATGGCACTCAGGCCCTCGCTTCCGATAGAGGTGAACTCCATGCTACTGCGATACTTGTCTCCAATCTGTTCGGTGTTGATGATGCGCGCATAGACGTCTGTCGTTCTAGCGCTGAAGAGCTCGAGCGACAACGCCATCTTTATCTCTGAAGATTTGTTGATCTTGATGGGTGTTTCAACAAGCAGGCCGTGATAACTGATATCGATTACGTCGCCATGATATTTTTCATCGAGTACGATTTTTCCAGAAAGGTTCTGAAAAACAACGGCCATGCCAACTTTGACGCGTGGGCTCTTTCGTCCTTCTCTGCGTGGGACTTCCATCTTTTTTGGTCGATCGGTTGCAAACACCTCGTAAAGATCTACCGCATCGCGCGCGCCCTTGACTTCGACTCTGTTCGGCCACCCGACCTCTACGAAATCTTTGCTTAGTTCGTAGGTATTTTCGCTGATGAGTATCTGTCCACGCAGACAGTGAGCTTCGATTCTAGAGGTTAGGTTCACCTCGTCACCAATGATTGTGTACTCATGGTAGTGATCAGAGCCGAGATCACCAACGACTACAGAGCCTGTATTTAGAGCTATTCCAACGAACAGGTCTGGCATGTTAAGAGATCTGTTCACATCGTTAAGTTCGCTCATGGCCATTTGCATCTCGACGGCGCAGGCTATGGCGTTCTCGACGTCGGACTCTCGCTCTTCGGGGAAGCCAAAAACCACTAGGATCGAGTCGCCCATCAACTTGTCGATGGTGCCGCCATACTTGGTAATAATGTTTCCCATGGCATTGAAGTAGCGATTCAGCAGGCTTACAACATCGGTTGCTGGATGGGATTCAGAGATACCTGAAAATCCGCGGATATCGGATATCGGATAGCAGGATGGTAATATTTTTTGTTAGGACGTCGCGCTCTGGGAAGCCTGCATAGACGAGCAAATCGGAAAGATGTTCCAAGACGGCAGAGTCGTTCTCCGTTGAATCGCTTAGTAATCCATCATCGCGCAAGGTTTGAAGAATTTTCTGTGATACTTCGGTAGCGTTGTTTTTATGCTTGGACATTGCTGGCGGTATGCTCTTACGGTCATGTCTCGGTCAATTGCGTGCAGTTGACGGGTATTATACTGATTGTATGTTCATTAGCTATTGGTCTCTCCCTCGCCAAGTCGCCTATCGTGTCTGAGGGCTTAGCGAAGGAGTGACGAGGTGCCTAGCGTGGCACGTAAGGTCGATCCAGAATAAGCTCAGGGTCTGCATCGAAACGCGGCGTCAATTTCTGTGGCCGGCCGGCTTGATTGTCTGTGCCATATAGATTGCCATCGGAATCGACGGAAAGAGAGTGCATTTCTATCCAGCGATGTGGCCCTTCGACGGGCAGGTTCCAAGTATATCTTCGCGTGCCGTCTAGATTGAATTGGACAATCTTGGGAGGGTTTAGGTCCGTAACCCAGGCGCTGTCTTCACCTACCAATATATCCAGGGGCATTCCCAGGTCAGGCCATGTGGCTATGTGTTCATAGCGTGGGTAATCGCTTGAGCCTGGCGTCGCCGTTTGCTTGAAGTTCTGGATTCTAAGCAGGTCACGGTCTAGCGCATATAAGTTGCCCTCCGGTCCCATCGCCAAGGCGTGGACGCTAGCGAACTGACCCGGACCTTCGCCCGTTTCACCAAATTCAGAGCGGTAGCTGCCGTCGGCATTGCGTACGATGATGCGGTTGTTTCCGCCCAGGCCGTCTGCAATCAGAAATTTTCCATCCGGTAGAAAGGCGACATCTTGGGGCTGATTGAAATGGTTCTCGTCTTTGGCGGCAACATTCTTCTCACCCAGAGTCATGAGCAGTTGAGTACCGTCATTTGAGAACACGTAGATTATGTGGCCGGTTTCGTCTACCAGCCAGAGGCGCTTTTCGGGATCGTAGGGGCTCATTCGAATCCTGTGTGGCCCGGGGCCGTCTGTGCCGGCGAATAGGTGGTCCCACTGATCCCAGACCTCTAGTAAATTTCCTTCACTATCAATTACATAGATACAGTTCTGCCAGACGCGACCACGACCGCGAAGCACATTCCAGCCCAGGGAACCTGCAAAACTGGTGTACTCGGGAGGCACAGGGCTGGGCAGTTGTGTTTCGCCTCGTTGGAGGACGAAGATTCGGTCCTTGGACTCTACGTAGACGCCAGAGGTGCCACCCCAGGACAGCCCATCATCGGCGAAGGGCTGCATCCAAGTCTCGGTATTAAAGTCATAAGGGCTAGGGCCAATGGGGCCTGAGTCCTGCGCTAGGCTCTGTGTGGCCAGCAAATTCAAGAGAACTAGGCTAAATAGTGTTTGTCGGATTGGCATGCTGTGCGGGGCTCCCCTCGTGGATATTTTGATACTTGTCGATTGAGTAGCGAAATCTACCATCTGTAATGAAGCAATTGAAGGACTTATTTGCCGGGCAGGCTGATTGTACTAAGCCATGAGAATAAGGGGTGGGGTCCAGCAATAATGAGTCCTGCAGCGCAGTGATTATTCGACAAGCAGAGCTTCAGGCGGTAGCATCTTGGCAGCTTCGTGAACGAGCGTCGCGGCAAGTTTTGCTGCTGCAGTCCATGCTCGGTGGCAATTAGAGAGCTTGCTGGGGATGGAACCCCGAAATGGACCTACTATGGATAATGTGAAGAAGATTCTGAATATCGTTAGAGACGGGATGACGGCAAAGCTGTCGAATCATGTCTCCGAAGCCTTGTCTGATGCCAATATGGCCATAGCCAATGAGCCTGCGAGTGGGCGTTCTCGGGACCTTAGCTTGATGGCTGAGCGAGACGCAATTTTGCAGCGCTTCGTAATTGGTATAGAGTCTAAATTCGATGAGCTTACTGAGTCTAGTAGCAAAGAAATCAATGTCTTAGATTATGGTTCTCTTAGTTTGGTTGAAGAGGCTGATCTGGAGGCTATCATTGCCATGGAAGGTATGATCTCCCATGCAAGAAACTGCGATATCAGTGAGTATCTCAGCTTCACAACGCGTCTCGATACGATGCTCCATGGAACGCGCATCGATGAATCGAATAACCCGATGGACCCCGAGCAGATCGGCGAGACATTCAAGGAGGCGTTGCGCCCCCTGGGGATGACGGCTACCGAGCTTCTTGTCACCTACCGAAAGTTTAATCAGAGCGTCTTTCACAAGCTCGAGGATGTGCTGACCGAAGCCGATGGCATTCTAATAGACAACAATATATTGCCAGACCTGGATATGGCAGCGAGAAGCCGTAGCGAACTACAGAACAAACGCAGCGCCAGACCTCAGAAAATTGACCCAACGGATCGAGCATTCACTGCAGAGTCGTCGGTTGTGGAGAGCGGATTGGGCAGCGATCAGCAAATCCTGTCAGTCATGCAGAAGCTCATACATAGGGTTTCCGATAATGCAGGGAGGCAACAAGCCCAGGACGCAGTTGCCGGGCCTGCTGTAGCGGCTGTGCCAGGGGGAGCAGTCCTGCAGCCGGGTATGATGATAGGCAATCAGAAGCTTGAGCTAGTAGCTAGCGATCAGCTACTCACCTTGTTAAATCAATTGCAGCCCACTTTCGATGCTGAAGACTCTAATGCTGAGCAAGCGCAGAATCTAAGTGAGTCGGTGGGCAGCTTGTTGCAAGAGCAGAGCAGCACAGGCACTCTGCGGGCCATCGATCGACAGTCTTCCGATATTATTAATCTTGTGACATTTCTCTATGAAGAGATATGGAAAGACATGACTGTTCCCATTCCGATCAAGGAGCTGATAGGTAGAACACAGATTACAGTATTGAAGATCGCTCTAGAAGATTCTGGTTTCTTCGATACGGTGGCGCATCCGGCACGGGCTTTCTTAAACGAATTAGCATCGGCTGGATTGAGCTGGACGGGGTCTGAGAAGCTAGGCCAGGATCCGGTGTACCTTAAGATGCAGGAGCTTGTTACCCGTTTTGTGCGAGATTTCGCTGGTGACACGGGTCTAGTTGAGGCGCTTCTCGAGGATCTCATCGCCTTTGAGAATGAATATGCAGATGCTAATGAAGAGAAGGAGCAAAAACTACTAGATGAAGATGAGCGCAAACATCGCCTCGAGGAAGTCGAGCAATATGCGCTGGATAAGATAGAGGAGCGCATTCTAGACAAGGATATTAGTCCGTTCGTCCAGAGCTTTCTAAAAAATCACTTCCATAAATTCGTGGTTCAAGTTGTTTTGAGAGAAGGTCCGGGTGGCATAAGCTGGCGGCCGGTAATGAATACCATCGATGTTCTTCTCTGGACTGTGAGTACTGAGAAGCAGGAGGGTGATCTGCGACGCTTCGCGAAGGTCAACCCACGTCTTTTACTCAATCTTGGCAAGGCATTGGAAGTGGCTGGAATAGAAAAGTCTGAGGCCGAAGAGTCGCTAGGAAAATTGAAGAGCGTTCAGGAGGCATGTTTTGAGACGCCGCCTGCCGTAAGTGACGAAGATGTTACGAGTATTGCGGTGGGTAACGAAAAGACGGGCTTGGTTAAGAGTGCCGCAGTGCACCAAGAGCCTTTGAGTGATGATGAGCACCTGCAGGAAGTTTCCAATTACCCCATTGGTATCTGGCTAGAGTTTGAGGGAGGCGCTGAGCAAACCGTACGCTGTACCCTGGCGGCAAAGATAGACACGATTGGAAAATATGTTTTCGTGAACGGGCAGGGTGTAAAAGTTATCGAAAAATCCAAGATGGGATTGGCCAGAGAATTGAAGGCGGGCACGGTGAAGGTTATCTATGAGACGCCACTCATCGATAGAGCTATGGAGTCCGTTATTGCCAAACTTCGAGATGCTGCGCAAGAGCAAACCGTATGAAGAAATCTCTATAACTCACTGATATTAAATAAACAATTAATATTTTTCTAGCGATCGTTTATACCTCTCTGCATACTTTACCTGCAGCAAACCCATGCCCAGCAAACCAGAGCTAGATACCGGCTCAATGTGAGACCTGAAGCCCCGTAGCCCCGCAGATAGATAGACCCTAGTTAAATTACGATCACGCCTGAGTGTGTTCACCTGGCCTGAGATACACGGTTGGAGTTTCTGCACAGCTTGGTTATCAATTAGAAATAAGTGGGCCAGAAATAAACCTATTTAGTTAGCCGAAGTCTGAGTCTGGTTCTTGTAGGCTTCGTGGCCTTGTATGATACGCAGAATTTCAGCCGGACTCATGTAAGCACCGCCGCCACCTTCGGCGGTAGATGCCGAAATTTGATTCTGTGAGATTTGGCCCCTAACAAACCTAGCATGGTCGAAGCGCTGCCAACCTAGCCCATAGTCGATCAGTCGCTTGTCTGTAGCTCTTTCAAACCCGATGCGGCAGTCGCTCAACTGACATAGTGCGTCGCTGAGTATTCCAAACAGGGAGCGATTCAAATAGTAAACAGTGTGGGCTAGTTCATGCCCGATTATCCCAACTTGAGCATTGAATGGCTGGTTTTTTAAAAGTAACGCTCCTCCGGCACCTTCGCGCTCGCTGTCTATGATGACCTGGTAGGTTCTGTTCCTCGCAGAACGAAGCATGCTGCTCCAGTGGGGCCGTGATGACAGGGGGATAGACACATCATCGACGACGAAATTGATCTTGATATCGCTCAGTTCCGGGTAGTGGCTCAGCGCGAGCAAGGTTTGGAGCTCAAACCCCTTGGGTAGATTCTTGTTGCGGCCCAGGCTTTCGAGCAAATGATCGAAGCGCGCCAACTGTTCTTGCTCGATGTATTCTCTTACGCCGCTGCGAAGAAAGAGTTGTTCCTCTGCGAGCAGGTAGGGGCCGAAGGGGAGCAGAAAGAACAAGAAAATCCATGTAAGAATCCTCCTTCGCTTTGTTTTGGAATGGAGAGACTGTTTACTGAAGCGTGCCATGTCGCCTACCTTTAGTCTGGCTAGACTACGATCTATCCCAATTAATATCTACCAGCTTCACATTTATGCTCAATGATACTGAAAAGTGTGCGGCAGGTCATAAATTGATCAATAAAAGCTAGGATAAGCGGGTCGTTGGAGTAATGTGATAAGCCTGTTTAAATCATGTAAAGACTACTTTTATGAGCAATGACAAGCGAAATTATCCCCGAGTTGACCTGCGTGGTGAAGCGAATATTCGTCTTGCAGGTATCGTAAGAAATGGCACGCTGATGAATCTATCTCCTTCTGGGATTCAGATTGAGTGTCGCCATCAATTGATCGAACAATTGGCTAGGTTTAAATCGGACTCGGGTCTGTTTCCCGATTTTGAATTAGAGTTTGCTCTGCCGGCGCAGGGGCGATGCAGTCGAAAAATAAAGTCTACTTGCACTGTTTCCTATTGTCGCCGTCAACGACAGGATAGTTACCATCTAGGGCTAAACTTCCAGGCTTTGGCTGAACAAGATGAAAAGCAGTTGAATGAGTACCTAAATCACTCTGTCGCTGCCTGAGATCCGAAGCTAGCCGAACTGATGTCGAGCGCCAGGCTCTAGCGGCTGCCGGTCTAGCTTGATTAGATTGCCCTATTGCAGATTTCCATTCTCCCCTATATCCATTATCATAGTGATATGAAAATAGCAGCATCCCTCCTACTGTTAGCCCTTTTAAGTTTCCCAGCTTTCGCTCAAGAACAGTCTTTTGAAGATTGGGTGGCTGAGCTACGAGCTGAAGCTGCCGCACTCGGTATTAGTGAGTCTACCCTCGCGGCTCTGGACGATCTAGAAGCGCCACTTCCCCGGGTCTTGGAGCTCGATAGCAGTCAGCCAGAATTCGTGCAGACTTTTACCAGATACCTGGGCCTGCGGGTTACTCCCCGGCAGGTAGAGCGTGGTCAGCAGTTATTGCAACAACACGCAGTCTTGCTGGAGGAAGTGCGTCAACGCTACGGGGTGCAGCCGCAATACCTGGCAGCCTTCTGGGCGATCGAGAGCAACTTCGGCAGTAATACAGGCGGCTTCTCCGTTCTGCAGGCGCTAGCTACTCTGGCTTATGACCCGCGCAGAGCGGACTTCTTCCGCACGCAGATGCTGACAGCCCTGCAGATCATCGATGAGGGCCATATTTCTGCGGCGGACATGAGCGGGTCCTGGGCGGGCGCAATGGGACAATTACAGTTTATGCCTTCGGTATTCAATCTGCATGGCGTAGACGGCGATGGTGATGGCAGAATCGATATTTGGAACAGCCTTCCGGACATATTTCACTCTGCAGCAAATTTCCTATCTAAATCAGGTTGGAAGGGTGACGAGCGTTGGGGGCGGGAGGTTCTGCTACCGGAGGATTTTGATTTCTCCCTGGCAGGCACTGGCACGCGTAAACCACTGCAAGAATGGCGCGATATAGGGCTGCGCCAAACTTCGGGTGCGCCTATTCCCGTTGCAGACATGCAAGCCTCTGTGGTTATTCCAGCCGGGGCGCAGGGTCCTGCCTTTCTTACCTATGACAATTTTAGGGTGACGCGGGTCTATAACACGCCTATATTTTATGCGCTGACGGTGGGGCATCTGGCAGATAGATTTTCCGGTGGACCAGCTATTCAGCGCATGCCTGAGAATGAGCAGGCAATGAGCATTGAGCAGGTGCGGGAACTACAGGAATTACTCAACGGTCTCGGTTTCGATTCAGGTGAGCCTGACGGTCGAGTAGGTAGCCGAACCAGAAGCGCCATTCGAGCGTATCAAGAGCAGCAGGGGTTAAAGATGGACAGTTATCCATCACTATCTCTATTGGAATCCCTGCGCAGCTAATTTTTTTAACAACGGCTTACTTCAACGATGCCCGGCAAGAGTGGTGTTGTTACTGGAAGCTGTGCAATGCGACAGTCGACAACTCTCTAGCTAACAATTATGAATACTGACTCAGACAACACCGCGCTAAGGCGCTACAGACGTATGGCATGGATTACGATCGCTGCCGTGTATTTCTTAATATTGGTGGGTGCCTCGGTACGTGCCTCCGGCGCCGGCATGGGCTGCCCGGATTGGCCCACCTGCTTCGGAAGTTGGGTCCCGCCAACAAGCGAGGCGCAACTCCCTGAAAATTACCAGGAGATCTACGCAGAACTCGGCTATGCCGATACGCGCTTCAATGTAGTAAAAACCTGGACCGAGTACGTCAATAGGTTGGTAGGGGTGAGCATTGGCTTCATGATATTTCTAACTGCTCTTTTTTCATGGGCTTGTCGTGAGCATGACACAAGTATATTCAAGGCCTCAGTAGCCGCATTCTTGATGGTGGGATTTCAAGGCTGGCTCGGAGCAAAGGTTGTCGGCTCAAACCTGCAACCGGGCATGATAACGCTGCACATGCTGATGGCGTTGGCCATAGTAGGAACTCTTCTGTATGCGGTCGCACAGGCCAGGCGAGGCATTATGGCATCGCAATCTGTTGCGAATATCAATCCGCGATTTGGGATGTGGCTGTATATTGTATTGGGGCTTACGATTGTGCAGGTTGCCATGGGTACTCAGGTTCGCGAGATGACGGATTTTATCCGCGAGTCACAGGGTGAAGAGTTGCGTTCTAGCTGGATCGAAGCAATGCCTTGGTTTTTCTATGTGCATAGAAGTTTTTCGGCGGTTGTACTGTTCGCGAATCTTTGGTTGGCATGGCTTTTGGTTGCTTCATTGGGCTGGCATCACACCCTGAGCAGGCTCACGCTGGCAATGATAGTGGTAATAGGTACTGCTGTGCTCTCGGGCGCAACCTTGGGTCATCTCGGCATGCCAGCACTGGTTCAGCCTACGCATCTACTCGCCGCATCGCTACTGTTTGGCTTGCAGTTTCTAATTTGGATGAGTTATCGACACTCGCGCGATGCGTCTAGCGCTCAGCGGCCAGATTCAAATGATTCCCCATTGCTCTCGGGCAATAACGTCACTGCCTAAGCCGCAGCTAAACCGTAGGTAAGTAGTAAATGAAAAACAGAGAATTTGACATTGTAGTATTCGGCGCAACCAGCTTCGTTGGCAAAATTCTCTGTAACTACCTGGTAAATGAATACACGGAACCTAATCTGACATGGGCAATGGCAGGGCGCTCTGAATCCAAGCTGCAAGCCCTCAAAGAATCACTCGGTTCCAACGCGAACGAGATTCCTGTCATTATTGCCGACTCGGCAGATGCAGAAGCCTTGCAGTCGATGTGCGAGAAGACAGAATTAGTCATTTCCAGCGTTGGACCCTACGCCCTCTATGGTGAGCTTCTGGTTAAGAAGTGCTGCGAATTGGGAACTGACTACTGCGATCTAACGGGGGAGCCGCAATGGATTCGGCGCATGATAGAGCGCTATGAGGGGCAGGCAAAAAGCAGTGGCGCCCGCATCGTACATTGCTGTGGCTTCGACTCGATTCCATCAGACTTGGGCGTGAAATTTCTACAGAGTCATGCGCAGCGACATTTCGGCAGCTACTGCGATCAGGTGAAGCTGCGAGTGAAGGTTATGAAGGGGGGCGCGTCGGGTGGCACTATTGCCAGCGGGCTCAACCTCTATAAAGAGGCATCAGCAGACCCTGCTATCCGTAAGGAGATGCGTGATCCTTATTCACTGTGTCCGCCAGATCACGGCTTCAAGACCCGGCAACACAATGTGTCTGTGGAATTCGATCAGGACTTCGATTCTTGGGCAGGCCCGTTCATCATGGCGTCCATCAACACGCGAGTTGTTCTGCGCAGCAATGCCTTGGTTGATGGTTTCTATGCCGAAAATTTTAAGTATGACGAAGCGATGCTTGCCGGCCCCGGGAAGCAGGGTAAGAAAACAGCAAAGAGAATTTCCTTCGGGACTAAGGTTTCGATGTTTATGATGGCCTTCGCTCCTATGCGTTGGCTTGCCACCCGATTCTTCCTGCCTAGCCCCGGAGAGGGTCCCAGTCCTGAGCAACAGCTGAAGGGCAATTATGATCTGCGACTAATTGGGCGGACCGAGCGTGGAGAAAGGATTAGAGTCAAGGTAACGGGTGACCGAGACCCCGGCTATGGCTCCACGGCAAAAATGCTAGCGCAGGCCGGCATCAGTCTTCGTCGCGATGTTGATGCGGGTGAAGTAGGCGGTGGTTTCTGGACGCCAGCGACAGCATTTAATGAAAAGCTGATAACGCGTCTGGTAGAACATGCCGGCATGGGCTTTGAGCTGGAATCCGTCTCTCAGGCTATGACTGCCATCGAAGAATCGACAGTGATTGCTGTTGCAGAGCCAGCCGCATCAGACTAATTGTGCTCGAGTAGTGCATTCCCTTAGTTACTCGTAAAACTTGCCAATGGATTCATTACGGTAGCCAGTATCCCCTTGCCCTCCCAATCCTGCGAAAACCTTCTCACCTGTCGTTTGGTCAGATTGATCACTTGCTGGCGGTTTCATTAACTTCCAGATTTCTCGCTTCGATAATAAATTTATAAAAAACAAACGCTTAATAGGTTGGCACGGATAGTGAATACTAGTCTGGCAGTGAATGCGAAGCCCTTCAAAGCCGCGTAGCCTAGAGTTCTGTAACTAGAATGTAATCCAGCGCGTCTTAAGGTTCACAAGTTAACTTGGCAGGCCCTGTATGCCTGCTTCAGATTTTTGCGCTTGGTAGCGATTACGCTCTGACATCGTGTGAGGGTGTGATCGGGCCTTTTTTGAAGGAAATAGGGGAAAACACTTGCCACTCAAAAGGCATTGAAGGCTAATGGAGTCGCTAAGATGGATAACAAAACAAGCCATGAAATAATTGGGCAGAGGGTAGATATAATGGAAAGGCTGTGGCCGCAACTGCGAAAATTTTTAGTATTTCAACTTAAACTCTATATCGATGCATTCAGAGATATTCTGCTTAGCGCCCTGTCTTTGGGGGCTTTTATTATCGACCTAATCAAGCAGAATGAGGGCCAGGATAGTTATTTCGAAAAAGTGCTGCAATTTGGGCGCAGAACAGAGAGATCGATAAACCTATTCAATCAATTCGATGCCCAAGAGAGGGGTGATCGTTCGGTGGATAGCATCATCGATGAGGTCGAGGAAAGGTTGAAGCGCTAGAGGCATTATCTAGCATGTGTCTAGGAATGCCTCACTGCTTACGAATTGGCCGGTAGGGCTTTGAATTTTATCAATTGATCGGTTATTGTCGTAGTCGTTGGCCCCGATCTTCAGGAATACGTCTTGCCAAATCCACTCCTTCTATTTAGCGCACAAATTATTGCGATGCTTTCTGTCTTGCTCTTGGCGGCTGGCTATCTGAAAGCGGAACCGAAAGCGGGTAGTGCCAGGGTATTTGCCCTGATGGCAGTATTTATCATTTTCTATCTATTGAATGGTATGGCAGGTCAGCATATCGATCCACAGTTTCAATTAGACCTAAGTCGCTGGCAGCTGTTTATCCAAATAGGCATGAACACCATTGCTGGATTATTCATGATTTATTGCTTCCTGATCTTTCAGGAGCAGCAAAAGTTCCCAGTCCTTCTAGTGTTCGTCTTCGCTACTCAGGTTGTTCTGGATTCCATTCTTTCCGGTATTTCTATCTATTCCAGTGAGGCATCGGGTTCGTTAGCATTTCTAGGCACCTGCATGGATGTCATGATGCTCGCATTCGTAGCTTCTGCTATTTATTGGACTCTGAAGGGGTGGAGAGCAGACTTGGTGGATGATCGCAGGATACTGCGTTGGTTTATCATAGGAGTACAGGGCGCACTTATATTTTCCGTTGTATTCGTAGAGAACTTTCTACTCGATGGCGGTTCGGCAAGTTATGCAACGGCGCAGACTATAATAGTTATCTCGATTGCATTCCTTGCCACGGGCATGTTGCTGGTGGCCATGCGCTTTGACTACGTGTCGCTTGGCAATGTGATTCGCAAGGTCACGGAATTGGCTGAGGAGACGTTGCCAGAAAGCACGGCGCCGTTCGACAAAGAAAGTTTCAACAAAGTCTTTCAGGGTGGCAAATTGTACAGGGAGGCGGGATTAACCATCTCCATGTTAGCGAAGAAGCTCAATTTGCCGGAGTACAGATTGCGCGCCTTTATTCATAAGCAATTAGGCTACAGAAACTTCAATGCCATGTTGCATGAATACCGCATTGAAGATGCCAGTGAGGCCTTGGCGGATAATGAAAATCCAAGTGTTCCGGTGCTTACCATTGCTCTCTCTGTTGGCTATCAATCGATCACGCCTTTCAATAATGCCTTCCGTCAAATTAAGGGCGTGACGCCCTCAGAATACAGAAAACGAGAGATTCAGGCGCAATCCTAAATTATGATTTACATCATGCGAGGGGGTTATTCCACGTCATAGCAGTGGACTCGAGGCGCAAGGATGTTTATTCTTTCCGCTCTAAGAAGAAAAAGCGCATAGTGGTATTAAAGGAGGCTGGAAAGCGTGATAAACGAGTTATTACTGCAATTTGCTCATTGGATGGAAGCGCAGGAATACAGCCAGATGCTGGTGGCGGGTTACTATAGCTACAGCTGGTTAGAAGCTACCCATGTACTAACATTGATGGTTAGTATTGGATCTCTGTTTATCATAGATTTTCGTATGCTTGGCTGGGTTATGCCCAATGTTCCTGCCTCCACAATAGCCGCTAGACTGCACAAGCCCATGATTATTGGGTTTGTAATCATGTTTATCACCGGAGCATTATTGGTTTATGCGAAACCGGTGGAGACGATTCAGAGTCTGTGGTTTCGAATGAAAATGATTTTACTCCTCTTGGCATTCATCAATGCGTGGATTTTCAATAATAGATTGAAATCCGCTAAAGGCAATTGGGATAACGATCCGGTAGCGCCAGGGCCCTTGCGAACTGGTGCGATTATTTCACTCGTTCTTTGGTGCGGAGTAGTCACCTTAGGGAGATATATTCCTTACGACTGGGTGGATTGTACGAATACGACTAATACTACTATTCTGTGGGCGGCTGGTTGCGTAGATCAGCTAAACGCGCTGTAAGTTATAGTTTTTAGCAGAATGTTGGCCTGATCCAACATCAAAATTTGGGAGTTCGCATGTTAGGTTCGATCTTGAGTCAATATGCTAGATCGCTGGCAGTATTTGCAGTTTTTCTACTGATGGTCCTCGTTGAAGCTCTGGGCATTCGTGAAGCCATATACCCTGGCTTGGAGTCGTTTTTTAACTGGATGAATCAATCTTCATGGATTGGAGTCATTGGCACCACCTATGGCTCTGTCTATGCAACAGTGGAAGCGTTGCACTTACTTTCCATGGCGGTTCTAGGCGGAACGGTGCTGGCTACAGACTTGCGTCTCCTCGGCATGATCTTCAAGGATGTTCCTTCGGAAACGTTAGTTACAGGAACTCACAAGTGCTTTAGATGGGCTTTGTTAATGGCGATCCTAACGGGCATTTTTTGCGCGGCAGGTGTGGGTAACAAGGTCTATTTTATGGAAGTGTTCTGGATAAAGATGTTAGTGCTTATTGCGGGGTCCTGCTTCATGTTGTTTATTAAGCAGCCCTTGTTGACCAGTCGTCCCCATGCCCAAATCAATCCTTGGACGATACGATTAGTCGCTGTCACATCGATGCTGATATGGTTTACGGTAGCGGCAACCGGTCGCTGGATTGGATTTAGCTAGCAGTAGTAGTCGGTTTATTTAGGAGTAGATATGAACGAGAATGGCAAGATAGACGACAAGACGATTGCAGCTTTAAGCTCGGCAGGGATCATTTTGGGTGGCTTGCTCTATTACTGGCTCGGTGAGGGTCAGTCTACGGTAGAGTTGCTGGAACTAGCCTATGGCTCATTCAAGTTCTTTAATAACCCGCTGGTGTTCTAGTTGATGAATCAAATGCTTCGGCAGGTTCTTGATAAATCACTTTAATAAAATTGGGTTCGACAATAAGCTGCAGGAAAAATTCTAGAGAAGTTTCTCAGTAAACAATAATTAAAAAAAGGGATGGCTTTAGAGCCATCCCTTTTTTGTTTTCTGTCATTTACTTCTGGAAACGAGCAGGCCCGTATCGTAACTATTGCAATGGCGAATAGTCTGTCGCCTTCATATAGCGGCGTTCAACCCCGGCTAGTATTGAGCCATTGGCATTAGATGCGTCGGAGACAGATTTCCACTCGGGATCCTGGCCGAATGCCTGCCATGAGGCATTGGCAGCTTCCTGGCTGGCGTGCTCCAAGACATAGATTAGGGTGTCATCGGCGTCTTCTTCGCTTGTAGGCGTCCAGAAACCAACTATCTTCATGCCATGGTTGTTGAAAATACGGATGGTGTGATCCCGAAAGCGCGCTTGTAGATTGTCCAGATTGCCCGGTGTTGCGGTGTATATTCTAAGCTCATAGACTTTGCCGTCTTCCTGGGCGGAGGAAACTGCGAAAAGGCCGGCTCCTAGACCAATTAACAGTGATAGCAGGGAAAAGCCCACAGTTTTGCCGATTTTGTTCACATTACTCTCCTAAATGCAGTCATTTTGTAATCTTCTAAGCTGAGTATAATCAAGGGGCTGCAAAATAGCGATCACATCGGGCCCTGTGTCTACAGCCGTCTCGCAGCTTTGGGCGCCACTCCTATTCAAGCCTGAGCCTGCCTGATATCCTACTCAAAGCTTCCATATTTGAGCCGAGAATTACGATGACTAAGCTACTCTCTACAGCCTTAGCACTACTTCTGGCATTTCCCGTGGGGATTGCCTACGGGCAGCCTGTTCCTGATTCGACGCCGAATGTCATTGACGAGCTGGCGTTAGGCCGTGAGTTGTTGAATGACATGCAGGATACGCTTGGCCCTATGGATTCCAGGCTGATAGAGCCCATCGAACAGTTGGCGGATAAATTCATGATGCTCAATCAGTTTGACGAGGCTCACGACCTTCTCGATCGCGCTATGCAGATAGCGCGCATAGAAGATGGCCTCTACACCGACATTCAACGACCTCTGCTGAGCAAGAAAATAAGTAACTTCGCCAACCGCGGCAATTGGGAATCGGCTAGAGAGAATATGGAGCATTTATACTGGCTCTATACCGAGAAAAGCAAATTTATCGATCAGGAATTAATCGACGACCTCCTAGAGCTATCCCGATTCCATCTGAGAGCCGTGGCGGAAGATGATAGTTTCTATCAGGGTTACCATTTTGGCCGCTCCGCTGAAATTCGATGGATTGCCCTTGCCGTTGCGCAAACTCTCTGGAGCGAAAACGACGTGCGGCTTGTGCCAATGATCTACGAGCAATTGCGGCAGCTTCACCTGCAGACGGTAGCGCTTTGGAATGGGGGTCCGACCAGCTACCAGCTGAGAAAAGTTGGACCAGGTTTGGAGGCAATGCGTGGCCGCTATGACGTGAATGAGACCTTCTATCTTTCGGGTTTAGGGTTGATCAACAGAATTTATGAAGTCTATGCGGGAGGTGAATCTCCCGATGCAGAAGCGCTTGCAATGACAAATGTGTACCTAGGCGATTGGCACATACTCTATGACAAGCCGGAGGCCGCGACAGAGATTTATCGCCTAGCTTACGATGAAATGTTAGCGACGGGTGTCGACGAATCTTTGGTTATTGAGTTATGGAATCAACCTATGGTGATTCCGGATACCGAATTCTATTCGACTGTTGAGGCAGCCGTCGTCGCACAGCGCAATAAGCTGGTAACGCTTGACGGTGAAGCCTCCTATACCTATATATCCTTCAGCGAATGGTCTGCGGCACTTCCCAATGTGCGCAGTCCCCTCTTTAGCGATGCTGGAAACAACGCAGAGAACGATTCAAACTTCGCCTTATTCTCGTTTAGTCTCGCCGGAGTAAATACGGTGTCACGGCGTTTTAGTCATCGCTATAGTAGTACGGTAAGCATGATCCAACAGGCAGAGCTGCTCGCACATTATCTGGAATCACCGCCAGAGGAAGGACTACTGCTAGCTAAATTCAATAGTCTGACGTTCCGCCCAAGACTGGTTGATGGAGAACCTCAGCAGGCCACAGCTCGCCTTAAATATGATCTCGCCTCAGACACAGTTCAATAGCGTTTTAGCTGTCTCGCCGGAAGGTTTAGTCTGTTATGAAGGCGAGTTGCATTCGCATGGGCATATTTGTATAGGGGAGCCTTCAGCGCCTACAGTCTAATTTCATGCTGAATTTTTTGGATCTGAACTAGTCGAAGAAGTTTTGATTCATCGTTTGTGATGGTGTCTGGGTACCTGGTTTGCCTATGGCTTTTGCCGGGACGCCGACCACGGTTGTATGTGGGGCAACATCGTTAAGCACAACACTGTTTGCACCTATCTTTGCCCCCATACCTATTTCGATATTACCCAAGACTTTCGCCCCGGTAGAGATAAGCACTCCCGAGCGTATCTTTGGATGTCGATCGCCTTTCTCGTTGCCGGTGCCGCCCAATGTCACCTGTTGCAGGATGGAAACATCGTCTTCGATAACGGTCGTTTCACCAATGACAATGCCGGTGGCATGATCGAACATAATGCCGCGGCCAATCTTGCAAGCCGGGTGAATGTCGACGGCAAAGACCTCGGAATTTCGACTCTGCATAAACAAGGCTAGCTCGTTCCGGTTATTGTTCCAAAGAAAGTGCGCAAGCCGATGAACTTGAATCGACTGAAAACCTTTCAGATAAAGAATGACCGCCAGATGGGTGCTTACAGCTGCATCTCTTTCAAAAACGGCTTTTATATCGCATGCAGCGTCTTCGATGATCTTTGGGGATTCCTCGAAAGCGTGATCGAATAATTCTCGAACGGTAACCACTGGCATAACATCGTCGGCTAGCTTGGTCGCTAGAATAAAGCTGAGAGCAGACTGCAGGCTGTTGTGGTTTAGAACGCAGGCATAGACATAACTCGCCAGCAGAGGTTCTTGTTGAATGACCTGCTGAGCTTCTGATTTGAGTTGTTGCCAGAGTTCTTGAGACATAGCGGGTATTCCAGATTCGGTGAGCTTGGGTGATTATAATGTTTGCCGGCGGGGATACAACAGGACTGTGGTACAAGTGCCTGGTGTGGCGGCCAAATCTTGCGTTAAGAAGAGAACAGGTGCTTTTTCTGTGATCTGAGTGGCTGGGCCGATTCGGTATCTGCGATGGCTAGCGTCACGTGTATATCGGTCAGGGAAGAGGCGCCTTTGCCAAAAGCGACCATTAGTGATTTGTGAGCGAGGATATTGATAAGCCTCGGCACGCCCTTCGAGCTTTGAAAAATCAGATCTATGGCCTTCTGCGTGAACAGGCTGTAGCCATTGTAGCCTGCCTTGATTAGGCGATGATTCAGATACGCTTCGACGCCATCGCTATCTAGTGCAGCTAGTTGAAAGGAAACACTAAGATCACGATTTAATTCTCGGAGTGCGGGGCGCTGCAATAGTTCATCTAGCTCAGGTTGGCCGAATAGGATAACTTGCAGCGGTGTAGGTCCGTTAGCAGCGCTCTCCAGTGTAGTAAGCAGGCGTATCGCCTCTAATGATTCCTCTGGCATCGCTTGCGCTTCGTCGATGAACAGTACGGCAGTTTTGCCCTCGGTTGAGAGGCGGATCAACTCTTCAGTGATTAGCTTTAGAAGATCGTAGTAGCTGGCGCTTGGATCAAAGCTGAGATGAAATTCTTCGGCGACGGCATGCATGATGCCTTCTTCATTTAGGAATGGGTTGGGGACGAAGGCTGTAGCATACCTGTCCTGGAGCACGGCGAGTGCATTGAGCGCTTTTCGGCACAACATGGTTTTACCCGTTCCCACTTCGCCGGTGATTTTGGTGAAGCTTTCCCCGTTTCGTAGAGCCTCTATTATGAAATCGAAGGCGCGCTGATGGCTTGGCAATTTCAGGAAGTATCGCGTGTTTGGTGTCAGCGAAAATGGATATTGGGCAAGGCCAAAATGTTGTATGTACATAGCTATCGCGAAAATGGTTTGGGTTGTGCTGTGCTGTGCTGTGCTGTGCTAATGAAAGATCTAATAAACAGTCAGTAACTTCGGAACATACCCACAAGCATCGTGGAATCTAATTCTTACACTGACTAATAAGCAGTAGGTTAACGAATGTGGGCGGCTAAGGGAATGCTGAAACCTACTTTCGGCGTCTAATTACGCCTATCAGCTTATAGCGGCCTTCTTCAATATAGACTTGGTCTTCTCTAATTCTGACTCTAGAGATAGGCGTGTTTCGGGCTCAATTGCCGGATTCGACAAGACGAAATAGGCGGTTCTTACAACTTCTCGCCAACGCGGAATCTTCGGCAATTGTTCGATTCGCAAGTAGCGGTCGAATGTGCGTGTTCTTAGGCGGCCGTCATCGATGCTAACGGCCCAAATATTGCTCTCCTCGGCCAGCTCGATTTTCGACTTCTGAGTGGTAACCTCCCAGGTATGTAAGGCGGAGCGCATCAGGGTAATCAGTTGCTGGCGATATTCGCCCTCACTGCTTACACTCGGTAGTTGCTCATCGATGAAGTTAATCAAATGTTCGATACCGGTTAGCTTGTCAAGCAGCGCTGGGTGACTGGTAATCTCCGACGGGGTAAGTACGCTTAATCTTGTTCCGATTCGACGTATATTCTGCTGCGCCTGTCCTAAGAAGCTAACTAGCTCAACCGTATCATTCACAACTTTGCTGTTTGCTAGCTATTTAAGTGGCTCCGTGTCTTCGAGGAAAAGCACTCCGGTACCTTCATCACTGCCAAACAGGTTGAGTTTGCTATTGAACATAATTGTCTTGGCAGATGCTTTAGTTGCGCTGCTATAGGGGTAGGCGATCTCTATACTGATGCTTCTACTAGCGGCATGGTTCGGTAGGTCTTCCTGGAGCCCCTCATCATCCTCACCGTCCTCCCAGTTCTCGAGCGCGTGGAGTATCTCGGTATTTACTTCTGAATCTGAAAATAAAGTATGTATGTCTTTGTCCAGAACAGATTCGCGATCGGTGCCCAGTAATTCAGCCGCTCGTTGGTTGAGGCTGAATATCTTCCCGGGTAGTTCGAAGGCAATGAAGCCTGCATTTATAGATTCCAGAACTTGTTGAAGTCTGAATCGTGAGCTGCGCAGTTCGGAGTCTGCCTTGGCGTAAGACTCGATCTGGGAGCGCATGCGAAGGTTGTCTTCATTGACTCGGTGCAGCAAGCTGAGGCGTAGCTGATTCTCTACTCGAGAGCGTAGCTCTTCATTGTGAAAAGGCTTTGCAAGATAGTCATTGGCGCCAGTTTTAAATCCTTGTGTCAGGTCTTCTAGATGGGTTTTCGCTGTGACTAATATTATTGGCAACTCTATCTGGCTGTACTTTTGTCTAAGCTTCTGGCAGACCTCATGCCCGTTCAAGCCAGGCATCATTAGATCGAGCAAGATCAGATCTGGTTTCTGCCCGTCTACAACAGTTAGGGCGTCGAGCCCATTCGAGCATTTGATTACGTTGTATTCGTCTAACTGCTGGCCCATTACTACGCGATTGATCTCGTCATCGTCCACAACCAGAATGGTGACATCCTGTTCGCTGCGAAGTTTCGGTGTTTCGGGTTCCTTGTTTGCCTGTTCTATGTAGTCGGCACGCCTAATCATTTGCTTGTGAATATTAGTCGGCTGGACGGCGCGGGTCTGATCTAACGATACGCGCAAGTCAAAACTAAAGGTTGAACCCAAGTCGAGTTCGCTCTCTACTCTTAACTCGCTGCGATGCAGTTCTACCATGCTCTTTGCGAGTGGCAAGCCCAGGCCGATTCCCGATGCATTTAGATGCTGAGAAGGTAGTTTATCGAAAGTCTTGAATATTGTGTCATGGTCGGTTCTATGTATGCCAATGCCCGTGTCACGCACTTTGATGGTCACGTTGTAATCGGAGGTAAGCTCCGCTGAGATTACTACCTCTCCTGAGTAGGTAAACTTGATGGCATTGGAGGTTAGGTTAACTAGTATCTGCTGCAGTCTATCTTCATCGCCGGCTACCAAGGGGAGGTCAGGGTCTATCTCGACCCTGAGGTCCAGATTTTTCTCTCCAACTAGTGGCTTGCAGATGGCAATTACCAGCGTTGCGATGCTATTCAGATCTACCGGTCTGAATTTGATATAGGCAGCTTCTTCTTTGGCGCTGGAGAAGTCGAGTAGGTCGTTGACTAGTTTGCTTAGTCTGTCGCCACTTGCTTGGATTAATTCGAGGTTCTGGCTAATTAGTACCGGGTTCTTTGTATTCGATCTGAACTCTGCCAATGCGGTTTCAGCCAGCCCGTTGATACCAAATAGAGGTGTGCGTAATTCGTGTGAGACATTGGCCAGCAGGTCGTCTTTGATCTTTTCAGATTTAACCAAGTTATCGATAGCCTGCCTTTGTGCGTCTTCCTTTTCTTGTTTGATCTGGTTGTATTGAGTTGCCAAACTCAGTGAGAGTAGGAGTGATTGAATGATCAAGCCGGCATTGTACGCATTGTCGGTGAAAGCATTACTTGGAAATCCGGGCAAGAGTTGCTGCATCATCAAGATAATCGTTCCGGCAAGGAATATGCCAATTGCGGCCATGTGTACGGCGGCAGTCAGGTTTCCTCTTCGAATCGCATCGATGTTGTTATAGAAAGCTAGCGGTATTGCAGCGAGTAATAGTGCAATGAATGGATACTGAAAAACCTTCTCGCTAGGCGCAAGGGTGGAAAGCATAACCAGGGTAAATCCGCCAAGCAGGATCTTTATAGTCATATCCAGCTTTAGATTGTACTCCCAGATACGCAGTAATGACCGTTGGAATAATAAGGCTGTAATCACGAGTAGGGGGTAGATAAGCCTCTCTGAGATGTCTACCCACCAACTGCCCGCATTCAATTCGTCGAAAAGGAAGCGTAAGTGTTTAGAATCTAGAAACAGGAAAGCGGCCTGCGTGGCTACCGCAATAACATAGAAGAGATAGCTTTTTTCGCGAATCGTGAAGAAAAGAAATAGATTATAGAAAATCATGGCGAGCAATATGCCGTATTGCAAACCAAGACCGGTATCTGAGCTTATCGATTGAGCGAGAAACGCATCTTCACTCCAAAGCGATATGGGAAGGCGCAGCGGTCGTGCGCTAGTTACTCTGAGGTAGTAATGATCGCCATAGATTTCATTTATCTTTAGGGCGAAACCTCGGTTCAGTGTTTTTATTTCGCTAGGGCTCTCTAGTGTGCCAAGCGTATATTGCGAAATCAGTTCGCCGGCATCATCGACGACGAACAAATCAATGCCGCCGCGTAAAAGTCCGGCTACGAGTTTGGGGGAGGACCGAACTCCAAAATTTTTCCTTCAGAGTGATCGAGCTGAGACCAGTCGAGGTCGAATCGTATCCAGTAAGCTGAACTGGTAATGCCGAAATGTAGGATATCTCCATTATGGGGTATGAAGTTCACCGCAAAATTTTCTGCTAATACATCATCAATAGTTAGTGATTCAGATCCGTCTTCGTAGTATTCGACGGCATTGGCTAGAGCAATGAGATCTGAGTCATTGTCTACCAGCACGGTGTCTGCGTGAATTGGGCTCATGCAAGCAGACATGGCTATTGCCAATATGATGTGTGATAAGGCTAGATTTCGAATTTTTCTATGCACAATTGGGTTTCAGTGACGGCCGTCTGCTTGGATGATTTCGGTAGTGACGCTGTGTTCTATCGCTCTATTCCTGAAGCCCTCAATTCTAGCGGTTCATCAACTCTAGAACAATCAATAGTACTGTCAATAGTACTGTCAATAGTGCTGTCAATAGGGCCTCATTTGAATCATCTGTGATTGCCTCTACCCTATCTATCCTGCGCTCGCTGCGCCGATGCTATTGAATTTGGGCTAGTTAAGAATTGATAATAAGATTACTATTGATCAATGCTTAGGCTTAAAGACACAGTAATCGTTATTAGGCGCTGCAAACGGCTAGCACAGCTGTTTTTCGTAGTTCTCATAGGCTCGCATTTTTTGGTTTTGCAGGCGCAGGAGCAGAACCAAATTCAGAGCGAAGAAGTCAGCCAATATCAACATTGGTTGGACTTGATGTCCGCAGATCAGAGTTTTGCAGATCGATCCGCCGAAATCGGCAGGACTGCAGCGTTTCTCGAATTCTTGGGTCAGGGTTCTACTGTCTTTCGTGACGGCCCCGTCGATGCCCTCGAATTGTATGCCTCAGAAGAATTCCAAGATACCGCCAATGAGATTAACTGGGAGGCACACTATGTCGATGTGTCACGAGCCGGTGACTTAGGGTTAACTGCAGGGCCTCTTACGATTCTTGATGAGGGTGCTCCATCAGGCTTTGGCCACCTCGTGTCGATTTGGCTCAAGCAGGATTCTCGTTGGGTGTTGATGGCGGATATCGTAGCCGGTATCCCGGGTTTTTTGAGTTTAGAAGTTGAGCCCAATTTTGACGACACACGTCCGGTGCTCGAAGAAACTGCACATCCAGTCATGGCGATGGCAGAAAGCAATAATATGCAGCTGTTGATCGATCGCGATAATCTTTTCGGACAGTCGATAAATTTTCGCGGAGGCCAGCGTGCGCTGCTACGCTATGGGTTAGAGAATACACGAGTCTACTTGCCGGGTATGGCGCCGGCGGTGGGAGCGGATGCGGCGAGCTCGGTCTATGGTGCTTTCTTGGACAATCAGTTATCAACTACGAATCAGATTAGCCTCACCCATATGGGAGGGTATCTTTCTGCGTCTAAAGAAGTTGGTTATACCTACGGCACGATGGAAACTCTGGAAGATGATTCTCAGCAGAGTTTTCGAACAAGTTATATGCGTCTGTGGCGATTTACGGCAAGTAATGAGTGGAAAATTGCAGTAGAAGCGCTAAATCCCTATTAGCGCAGCAGGGCTAGTTTTTGATTTCCACGGTGCGCTTTCCATATCGCTGGAGGACCCCCAAGCGATTTCGAATTTCCAACTCTACTTGGTGCTTGCCATTTTCGATGACCCTACTATCGAACGTATAGTTGTATCCAATATTCGGCAGGTTCGGATCGCTAACCACTTGCATGACTTCAACAACATCCGGTCGACTTCCGCCATATTCGACATCTGCAACTGGCTCGCCATCGATTAGTAATGTTATTCGCTCGATTCCAACGTCTTCGTTGAAAGCCCAGCCATTTATGGCCACGACTCCGTGTAATTCGGCATCTCGAGCCGGCGCATCCATCCACGCGATCGCAGGATAGGGGCAGGCGTTGGTCTGATTGCTGTCAGGGTCCAGTGCGCTGCCTTTGTAGAAGCTAAAGGCCTTGTCTCCAGCAAATAGATGCAGTGTACCAAGATGTTCGACTTCCGCGGTGCGGTCACAGAGGTATTCCAACAGATCGTGCTTGGCTGCAGTGTCTAATGTGCTGTCTTCTGCTACAAATAGATAGTCATCGGCTCTGAGCATTTCAAAACCAATCCTATCTTTCTGCCATAGTCGGTATTGGGTGATTCTGCCGTCGCGCACGGCTTTGTCTTCGTCCAGAGTGTATGCCTGCTCGGAGAGCTTGGCGTACTCGACTTGGGCGAGCGTGTAATAGTTGTCTGTAACGATGAGCGTCGGCTTTGAAAACTGACTTTGTAAGAGGCCATCGACATGACTGGCGAAGGGTTTCCAGCCGGCCATCTTGTTGGAGAGCACGCCGCTACCGACAATCGGTTGCAGAGATGTCTGGAAAGCCTGGGAGCCGACACCGAATAAGGCGGTTAACGTGCCCAGGAAGCCAATTATTGGAATGCACAGGATTAATCGATGCGCTCTGCGTGCCGTAAAATATCGGGCGAGGAAGCCTGAGGCGGACCTCAGTGCTAGCGGAACAAAGACCAGTAGAGGGAAATAGCCAGATAGCGGCCAATGAATAGAGGTGCTTGTTGCATCTGTCCACGGGGCGAGCAGGAGGTAGATCAGTAAATTTACCCCAGAGAAGCTGAGTAGCAAAGCGGCGCTGCGATCACCGTGTCTCGCCTTGCCCAGCATGAGGTAGAGGGTATAGGCGAATATAAGGTATAGCGGCGGCGTGACCAGGCCAGCCTGCTTGAACATATGCAGTAGCCCGCTGGCCTGAAACTCCCATGGGTGGCGATCCACAAAATAGAAACTGGCACTGCTCAAAGCATTGCTCAAGTTAAACCACAGAATAGGTATTAAGCCTAGACTCGCAATTGCAATGCACTGCCATAATCTGGGGTTGCTCCACTGCTTTCGTTCGCCACTAAAAAATAGTAGAAAAAGAATCGCGCCTGCCGGATAGAGGAAGAATCTGTAGTGGGTGCTCAAGCCCATCGCAACAAATACGCCTGCAAATAGCCAGTGGGAAAGTTGATTGTCACGTAATGCGCGATCAAAGAAGCCTATGGAGAGAAGGCCGAAGAAAACCAGTGGTACATCGGGAACGGCGAGTAGTCCAAGAAATCCAGCCAATGGCAAGCACAAGCTTAGGGCTGCCGATTCAATAGCAAATTTATAACCAGTGATAGGCTTTGCTATCCAGAACATGAGAAGCGGCAAACAACTGCCCAAGAGAATAAATAAGCTGCGCGCTGCGAGGGTGTTGCTTGGTTCTATGGCGGATCCAAGGCCAATCAGAAGAGCGGTCATAAAGGGGAGGTCGCTATAGGCTATGGCGGGGTTTGCCGAAGCCTGCCAGTAGAAAACCTCGTCGCTATAGAGGTCGAGCACAGACGCCAGAAATACTTTTATTAGCAACAGCAATAGTATTGCAGCGAACAAATATTTACTAACAGGAATGCCAGCATCCTGTTTTGCCGAATCCTGCAAGATTTCTCTCCCGCTACAATTGAACGGCTGGAATGAGGTTCTTTGGCACCATTTTACTGGTGAGTCTCTTCAGGTTGAGAATGAAGACAATCAATATAGTAAGCATGCCTATTATCCACAGGGAGGAGAATAGGGGGTTTAGGAAGAAAGTGCCAATCTGATAGATGACGGTGGCGGTTATATAGGCGAGTCCAGTGCTCCAACCGAAGACCAGGAGTGTCCAATGCCACCCTGCTTCTTTGTTGATTGCGCCTAGCACGGCTACACATGGGGCGTAGAGTAGTATGAATACCAGATAGCAGAAGGCGGCGAAGGGGCCAGAAAACAAAGCTGCCATATTGCTAAGCGTCGTGGTCTCGATTTCCTGCTCGTCGGCAACAGCATCAAGATCGCTGATATCACCGATGGATATGCCCAGTGGATCAGTGAGGGTAGAGCTCAGAGCCAGAAGCTCTGAACCTATGGAAGCGAATGCATCGCCGGCGGCCGCGATGAGGTCTGGTGGGGAACCGTCATCCTCGTCTGCGTTGGATTCGCTGTAGAGTGCATCTAGGGTTCCCACAATAGCTTCTTTGGCGAACATGCCTGTGAAGAGACCGACCGTTGCCGGCCAATTGTCTTCTTCTATGCCTAGAGGCGCGAAAGCTGGAGTGATCGACCGGCCAATAACGCTTAGCACCGAATCTTCAGAGTCTTCGTTTCCGAAACTAAAGTCCGTGCTTATAGAGTTGAGGAAGCTTAGTGCTATTACAACAACGACGATGGTCTTGCCCGCTCTAAAGATGAAGGACTTAAGACGAAACCAGGTGGTAAGCAAAATATTCCTGGCGATAGGAACATGGTAGGCAGGCATTTCTTGAAACGACGGCGTAACCTCATCGGTAAATAGCTGTTTACGAAATATCCAACCGGTAAATACCGCTAAGGCGATACCGAGTAAGTACAGAGCGAAGACTATGTTCTGCCCATTCTGCTGAAAAAATGCGGCAGCGAATAACGCATAGACAGTTAGTCTTGCGCCGCAACTCATAAAGGGGGCCATGGCTATCGTCATTAGCCGATCGCTGTCTCTCCCCAGGCTCCTGGCAGCCATTACCGCAGGCACATTGCAGCCGAAGCCAACAATCAAAGGTACGAAGGCATTCCCGGGCAGGCCAATTCCGCTCATCGCTCGATCGATAACAAAGGCGGCGCGTGACATATAGCCAGAGTCTTCCAATACAGATAGGCACAGGTAGAGAAAACCGATTACCGGAATAAAGGTAGCGACCAGTGTTACGCCGCCACCTACGCCCTGAGCTAGCAGTGTTACCAGAACCTCGGGGGCAGATATTTCACGCAGCAGCCAGCTGACGCCATCCACCAGCACCGCAGCAAAAAGGATGTCGAAGAAATCGATGAAGACAGCGCCAAGGTTTACCGCGATGGTAAACATCAGGTAAATCATAAACAGGAAGAAGGGTATGCCAAGCCAACGGTTTATAAGCACGGAGTCGATTCTTTCCGACAGGCTGTGGTGAGTAGGGGAGACTTCAACCACGCCGTTAATGAGCTGCCGCGATTGGTGATAGCGTTTTAGGAGTTTCTCTTCAGAGGCTGCGCTTTCACCAGGGGCTGGCTTGTTCTCTCTAGCTGGTGGAACAGTGCCAAATGTCGAGATTAAGCTGTTACGAAGTTCATCGATGCCATGCTTCTGCGAGGCGATCATTTCTATGATAGGCAGTTGTAGCTTCTGGGCCAGCTTGTCGGTGCTAACCGTAATGCCCTGTTGCCTGGCAACATCGAGCATGTTTATAACAAGCAACATGGGGACCCCGCGCTCCATCAGTTGCTGAGTCAATACGAGGCTTCGTTCCAGGTTGGTAGCGTCAACGATATTGATGATTAGGCTAATGTCGCTCTGCTCTAGGAAGTCCTGAGCAATTTTTTCATCGATACCACTATAGCCTTGTTCAAGAGAATAGATGCCGGGTAGGTCGACCAGCTCGATTGACTGGTTCTCGAGTTCGAAATAACCGAACTTTTTCTCTACAGTAACGCCCGGCCAGTTACCGACTTTCTGATTCGCGCCGGTAAGTAGATTAAATAATGTGGTCTTCCCGCAATTGGGGTTGCCGATCAATGCTATTTTTTGCATGGCCTATTGGATATCCACGGTAATGATTTTGGCTTCGGATTTGCGAATGCTGACAAAGCTTCCACCTACCTTTACTTGCATCGGGTCGCCCAAGGGGGCGAATCGCAGCAATTCTATTGCCGAGCCAGGAATAATGCCCAGCGCGTAGAGTCTGCTCTTCATCTCAGGAGGATCCGAGGCTATTTCCAACACGACGCAGCGGTCGCCGCTCTTCGCTGATGATAGGGTCGTTCGCGACATGGCTGTATTCTGGCCTTTTAAAACAATAACTTAGCTTGTTAGCGTGGAGGGTTTGTAGGGTTCTAAATTAACAGATTTAAATGTTGTTGACAATCATTCTCATTATCATTTAAAGTATTTGCCACACTGAGGAAACACCATGTACGTATGCATTTGCCGACAAATTACCGACAATCAGATTCGTGATTTGTGCCGTGGTGGTGCGAGCAATATGACTGATCTGCGTTCGAAGCTCGGTGTGGCGAGCGAGTGCGGTAAGTGTGGCAAACTCGCTCAGACAATTGTTAAGGAATTCCACAAGACAGCCTCCTATACAAACGCGGGCTAGCCAGCCCGTTTTCGCCATTAAGCCGTTTTCTTCTCTGCAGCGGTATCTCCTCCAAACGCCTTGTTGTAGCCTGTAGGCAGCTGAATAGTAATGGGATTGCTTCTCATTTAGTTATGCTATCTATATCAATGACTTACACCCTAATTTCTTGACATTTCAGTCATGAGAAGCGAAGCTTGTGCGAACTATAACTTGTCACAAGGACCCACTAAATGAAGTCGGACGCTACCGTAATCAAGCATCTAAACAAGGCGCTTGCCAACGAACTCATCGCCATTAATCAGTACTTTCTCCACTCTCGTATGTATCAAGACTGGGGGCTGGAAAAGCTGGCTGCCAAAGAGCACGAAGAATCAATAGATGAGATGAAGCATGCGGATCAGCTTATACAGCGAATTCTTTTCCTCGAGGGACTGCCGAATGTCCAGAATCTTGGAAAATTGTTGATCGGCGAAAACACTCAGGAAATGCTGGAGTGTGACCTCAAGCTAGAATTCATTGCCTGCCCCGACCTGAAAGAGGGTATTGCCTACTGTGAGTCTGTCAGCGATTTCGTAAGCCGTGATCTGCTGAGTGAGATCCTAAGCAGCGAAGAAGAACATATCGACTGGCTGGAAGCGCAACTGACCTTGATAGAAAAGGTAGGCCTGGAAAACTATCAGCAATCGATGATCTAGCGCTATGGCGAGGGTCTAAGATTCAGACTCCACGTCGATCTGACGATATAGTGTAAGAGCATGAGAAATATCTGATCGAGTCTCCTCTGTTTTATTCCATGCCTACTTAGGCCTGATTGCAAGCAGAACAGCCTCTTTCAGCGATTGTCAGGCGCCTATTTACTCTCTACTAGTCATCCTCTTCCTATGTATGCATGTATCGATCTGGGATCCAACAGCTTTCATATCCTGATCGGGGAGTGGGTTGAAGGTCGAATTGAAATCGTTGAGCGTTGCAGTGACTCTGTTCAGCTCGGTGAAGACGTGCGTAAGACCGGCAGTATCTCACCGGGGGCTTTTAAGAGAGGCCTAGACTGTCTAAAACACTTTAAAACATTGATGGATCAGTATCCGCTCGAGCAATATTGGGCACTGGGTACAAACACCTTTCGCGTTACCGACAACTCCATAGATTTTATCCAGCTCGCTAGCGAAATAGGCATTGAGATTTCAACAATCAGTGGCGTGCAGGAGGCGGTGCTAATCTATGCGGGGGTAATCACCTCCTTGCCAGAGTCTGACCAGCATCGTCTCGTGATCGATATAGGAGGCGGCAGTACGGAGGTTGTTATTGGTCATCGCCATAGTCGGCTTCTTACTGAAAGCATGGCTATAGGAAGTGTGGCGTGTCGCGATAAATTCTTTCCACAACACAGTGCAGACACCGCCTTGCTCGAGACGCAATTGAACGAGGCGGCCGAGGCGGCGCTTGCAGTCTTCGCGGGCATTGGCCCTGGAGTAAGAAAGGCAGGCTGGCAGGAGGCTTATGCCTCCTCGGGTACGGTAAAGATGCTAGCGGCTATCTGCCAGTCACATGGCTATAGCAAGGGCAAAATCGAGCTTGATGCACTCATAGCATTGAAATCGAAAATCATTAAGGCCATCTCGGAAGGTGGGGAACTGGGCGGGCTGAAAGAACGTCGACGCGATCTATTGTTGCCAGGTTGGGCCGTGCTGGTAGGCCTTATGCAAGCCTATTCGGTGGACTGTATAAACTTCAGTGCGACAGCATTGCGTGAGGGCATGCTGGATTTTATGGTAAAGAATAAGAAGACCTTGGCGGTCATGCAAAATAGCGAGCTACCCGATGTTAGCCTGACCGATAACTAGCCTTTGGTTTCGATAGTAAAATAAGTCCTTCTGTAACTTCTTCTCGGTGACGCCTTGTGATAATTGTAAGGGTTTCTTGCGAGTCGTGTCTCAAGACCATTGTTTAAGCAATAGCATTTGCACATCTTCCAGTGATTCGTCCGAGGGCGATGTGCTTTCAAGTGAGAGATACTCACCTGTGGAATTTAATTCCCAGCTTTGACCGCGGTCATTTAAGTACATCTCTAGCTCCGCTTTGACGCGACTGATGTGCTTCTTCTTTAAGATGGGGAAGCAGACTTCAATTCTGTTGTTGAGATTGCGTTCCATCCAATCGGCGCTGGAGCAATAGACTTGCGGATCTGAGTTTTGGAAATAATACACCCGTGAATGTTCCAGGAAGCGACCGATCACAGATATGACTCGTATATTTTCACTAACGCCAGCCATGCCGGGGCGCAGGCAGCAGATGCCACGAATAATAAGATCGATCTTCACGCCAGCCATCGAGGCGCCATAGAGCGCTTTAATAATATCCGGATCAGTTATGGCGTTCATCTTGGCTACGATGCGTGCTTTTTTTCCCGCCAGCGCTGCATCTCTTTCAGCGTTGATCATCTTCAGCAGAGATTTACGCAGGTTGAAAGGCGCGTGAATAAGTAGATTCGGATGAATCTTCTTGCCCATACCGGTGATCTGCTGAAACACCTTGTGCACGTCTGCGCAGACAATTTCATCGGATGTGAGCAGGCTGTAGTCTGTATAGAGTAGGGAGTTCTTACGATGATAATTGCCCGTGCCCAAATGAGCATAGCGCTTCAGGCTATTGCCAATTCGACGCACAAACAGCAGCATCTTCGCGTGGGTCTTGTAACCCATAACGCCGTATACCACTACTGCTCCAGCTTCCTGCAAGATGCTCGCGAAATTGATATTTTCCTCTTCATCGAAGCGTGCGCGTAGTTCGATTACGACGGTAACCTCTTTGCCATTTCGTGCGGCCTCGGCGAGCGCCTCAACGAGCTCTGAGGATTCGTTGGTTCGATAAAGCGTCTGCTTGATCGACAGCACAGTTGGATCTTTTGCTGCCTGGCGCACCCAGTCGATAATGGGTATGAATGACTGAAAAGGATGGAGTAGTAATTGATCTTCTTTGTCGACGGCGGCAAATATATAGCTGTCTTCTTCGAGCAGGCGCGGCGTGCCCGGGGAGAACTGGGGGTAGCGTAGATCAGAACGGTCGATCATTCCATACAGTGCCATTAGGCGCTGTAAATTCACTGGACCATCCAACTGAAATAGCTCGTCGGTGGTAAGATTGAATCGTTCCAGAAGGAAATCCGTCAGCTCTTCGGGGCAGCCTATGCTGACCTCCAGTTTTGTCGCGGCACCAAAACGGCGGCTATGCAGCTGCCCCTGCAATGCCATTGCATAGTCCTCGACTTCAACATTCGACATTTCCAGATCAGAGTTTCGAGTCACCCTAAACTGGTGGCACTCCGTGACAGTCATGCCAGGAAACAATTCATCAACATGGGCGTGAATAATCGAGGAGAGGAAGATGAAATTATCCCCCTCGGGAGCGATTTCTGACGGTACCTTGATAAGCCGTGGAAGAGAGCGAGGCGCTGGCACGATAGCAAGGCCGCTTTCGCGGCCGAATGCGTCTTTTCCATCGAGAGAGAGGATGAAGTTTAGACTCTTGTTTACCAGTCGTGGGAAAGGGTGGGCTGGGTCTAGTCCTAACGGGCTTACGACCGGCTGAATTTCGCTATCAAAATAGTCACGAGCCCAAGCCTTGAGTTCTTCGTTCCATTCGTGACGGGGCATGAAGTGGATGTTCTCCGAAGCCAGGCTAGGTAGTAGGTCTCCATTTAGGATTCGATATTGCTCGGTCAGCGCTGCGCTCACCTGGAGATGAATTTCTTTTAGTACTTGCTCTGGATACAAACCGTCGGGTCCGGGTCGCTGTCGGCCAAAGTCTAATTGCTTCTTGAGCCCGGAGATTCTAATTTCAAAGAACTCATCCAGGTTCGAACTGAAAATTAACAGAAACATGAGTCTTTCAAGGAGCGGGTGCTTGGGGTTTGAGGCCTGGCTAAGCACGCGCAAGTTAAACTTGAAATAGTTAAGCTCGCGATTCTCGTAATAGGCGGAATTTTCCAGGTCTATATCGGCGCCAGCTGCTAATTCCCGGGCCTGTGCAGTCGCCGCGGGGGTGCCAGTTTGTGCCTTGGAAGTATTGTCCACGGCCAAATTCAGTGACTTGCGGTCTGCTTGCTCCGACATAGGGCTCTTTTCCTGCGCAATTTGTAAATCGGGCGGCTAGTGTACCCAATTTATCGAAGGCGCTTTGTGACTAGTGGATGACAAATCTTCTACACGGTTCCAGAGGCTGATTTGCAGCGCTATTTTAGCCTCAATGGCCAAGTGTACAGTGCTAAAAGCCCCGACTGGCCGTCCATATTACCACGTTCGCTTCGTTTGACTCATGTCATACAGAAGTAAAAACCGCGGCATTGCCGTCGAAATCTCACTGTCATAATTTTGTAATATTAGGCCTATATAGTTGACCCCAATGAAACAAAGCCTAAATCTGTCTTTTTGGAGGTCAAATGCGCATCAATGCACTCGTTAAAACCCTGACTCTGTCCTTTCTCGCGGCCCTCTCTTTCTCCGTAGCAGGCGCCGAATTGGAACAGGGAATTCCAGAATACGAACGCACTAGCGGGGTTTCTGGCAATCTATCAAGCGTAGGATCAGATACCCTCGCAAATCTGATGACATTGTGGGCTGAGGATTTTAAGCGAGTCTATCCGAATGTGAATATTCAAATTCAAGCGGCAGGCTCATCTACAGCCCCACCGGCGCTCACTGAGCGAACATCAAATATTGGCCCTATGAGCCGCGAGATGAAGGACAATGAGATCGAAGCCTTCGAGTCGCGTTACGGCTACAAGCCCACTGCCATTCCAGTCGCTATAGACGCTCTAGCTGTTTATGTACACAAGGACAACCCCATTGCCGGCATGACGATCCCACAGGTCGATGCCATATTCTCTTCTAATCAGCGTTGCGGTGCCTCTGCGGCCATCGATAGCTGGGGGGATCTTGAGATGCGCGGCGCATGGGAGCGTCGAGATATTCAGCTGTTTGGACGCAACTCCGTTTCAGGAACCTACGGCTATTTCAAGGACGTGGCGCTGTGTGATGGTGACTTTAAGAACAACGTAAATGAGCAGCCTGGCTCAGCGTCTGTGGTCCAGTCTGTGAGCACATCGATCAATGGCGTCGGCTATTCAGGGATTGGCTATCGTACTTCCAGTGTCAGAGCCGTACCCATAGCCAAGAATGCGGGCAGCGAATATTTTGAAGCGACACCGGAGAATTCGGTTACAGGCAACTATCCTTTGGCGCGATTCCTCTATGTGTATGTGAATAAGGAGCCAAACAAGCCCTTGCCACCACTGGAGCGCGAATTTGTTAAGCTGATTCTGTCGAAGACAGGTCAGGAAGTAGTGCTCAAAGATGGTTATATCCCTTTGCCAGTGAGAGTCGTGCAGGGCACAATGCGTAATCTGCAACTAGACTTGCAACGCAACTAGAGAGTGGGTAACAGTTTCTCCCCTTAAGTAGACAAAGGTTCAGCCTGTAATAGACTGAGCCTTTGTTGTGTTTTAGCAAGGAAGATCTAAAATCGCAGTAGCGAGTCTTGAGAGATTCATGTCAAACGAAGTAAATCAGCAAGCAGGTAGCCAGAGCGTGGAAGCCTCTGACGGAAAATCTTCACCGCTGCAGATGGCTTCGAGTCGTATGGCTTTTCGACGGAAGATGCGTCATGCCTCTGACAAGGTGGCCAGTGTCGCCATCGCCATAGGTGGTGTTAGCGTCATATTGGCGATCCTGCTCATCTTCATGTACCTGTTCTATGAAGTGATACCTCTGTTCGAGTCGGCGACTCTGGACAAGGTAAATGAATATCAGTTAGAGAATCGCTACGACTCCAATTCCCTGCATCTGGCGATAGAGGAACAGTCAGAGATAGGCATGCGCATAGGCGACAGGGCAGATGTCTTGTTCTTCGATGTGGAAGATGGTTCCACCGTCGCTGCCATGGATATCGAGCTCCCGGAAGGCGCGGCCATAAGCCAGTTTGCCCTGGACACGGAAGAGAGTGGCATCTTTGCGCTTGGCTTGGACAATGGTGAAGCCATTGTTGCTCGTTATGGCTTCGATACCAGTTTCTCCGGCCCAAATAATAGGCGGACATTAACGCCTGTCATCGATTTCCCTTTCGGGCAGCAGCCGTTCTCCCTATTCGTGGGGTCAGCTCTGGCTAGATTGGCAGTGCGTTCCTCTGGCGATACTCTGATGCTTGCAGGAACGGATGCCAGAGGCGCGGTAAACCTTATTAGTGCTAGCAAGCAGACGAGCCTGTTTGCGGCATTCGATATCGGGGGCGGCGATCCTGAGATCGATATTGAAAATTATCCGCTGGATCTGCTGGTTCAGAATGTTGAGCAGATGTTCATCGGCGGCGATCAGCGCTGGCTCTATTTTATTTCCAGTAATGGCCTGATCAGGACTCTTGATTTGATCGCCGCCAGAAATGGTCAAAGTAATGAGTTTGGTATAGAGATGTTTCTTACCGAAGGTGGGGTTAGGCCTACGCAGGTGGTCTTTCTCTTGGGCGGTATATCTTTATTGGTCGCTGACGACGGGGGGAATGTCGCGCAGTGGTTCCTCTCGCGAGAAGAGGGGCAGACTCGATTGCAGAAGGTGCGCGAATTTAGTCCCAGTGCAGAGCCTATACTGAAGATGACCCCTGAGCAGCGCCGGAAAAACTTCGTCAGTATAGACGGGCAGGGTAGTCTCTCGATCTACAATACAACGGCACACCGTGCAGTCTTTTCTCAGGATATAAGTAATGCACAGCCCAGATTAATAGCTCTTTCCCCGCGCGGAGATGGCTTGCTCCTTGAGACCAGCGAAGGTGCGGTCGGCTTTTGGGAGGTTCGCAACGAGCACCCCGAAGTCTCCTGGTCTGTGCTGTGGGATAAGGTCTGGTATGAGGGTTATTCAGAACCGGAATATATTTGGCAGTCTTCGGCTTCCAGCAATGAATTTGAGCCGAAGTATTCTCTAGTCCCACTTTCTTTCGGTACGCTAAAAGCGGCTTTCTACGCCATGCTCTTGGCGGCGCCTCTGGCGATCTGCGGTGCAATCTTTACCGGCTATTTTATGGCTCCCGCGATGCGGCGCAAGGTGAAGCCCTTAATCGAACTGATGGAGGCGCTGCCAACCGTTGTGCTTGGCTTCCTCGCGGGTTTGTGGCTGGCACCCTTTGTTGAGAAGAATTTACTGGGTATTTTTTCGATTCTGATCGTACTCCCACTTAGCATTCTTGGGGCCAGTTTTGCGTGGACCCAATTGCCCAGAAAAATTCGTGAATCGGTTCCCGATGGTTGGGAAGCCGGCATATTGATTCCCGTTATTATTGTGTTTTCCTATCTGTCTTTTGCGGTTGCCGTGCCTATTGAAAACATCTTCTTCGGTGGCGACATGCGTTTCTGGATAACAAACGATCTGGGTATTAGTTACGACCAGCGTAATGCAATGGTTGTGGGTTTTGCCATGGGCTTTGCTGTAATACCGACGATTTTCTCGATCGCGGAAGACGCGATCTTCACCGTTCCCAAGCAACTGACCTATGGCTCTCTCGCTCTGGGCGCCACGCCTTGGCAAAGTCTGCAGAGAGTAGTGCTGCCTACAGCGAGCCCGGGCATCTTCAGCGCACTAATGATTGGCATGGGCCGAGCGGTGGGTGAAACCATGATCGTACTTATGGCTACGGGAAACACGCCTATCATGGATATCAATATATTCGAAGGCATGCGTACACTGGCGGCAAATATTGCCGTAGAGATTCCAGAGTCAGAAGTAGATAGTACGCATTATCGAATTCTATTCCTCGCGGCTCTGGTGCTCTTCATGTTTACGTTCATGTTTAATAACGTTGCAGA
>Ga0209308_10000580_pt1:15000-36427 | contig 36427 bp, 28 predicted proteins | sample COGITO_mtgs_1204_3_FD_184806 | JGI IMG/M metagenome (GOLD analysis project Ga0209308, IMG submission 184806) | Pelagic marine microbial communities from North Sea - COGITO_mtgs_120405 (SPAdes) (version 2) | ecosystem: Environmental > Aquatic > Marine > Epipelagic ... | reverse complement strand
AAAATTCGCTGCGCCACCTTATTCTCGATCAGCAAATTGCCGCCACCATCAAAGCAGACCACGCCCAGCGGCAATTGATTGATCAAATACTGTAAGACCGAAGACGCTTGTTCCTTCTTGCGGAAGTTTTGTGCCTGCGAGACCAGAGCCGAGACCACACTGGAGATTGCGCCCATCAAATGGAGGTCTTCGGCACCAAATGGGTGACCATCCGTACGACCCGCATATTTTAAATAGCCGCTATTCCCCTCCACACTAGAAACCGCAATGACCGTCTCATCCTCCCGCAAAGTTTCAAAATCAGGTTGTTCACAGGCCGCCGAAAGAAAATCACACAACTGCGCCGATCCATTCAAATACTGATCCTTGCCGACTAAGCGCTTCAACTCTTCAAGAAATCCATCAAACTCTACAAACGAATCTAAGCTCATCGCAAAAGAATGAAGATAGGCCGCCGCCAAACCAGCGGGTGCAGCAAAGCCGAGAGGTACATTTACCGAATTCAACGGCTCAGCTTGTTGTTTTTTCATCTTTGGGAGTAATCCATTTGAGTGATACCATGAACTTTGCGCCGCCTTTGGGATCATTGCTCACAGTAATTGCACCATTATGATTCTCGATAATTCGTTTCGAAATTGCGAGCCCCAAGCCCATTCCCATTTGCTTGTCGCGAGCGCCCGTGTCTTTCGAGGTAATAAACGGGTCAAACACTCGATCTAATATCGCTTTTGGAATACCCGGGCCATTATCAGCGATCACCACTTCTAACCAAGATTGCCCACCCCTGCGATATGCCTTTCGTTTTGTTACCGAAATTTTTACCGCGGGAATATCACTTCCAGATAAGGCCTGAATCGCATTTTCAATTAAATTACCAAACACTTGGACGAGTTGCCCCATATTTGCAGAAATCAGCATATCTTCATCGCCAATAGGCTTATAGGACAACGCGACACCTTGCTCTTTCGCCAGGTCGGAACTGATATCAATACTATTTGAGAGCACAGTATTGATGGAGACTTGAGCCATCTTACCTTTCTGGTTCTGTGAGTAAAGCGCCACCCCTTCGACGATACTGGCAATGCGTTTCACGTCGCGCAAAAGTACGTCTTTAAATTGCTCTGAAACACGGGTCAGCGACTTCCCAGTTTGAATCATCGATGACAAAGTCTGCACTGAGACCAAAGGATTACGGATCTCGTGCGCCAAGCCTGCAGCCATCGTGCCCAATGCCACAAGCTTATCAACTTCACTAGCACGGCGCTCAAAATCGCGTGTTCGAAAATTAATCCCAATCTGAGCCCCCACACTAAACAAAATAGAAATCTCTTCTTCGCTCCATACACGTGGTTGCTTTGGCGGCCCTAACAATATCATTCCATAGACCTCATGGTTCGCAAAAATCGGCACAATTACTGAAACTTTGAGGTCATTCCTAAGATCGACTAGAGCCTGATAATAATACTGGTTCATTTCCTCGTAAATCTGATCCAAAACGACGCAAACAGCCTGTCGGTTCAACACCTCAACAATCGGATTATCGACATCTATAGTGGGCGACTCGGACATCCGGCTAAATATTCCGGCAGAAACGGCACAACGATACGCACTATCAAATGGCTCTAACGCACACACGGCAACGCCCGTTACATCCAGCGACTGCATGACAGTATCCGCCGTCATTTCAAAAATCGCCTCATCCTCGGTTATATCTGTAAGTTTCGTCGGTAAATCTTTCAGCCTCGAGAGCGCACTCGCTCGCTCACTGCGAAAGACACCTTCTAGCACTTTCTCCATCTTAAACTTCAATCGCGGAACACCCCAAAAAACAACTGAGCTAACACAAAATGCAGCAACACCATGCATCCACATCTCATAGGGCTCATAGGGATGGGAAAAAATAGTTCGATACAATCCAGCAAATAACAGGTAAAATAAAGCCACCGACAAATTCAAAAACAACCCGAAAGCAGCCTTCGACACATCCATACGAATACCAGAAATACGATTACTATATAAACCATATGCAACCGTGAAGCTATAGATTGCTACTAGCACGTTCCCATAAGGCTGAATTGGAATATCATACCACAAAGGGAAGTTCGTGCTGCCGCCAATAAAGCCCACAACCGTGCTACATAAAACATATAGATGATCAGACGCTCTCCGACCTAGATGCTGCCGTCCCGCTCGAATTAACACCCAACCACTGGCAATAAAATAGAATGTAAAATAAGCCAAATACAGCGGCATTAAGATACCCGCATCTGGCCAGAATAAATGCCCGGCCTTAGAAGACACACCTGCTACGATCCACCCGAAACAAGTAAACACAACCAGCAGTACCGCTATCACATATCCCACAGCGAGGGTGCGAGGCGTCTTCGCTCCCGCCAATATTAAACAAAAATGATAAAACGTAATCGATAAGAACCCGGCTGAGCTCGTCAGCATTTTACAATACATTTCGGCATACACTTCTGATTCGGAAATTCGCCACAAGAAGTACGCTGCCGCCCAACCTAAGACTGCATACAAAAAATTAACGTATTGGCGACGGACAGGACTCTGCTTCCCTGATGACAGCAAAAATGTAATCAACAGCAAAGCCGCCAGCAGATTGATCAACGAAGATACGGCAAGGTATGTATTCATTTTACAATTCGTATTAAATTTGCCTGATCACCAAAGGACCGATAGACCTCTATGTCAGTGAAGCCCGCTTCACGAGCTAGTTCGGACAGCTCCTCTCGAGTGAAAAAATGATATAGCTCCACATCCTTTTTTACTTTAATTTTTCCAGCTGCACTCAATAAAACTTTAGCATCGCGATCATTTCCCTCCGTGTATGCTGCCGCGACAGAATCATGATAAACAACTGTCATGTCGCACCCGGGCTTCATACTCGAGACAACTGCAACACCCCCAGGCTTCAAAATTCGGTGAAACTCTCGCAGCAAGTCCACTGGCTCTTTCAAATAAGAGATCAGTAAACTACTACATACTTTATTTATACTACCATTCGAAAAGGGAAGCTGCCTTCCTTCGGCGCCTCCAACGAGATCAAAGTTCATCTTACGATAAGAAAAACTGACTCCTTTTAACTGAATCAAGGACTCTCTCTGCAACTCCAACATTTCATCAATGTGCCGAGAGTAAGAGCGCAACAACCCCGCATCTGTCAGGTCGATACCGCAATAATGAAAGGGACAGGCAGACGAGTCCATCAATGGCAAATGCTGCGACAACGATCGCAGCACCCCAACGCCATAGAATCCATTACCACAACCAGCATCTAGAATAACATCTGCAGGTCGAAACGCTCCGATCAGAGTTCCCATTTTTGAAAAATATTCTATATAATATTTCGCCTGTTCCATTATCCCAAACTTGCCCAGGTAATCTCCCCAGAAATCCGCTTCTGAATTCGAAAAAGATAAGATCTTCTGCAGACGAGCACGCTCGATCTTATTTTGCTCGATAAGAATTTTTTTACACGCTTTAGCGATTTCTAGACGATCCGACGGCAAGCCTTGTCGGCAAAAATTTATAATTTCATCAAATGTAAATCGCACCGCTTCGGGTTGCTCATGCACTTCGTGTCCCACATTCGGCACTACTCGGAAGCTACCTTTCTGACATTGAGAAATTACCTTTTTCGCGGACTCTACATCAACCCATAAGTCTCGCTCGGCATACAAATGCAGCACTGGCACTTTTATCTTTTTAGCATCCTCAAGCGTTCCCGCCAAATCCTGCATCTGTGCCTCAACTAGACTTTCATGAAAATTGGCGGCATCAATTTCAAAACCCAAGATGTCAATTGAGCTCTCACTAGTACCAGCCACATGCTCGCCAAAAACATCTCGCTTATAAATTGCCTGTAGAGTTCGGTCTAAATCCACTACACCTACCAGATTAACTAAACCAGTGATGCGACAATCCAATGCACTCGCACGTATACCACAGCGCGCGGAAATACTTGAAGTAACCAAAATTAATGCATCTGGCTCAAAATAACGGTCAATATAATCCACCGCAGCAAGTAAATCATCCGTCGCCCCGGGCAGAGTGAACTGATCCATCGTACCGTCGCTTTCGCCAAAATGATTCGTCTGATCAATGCGGAGCACCTTGAACCCGTTCGCCGCTAAAGTATAAGCAAGCTGCAAGTTATTCTTTTTTGTCTCCCCATAGCGAGGCGCAAGAATAGCAACGCGTTCATTCCATGTGGCTTCGGCGCCCTCGTCTATATAGCCAACGATCTGCATGCCGCTCGGCCTAGAAAAATAGACTAGACGACTAGTTATTTCGGACACTCCTACGGGTACTTGTCCTTCAATCATGAATTAATATTAAGCAGGTCATGTTAATAATAAGAATGCCGTTGCTTGTGCAAAATTCCATCACCGCAGCGCAACAGCAAGTGTAAACGATGCAAACACATCGCTAAATTTAGTTGCTTTGCTGTTGCAGCTAAGCGATCCATCCAACACAAATAACTATTATCCCGTAACGCACTCATATTCACGGACCAGTGACCCACATTTTATTCATCAAGAATAGTGAATCTATCTCGGAAAATTTACGAGGGGTTATCACAGCGCCGCATATACGAAACGTTGATAGGCGCGCGCCCACCGAGGCCGCCTCGTCCCTAGAGAGAGGAGTCTTCAATCTGGCCATCATTTATGCAGATAGTGGCGATTCCACTCTGGCGAAGCACCTACGTTCACTTCGATCACTGAATCAAACATTACCGACGATCGTCATCGCCCCGGAATACAATCTCGCGACCGAACAACTTGCCTTCGATGAAGGAGCTGACCTCTACTTCGCTGAACCTGTGCCGAAACAGACACTTGAGCGGTTGATCCAACAATACGTAGGGCCAATCGAGCCGACAGCGCCGCCGCTCCAAACGCATCGACACGTAGAAGACCTGGCCGAAACACCCTCGCAAGCCTCCGCGCTGCACGTGTTGCGCGACTTCTCCCAGATTCTGAGTTTCAGCTTAGACTACAAAGCGTTTACGCATCACTTCATTCTTAAGCTACGCGACCACATCAGCTTCAGCCGAATCGGCATCTTCTTGGAGCACGACGTCCAAAAATCCTTCCCTAGTAAGAGCCGTCCGACCACACTTGCCTGCATTGCATCTCTGGGACTGCCCGCAGATATAGTCGATTGCTACCAACTCAGCCGCGACACCGGCATCGGTCGGGCACTCACCGCACAGCCTAGCATACTTCAGCAGCACAGCGGCCAGTCCCGCTCTCCATTTGGCGAAATCGATTCGGCTACTCGTAAAGAATTCGACATTTTAGGCTGTCACCTCGCCATCCCCATCAGCGACCGCGAACGCCTGATTGGAGTCGCTGTACTCAATGGCCCTGTCACTGGGCGCAATTACAGCGAAGATGAGCTACAGTTGCTATATTTACTGATGGAAGAGCTCGGGCTCTCCATCCGCAACAGTCGCCTACACACCGAACTCGCCGCACATGGCCAATTGACTGAAAATGTGCTTGGCTCGATCTCCAGCGGCGCACTGGTGTTGAGCGAGCACTTAGAAGTGCTGTATGCCAACAATTCCGCCAAACGCTTCCTCGGCATGGGCAACGAAGATGCCGAATCCGTCGAATGGGGCGACTTGCCGAACGAATTGGCTGGCCCCATACACCGCGCCGTCGAACTCGGCGAACTCCCAGAGCCGTTCTCCATCCTCGGCTCCAACAATATTGGGCAGCACCAGATTTCACTCATCCCTTTTGCCTCGAATGACAAGCTGCCGCTCCTGCCGCGCCCAGTGATGGTGGTGATCGAAGATTACACCCATATTGAGGCTAGCAAGCAAACCGCACTGGATGACTCGAAGTCGAAACTGATTACCCTGATCGCCAAACGATTTGCTCACGAAATTCGCAATTCGCTGGTACCGTTGACGACCCACATGCAACTGATCGACAAAAAAATCGCTCAGCCAAAATTTCAGGCCTCACTTAAGTCGGCCCTCACACGCGAGACTGGTCGGATTAAACGCCTCAGCGAGCAGATGCTCTATCTCGCCGAACATTCAAAGCCTTCCAACCACGATGAGGTCGATCTGGAAACCGCCATCCTTGACGGCTTCGGCAGGGCCAAAGAGCAAAGCGGCGCAAGCGATATTCAACTAAATCTCGATAATACACTCAAAGCCGCCACGATTCATGGTAACCCTGAAGGGATTGCCTACGTCTTTGAAGAGCTCTTTCTTAACTCGATACAATCAAATCAAAGTGGCGCAGGCGCGGTCGGAATTAGCCTACGCCGCAATGACGAAGACATCCTGACGATATGCATCCGCGACGAAGGGCCAGGCTTTGCCTCCGACACCATTCAGAATGCGACAGAACCATTCTACAGCACACGGACGACTGGCGTTGGACTCGGACTCTCCGTTGCGAAAAAAATCATTGGAGAGCACCACGGCTTCATGCAGCTCAATACCCGTTCCGCCCAGGCTGACTGGGATATCAAAATCGAGCTCCCCGCCACTTTAACACACCCTAATCATACATAAATGAATCGAACCACAAAAACTACTATGCTGGTCGGCCTCAGCCTTGCCAGCGCCCTCACTACTCATGCTGCCGCGACACGCGTGGCTTTCGTCGACGCCTTCGCCACCGCCCGTGGCAACGCATTTACCGCCACCGCCGACAACGCCTCCGCCGTCTTCTATAACGGCGCAGGTCTCACTCAGCTCGAAGGCACGCAGATCCACGGCAATGTCTTTGCGGTTTCGCTCGACTACAGCGCAGACACCGCACTTGGCAAAGACAAGACCGATGACGAGTTTCAAGCCGTCCCTAGCGCCTTTATCAGTCACAATCTCAAAGACAGCCCCCTAGCTTTCGGCTTCGGCGTATACTCGCCCTTTGCACTCGGCGTGGATTGGGGCAACGATGCCGCATTTACATCCGGCCCGCTCGAGTTCGGCGGCACTTTAGTACCCTACGAAGCCGACCTCGTTTATACCAAATACCACGCCGTAGTGGCTTGGCAAGTTACCGAGACGCTCTCACTCGCTGCGGGCGTCAGTTACGACGATTCTGACGTCAAAATCAAAACCAACGCGCTTGAGTTTGACGGCGACGACAACACTATCGGCTATTCGCTATCTGCGCTATGGCAACCCTCTACGAAACACTCTTTCGGCCTCAACTACCAAGCCAAAACAGAAGTCACTTATGACGGCGACACCACGATCAATGGCGCGGGGAAGTTTGATTCAGAAGCAGACCTGATATATCCAGAATCCATCGTATTCGGTTACTCATACCGTCCGAATGAAAAATGGAATTTTGAGTTTAATGTAGATTGGACCAATTGGGATCGCGTCGATGACCTCACAATCGAAGGTGTTCCCGCTATTCCGGGTCTCCCCGATCCTCTATCTTATGAGCTCAACTGGGAATCCGCCTTCATTTGGGAGCTGGGTGTCACCCGCTATCTTGACAATGGCTGGAACGTCAGCGCTGGCTACACCTACGTGGAAAATGCCGTGCCCGACCAAGGCCTGCTGCCAATCGTGCCTGACTCTGACCGTCACTTCTTTGCACTCGGCGTCGGTCGCGACTACGGCAACTTCTACTGGCAAGCCACCTACCAGTATACCTACGCGGACGAGCGAGGGGTCAGTGGCAATAATTTCCCTACTGTTAATGGCGACTACGATCTCGACAGCCAAGCATTCGCCTTCTCCGTAGGCTACCGTTTCTAAGGCGACCTACCATTCACTTTGGGGTGGACAGCAATGTCCGCCCTTTTTATCGGTTCATCGTCGATTAGTCGGACAGTCTCGCTTGAAACGACAGACCGTGCATCTGAAACGCATCGGCTGCTTGAGCCATTGACCGCAATAGGAGTGTCGGCGACTCGCCCACAGCCATCCTGTGTTGCTGCAAAGGAGGGCGAGTCACCCTCCCTCCTTTTTACCTTCCTCGCTAAGCGAGCATGACCCTTTTCATTGCCACACGCCCAACGCTTCGAGCTGCCTAGTCGCTTGCTCGCCCCAGCCGCGGTTCGCGGCGGGACTCGCAGGGCTCGGGTGTAAAATACGCCCGACCTGCACGTCGACATCTTTCAAGGCCACCTTCGCACGGCCTTCTGCGAACGCGCCGACGCCGACTACCCACTCGGGTTGCAGCGCCGCAACTAACTCGCGCAAATGTGTATCACACAGTGAATACAACGCGGCGACCTCAGACGCGGGCAACTTATCTGGTGTACGATTGCGCCCGCTTGCTTCCATAAACACCAGCGGACAATAATTCGCCACAAAGTGATCCGCAAAAAACGCATCCGCAGACGGGAAGCGCTCACTGAACAAGCCCCACAGACGACGCCCGCTCACCTCGCTGCGCTGACAAGCGAAGCCCTCGACCACACGCTTTGGATGCTCGTTGAACGGCTGCTGAATGTCCTCATTCACGCCCACCCAGTCACGGACTGACGCGACTTCGCCAAACGGCACGCCCGTCTGCGCCATGCCAAATGGCCCGGGGTTCATCCCCATGAAAATTACTTGCTTCGGCGAGTTGGCGTGCTGCTCCAGATAACTTCGATGCCCTGCCCACGCGTAGTCCAGCGGGTTATAAACATGCGTGGTCGGCTCTGCAAACTGCAGTGCATCCACGCCCGCCGAAAGCCTCAGAGCTGTGGCAATTGCAGCCTCACTGCTCGAGTTAGTCATCCTTCGCTTTTCCGCCGACATCACTATGACCAAGATCACGCTCGGGAGCGATCACATCGCGAATACGTTGCTTCAGCTCCTTCATTTCAGGAAAGCGGCCTTCGTCTTTACGATTCCACACTACAGCGGCGTCCACCGTCACACGAAAGGTGCCGCCCAGCTCCGAAGGCCGCAACGTCACTGAGCCGAGTTCACTTTCAAACGTCGTTAACAGTTCCTGCGCCGTCCAACCTGCCCGCAACAACCAGCGACAGCCCGGACAATATTCAATCTCAACACTTGGTTTCATTGTTTTAACAAGTGATCATCATAGAGTTCTAGTTCAACAACAGGCAAGGCATCCAAGAGTTGACCCACCGTGCGACCCTCGATCAATAAATTCAGCGCAATATCAGCCAGCGGTTGCAACACGAAATCACGCTCCGCAATACGTGGATGCGGGAGCTGTAAGCGCTCGCTCTCAATCCTCGCCTCAGCATAGATCAGTATATCTACATCAATCGTCCGCGGCGACCAGCCACCTGTGCGCACGCGGCCTAATTTATTTTCCACTGCAAGGCAGACATCCAGCAAAGCCTCTGGCCCCAACTTCGTCTGCACCTCGACTGCTGCGTTCAGAAAAGGGGTTGCATCGCCCATTCCAATCGCACGATTTTGATACACGGGGCTCTCAGCAACAATCGCTACACCATCCGCCTCCAACAGTTTCAACGCAGAACGCATCTGCTGTAATCGCTCGCCAAGATTACTGCCCAATGCGAGATAAGCGGTCGTTAACGGCATCGCGTGACCTCCGCAGCGAAATAGTCACAGATGCAATCCACAGGCACTGCAGGTTTTTCCACTTTCACAGTGACTTCCACGGCCTTATCAAAGCGTTCCAAAATCTCAGCAGCGATTACTTCCGCCGCACGTTCAATCAAATTAAAGCGAAAACCCTCAAAAACCTCCTTCACTGCCGCGTAGACCTCGACGTAGTTCACCGTGTGCTCCGGCGTATCTTCCTCGAATTCCAAGCCATCGAGTAGGCTCAGCAATACATCGACTTTAAAGCGCTGCCCGAGCTGAGCCTCTTCTTTCAACACACCGTGACGGGCAAAAAATGCTAAGCCCTTTAATTCGATTTTCGTCTTATTCATAGCGTAAACAATGGTCCATCACTTGAGCACATTCGCGGTTTTCGCGAACGTCATGTACCCGGATAAAATCAACTCCTGCCTGAATTGCCAATGCCGTAGTTGCCAAGCTGCCACTCAGGCGCGCCTTGGGGTCTTCCAACTCCAGCAGCTTCGCAATCATCGATTTGCGCGAGGCTCCCAGTAGCAGCGGATAACCAAGGTCAACCAGTTCAGGTAAACGACGCATGATCTCCCAATTCTCTGCATAACTCTTGCCGAAGCCCAGCCCCGGATCGAGCAGGATAGAATCCTCTCTGACACCTTCTGCTCGGACCCGCGCAATCGACTGGTCAAAAAACACACGAATCGCCTCAATTACATCTCCAACCCCCGCCTCCTCGGCAGGACGATTATGCATCAAAATACAAGCCGCACCGTGTTGCCCAATCACAGCAGCCATCTGCGAATCGCGCTGAGCGCCCCAGACATCGTTGACAATATCTGCGCCGGCAACCAATGCAGCGGCTGCCACTTCGCTTTTTGAGGTATCAATCGAAATCAACGCCTTTGTCTCGGCGCGGACTTTCTCAATAAAAGGCACCACGCGCGCAATCTCTTCTGCTACAGAAATCGGCACATGCCCTGGCCGGGTGGATTCGCCACCAACATCGATAATCGTAGCGCCCGCCTGCACCATTCGATGAAAGTGCTGGAGAGCCCGAGTAAGATCTACAAAATCACCACCATCTGAAAATGAGTCTGGGGTGAGATTCAAAATACCGACCATGTGAGTCTGCTGACCCAGCACTAAGCTGCGGCGTTGCGTGAAATAAGAGGTAGGCTTAATCATCGAACAATAGAACAGATTTTTTCATTTCTACATCCGACAACCCCGAAGTCAATGCATCCAACAGAGGCCGCGGTTCACTCGGCAGTATTAGATCAATCCCCTCCCCACTAACCGTATCCATTGATCGGATACAAAATGACGAGTTTGTCAAGAACACCGCATCCGCCTCTTGCAGCACTGCAGGAGTATAGCTACCCTCTTCGACTGGGATCGCAAGCGAATCCGCCACTTGAATCACCTCAGCGCGAATCACACCAGGTAAAATACCCGTCGATAGCGCTGGGGTGCACAAGCGCCCTTGCTTAATAAAAAACAAATTCGCAATCGTAGTCTCGGCTAACACACCTGCAGTGTTCACTCGCAGCACATCTGCATATCCTTCCGCCCGAGCAGATTCCAGTAGCAACATGTTTTCCATGTAGTTGTGCGCCTTATGACCTGCCAAGCGCGAATGTTCATTGAGCGGATGCTTCGTTGTGAGTTGCAGTCGCACAGACGTAGTCGCCGCCATCGCTGGCCGCGCATAGACGTAGCATCGAGCGCCTGCCCCCTCTTTAAGTAGTGAGAGTTTCACCGTGCCATCACGGAGTCCTTCGGCTTGGACCAATTCGCGGATCGCAGCCAACGCCTCTTCTGGTGTGTGATCGAGCGGCAATCCTAGATCGATAGCAGAATCATAAAACCGCTGCCAATGCGTCTCCCAAAAACACAGTCGTCCCTGCGACAGCTTAATTGTTTCAAAAATGCCAAAGCCATGCGCAAAGCCGGATTGATTCGGATTCAACGCAGCGGCATCTCCCGATTGAAGTATTATAATTTCTGACATAAAGCATCCACAGTCTCACGAATCGCACGGCCTTTATCGAGTGTTTCTTGATATTCACTTTCAGGGTCTGAATCCCAGACAATTCCGCCTCCGACTTGATAATCTAGATACCCATCCTTTAGCTGCAAGCTACGGATGGCAATATTGAGCTCTGCATTGCCATCAAAGCCGATGTAACCGACAGATCCAGTGTAGATACCGCGACGCGTTGACTCGAGCTCCTCAATGACCTCCATCGCCCGCACCTTCGGTGCACCCGTAATGGAGCCACCTGGAAATAAAGCATAAATACAGTCAAAGACATCGTTACCCTCAGCCAGCACTGCTTTGACTTGAGCAGTCTGATGAATGACCCGCGCATAGTGCTCCAAATGATATAATTGCTCGACACACACACTACCAAACTCGGCCACTCGCCCCAAATCGTTGCGCTCCAAATCGACAATCATTAGCAGCTCTGCACGATCCTTCTCGGATGTGCGCAGCGCCTCCGCATTTAACGCATCCTCTGCAGGCGTCGCACCACGTGGACGCGTGCCTTTAATCGGCCGCGTCTCGATCCGCCGCCCCTGCTTGCGTAAAAGCTGCTCCGGCGAAGTCGACAATACAGTAAACCCATCTGTACGAATCAATGCACTATACGGCGCAGGGTTTCCGGCCCGCAGGGCTTGATAAAGTTGAACTGGACAACCCTCGTAGCGACACTTTGCGCGTTGAGAAAGATTTACCTGATAGACATCACCACTAGCAATATAGCTGCGCACGCGCTGTACCGCCTGTAAATAATCGGCGCGCTCTATATTCCACTCCCATTCGTCACGTTGCGGTACGGCAGCAATTACCGGCTTAGGCGGGGCAGACACAATCGCCTGTAACTCATCGAGCACCACATCCTCATCCGCACGTATGCCTAGCGCGATCAAGCTCAACTCGCCCGTCTGATGATTGAGCGCTGCAATCCCATCGTAAAAACCGAAATGAATATCTGGTATACCTCGGTCGTCGTCAGTCAAATCGGGCAACAATTCGACCTGTCGGCCGTAATCGTAGGCAATAAAGCCAACAGCTCCACCAACAAATGGGATGCCACTCATATTCGCGCTCGAATATTTCGCCATCAACTCGCGCAACAACACCAGACCGTCCGCTGATATCGTGGCATCATCATCTGTGGTAGACTGCCGAGGTTCTGCTGAACCTGATGTTTGATATTCAACATATCTCCCGTCTTTCCCCTCAAACACCAGAAATGGATCGGCGCCAAAAAAGCTCCACTCACCCAAGCCGTCATTCGACAGCGAACTATCCAGCACAAAGGGCAAATGCCGTGCTCCAAAGCGCTCGATCAACTCATCAACTGCAGGAAAATTCTGTAAGGCAACGATCTTCATCTTGAGAGGACATTCCTCACTATTACATACACCTTCACTGTGTTTAGTGTCGATTGGCACGTTGGATCAAATAGAAGCCAACTGCCTGAAAAATGAGATTAGGCAGCCAGATCAAAAGATCTGGACGCAGGGCACGGGCGCCCTCCAACCAACTCACTGCGATAATTAGGAAATAATACGTCATCGCAATGATCAGCGCGATTGCCAGATTCGCATAACTCTCTTTTCGCCCGACCTGAATCGCAAGTGGCACACCAAAAATAGCCAATGAAAACACCGAAAACGCCATCGCAAAGCTTTTTTGCATATGCATCTGCACCTTCATCCGATCTTTCGAGATTCCTTCTGCAGCCTCGGTCTCTTTGGCCAACGCCAAATCTCTCTTCACCATTAACTGCGAAAAAGTCATTTCTTTAATCCGCGCCTGACGCTGACTTTTCTCGTCAAAAATTTTGCCCATCGGCAATTCGATCGGCAACTCGCCAAAAAAGAGCGAGCGCATCGGCTCATCCGCCAGTTCCTCTGAACCTGAATCATCGCGTTGCTCTGCAGTGCCGTCTCTCAAAGTCAGCACCAGCGCATTATTAGTCTGATCGAAATTGATTTCACCTTCCTTCGCGCGCAAAAACAACTTTACACGTTTCTCATCATCCAATTCCCAGATCCAGAAATCCTTCATCACCGGTCCATCACGATCGCCCATGTAAATGACATAGCCAGGGAATTCACGAATGAAACGCCGCTCTTCAATGAACCCGATCGGATTTTCACTGATGGCGCTGACCATCAACTGCTTATAAGCTAAGCGCGACTGCGGCGCATAGTGCAAATTCACTACTACCCCTGCAATCATGCCAATAAACGAGATCACAAACACCGGCGATGCGATCTGATAAAGGCTAATACCCGCCGACTTCATTGCCGTAATCTCTAACTGCGAGGACAGCCGCCCCAACGCCATCAACGTGCCGGTCAACACGCCCAGCGGCAAGGCATACGCCGCCACATAGGGGATCAACAAGCCAATCAACTTCAGGAAAACTATAAAGTCTAGCTTCCCAGCAGCCACCAGTTCGGCAATGTCACGCATCGCATTCCCCAGAAGCAACACGAACACGAAGAGCCCCATGGCTAAGGCCGTTGAGACCAGCACCTCCTTAAGGACATGACGATGTAGTAAATTAAGCATTTGCTGTAACCAGAAGTTAGTAGCCAGAACGCAGGAACCACAAGCCACAAGCGGAGAGAAATAATTTTCTCTCCGTAGCGACGTTTCGCTCTTCACACTTCGCGATTCACGCTACAAGCTTCCAGCATGCAAACCAAACAAGAAGAAATTCTCCAGATTTTCCGCGATGGCGGTGCGCTCCTCAGTGGCCACTTTCTTTTACGCTCAGGCTTGCACAGTGCCCATTTCTTTCAATGCGCACAGGTTTGCCAATATATGGACAAAGTCACACGTATGGCTGAACTCCTGATCGAGGACCTCAAAGGCTATGGCGCTACTACTGTTGTGGGCCCAGCAATGGGCGGCCTCGTAATTGGCCAAGAGGTGGCTCGGCAACTCGGTCTACGCTTCTTGTTCCTCGAAAAAATCGATGATAAGCTCGAACTGCGCCGCAACTTCAAATTTGCCCCAGGCGAGAAAGTCCTGATCGTCGAAGACGTCATCACTCGCGGCGGTCGCGTCGTCGAAGCACTGCAGCAATGCCGCGCTCACGGCGCAGACCCGGTCGCAGTCGGCGTGATCGTCGACCGCAGTGCTGGCAAGACCACTTTCGACGTGCCGCATCACAGCCTTGCAGAATTAAGCTTCCCGACCTATGAAGCCGACCAGCTGCCCCCCGAGCTGCAAGGAACCGAGGCGACTAAGCCCGGCAGCTAAGTTGCTAAAATACGCATACGCATCCTAGAAGCCAGCAACATAGACGTACTAGCCTCATCCGCACCAAACAGGCGGCCGATGAATGAACCAATCACAATCTTCTCTATGTTTAAATTCGACACCACCCTCAGCCGCCTACGCAGCGTCGGCATCTTCGAGGCCATTTCATTCCTGCTCCTACTCGGCATTGCAATGCCGCTGAAGTATGCATTCGGCCAGCCGGAAATGGTACAAATTATCGGTATGGCGCACGGCGTACTTTGGATTCTTTATGTCGGACTGGCCGTGCTCGGACAACTAGACTACAAGTGGCCACTTAAAACGACGGTGCTACTATTAATCGCTAGCATGCTTCCATTCGGCCCGATCGTAGCCGATGTCAAGCTACTCAAAAAGGTCGGGTGTCAGTCAGCCGACTAGCGGCGTACCCAACGACTCGCTTGCGCAATGCTGTATTGAAACTTGCGGGCATGCTCGCGAATCAGGAACGGCATATCCCACTGTTTTTGTAACTCAAAACTCGGTTCCAATGCGGAACGTAAACCCGCAAACGAATCCTCCGCGCCATCCCCAAGCCAATTCTCCGAAGGCGTATAGTCCTCTAACCAAGTAAAGGGTGTCGTAATCAATAACTGACCACCCGGCTTCACCAATTGCGAAAGGCGCTGCAGCAAACGCATCGGCTCGGGCAATCGACAGATTAAATTACACGCGATTACCACATCAAACAGCCCGATATCCTCGCGGATGTACTGCGCGTCGCCTTGCTCAAAGTGCACCAGGTTCGGATCGATTGCAGCATCCACCTTTAAGTCTAGCAGCGTCGTAGCAGAGCCCTCATCCAAACGCCAGGCAGGGTGTAGTCCCTCCGTCTTCATCCGGTTGGCCGCATCAATAAACGCCTGTGAATAATCGATGCCAATTACTTCTCGGCACGTTCGGGCCAGTTCAAAAGTAGAGCGCCCAACCGAGCAACCGAGATCCAATGCCCGCGGCGCATCAGGTAGTACTGATGCATCGACTCCTTCGCTCACACAGCGCAGCGGAAAGTTCAACGCGTCTACAGCACCAAACGCATAAGGAAACTGCTCCTCTGCTCTAGCATAATGAAAGACTAAATACTGCTGTAACAGCTCGTCGGACTCGTAAGGATTTTTGGACATGCCCTAAAAACTATTCCGTATTACCGGTATTTTCTATAGGCTCGGCCACCTTCTTACTGCTCGTGATTTTCTCTGCGATTGTTTGAATAGAGAAATACATCATTGGCACCACGATCAAGCTGAGCAAAGTCGCAGCCACCATCCCACCAAACACTGTTGTGCCGAGGATTTGCCGCGACGACGAGCCCGCGCCCGAAGCGATCAACAATGGAATCACGCCAAGAATAAAAGAAAGTGCAGTCATTAACACCGCACGAAACCGAAGTTTCACTGACTCCACTGCCGAATCAAAAATACTCATTCCGCTTTTACGCTGAGCACTCGCGAATTCGGTCAACAAAATCGCAGTTTTAGTCGATAGCGCGACCAACAGGATCAGTCCAATCTGCGTATACACATTGTTCTCCATACCACGCATTTTAACCGCAATCACCGCACCGAGGAGAGCAGTCGGTACCGACAAGCAAACAGAAATCGGCAACGTCCAGCTCTCGTACTGAGCAGCCAGCAGCAAATAAACCATCAAGACTGCAAATACAAAAATGACAGCGAGACCCGTTGCCGCCTGCTTTTCCTGATACGACAACTCCGACCATGCAAAGCTCATCGATAAGGGGAGGCTCGTAGCTGAAAGAGCTTCCAACGCATTCATCGCCTCTCCTGAGCTATGCCCAGGAGATGGGTTACCCAACACTTTGACCGACGGCATCATATTAAAACGAATGATATTTTGTGGGCCTAGTCTCTCCTCAAGTGAAACGACCGCTCCCAATGGAATCATTCGTCCGTCGGCTCCCTTCACTGCCAACTTGTTAATATCACTAGGTTCACCGCGAAACTCCGCATCCGCTTGAGCCACGACTTTAAATACTCGCCCAAACAGTGTGAAATCATTCACATACAAGGACCCTAAATATATTTGCAGCGTATCAAAGACAGACGTCAACGAGGTGCCAGTGCGTTTGATTTGCTCGCGATCAATATCCACAAAGATTTGCGGCACACTGGCACGAAAGGTCGTACGAGCACCTGCGATAGCAGGATCTTGGTTCGCTTCACTAATTAAGTCGTTGGCTATCTGTGCCAGTTGCACCAACCCCCCACCTTCGAGATCTTGCAACATGTAGGTGAATCCCCCTGTAGTACCCACACCAGGCAATGAAGGCATCGGGAAGCCAAAGACTGTTGCATCTTGAATCCCTACAAAATGACGCTGCATTGCCGCAAGTATGCCACTCTGATGTAGTTCGGGCGTCTTACGATCATCCCAGTGCTCAAACACGACCACACAGAAGCCAGCATTCACTCCAGCCGCACCATCAATTAAAGAGTATCCTGAAATCGCTAGACAGTCGACCACCCCGGGCGTGGCACTCACGATCTTCTGTACCTGATCCATGATTACATCAGTTCGAGCCAGGGTCGCACCATCTGGCAATTGAACGCCGACCATACAATAGCCTTCGTCCTCTTGAGGCACGAAACCCGTCGGTAAACTGCCCATCCCTTTCATTGAAATATAGATAATCGCGCCGAAAACACAGAGGCCAATGACAGAGCCTTTCAAAGCGATACGAACCAAGCCTTGATAGAACTTATTCGACCCACTGATCGAATTATTAAACAATTTAAACACGCCCTTGGGCTCTGCTTGACCAGGTTTGAGCAGTACACCGCAAAGAGCGGGAGCGAGCGTCAACGCATTGATTGAGGAAAAAACCGTCGCGATCGAAATTGTAATCGCAAACTGCTTAAACATCGTGCCAGTAATCCCACTCATCATTGCAGTGGGAACGAACACCGCCAACAGAACCAGTGTGGTCGCAATGATGGGCCCAGTCACTTCCTTCATGCACTCTTCTGCTGCTCGCTTACCACTGAGACCTTTCTCTAAGTGAACAAAGGTATTCTCCACGACGAGGATCGCGTCATCGACCACGATACCAATCACCAAAACGATCCCGAAGAGCGTCAATATATTGAGCGAAAATCCAAGCGCCAACAGCACCGAGAAAGTGCCGATTAAGGCGACTGGAATAGTGATCGTCGGGATCAAGGTCGCACGAAAATTCTGCAGGAAGAGGAACACCGTCAAAACCACCAAGGTCACAGTCGCGAACAATGTAATGATGACTTCTTTAATTGATGCATCTACCACCCATGTCGAGTCGTACACTACCTTATACTCTACATCATCAGGAAACGCACTCGATAGTCGGTTCATCGCCGCAGACACACCATCAGCAACATCCATCAAATTCGATCCGGGAATTTGATAAATCGCAATCGCTGTCGCAGACTTGCCATTCAGTTTTGAATTAAAGTTATACACGTTTGAGCCTAACTCCACTCGAGCCACATCGCCGACTCGGATCACTCTCCCGTCTGCACCTGTGGCGACGATAATATTCTCAAATTCCTCAACCTCCACCAGTCGGCCATGTGCACTCAGAACATACTCGAATGCAGTGCCCTCAGGTGCAGGTGCCGCACCGACTCGGCCGGCAGCAACTTGAACATTTTGTTCACGAATCGCATTAACAACTTCGCTCGCAGCAAGATTTCGCACACGCAACTGATCTGGATCGAGCCAAATGCGCATACTAAATTCACCGACACCCCACACCAACGCATCACCAACACCCGTGACACGCAGTAACTCGTCACGGATGCGCAAATTGGCAAAGTTAGATAAATAGGCGGCATCATACGTATCCCCTGGCGAGGTCAATGTAATGAACATCACAATGTCCGTCGACTTCTTCTTCACTGACACGCCAGTGCGCTTCACTTCTTGCGGCAGGCGAGGCTCAGCCAATGCCACGCGGTTTTGCACCAGCACATTCGCGGTATCCAAATCCACTCCGGACTCAAAAGTCACAGTGAGGTTCATACTACCATCATTGGCACTCACCGAACTCATGTAGATCATGCCTTCGACGCCATTGACCTCTTTTTCAATAGTCGCCGCAACTGTATCCGCCACCGTAGCCGCATCAGCCCCTGGATAAATTGCACTCACCGAAATCGTTGGTGGAGCAAGATCCGGATAGCGGGCAATCGGTAGTTTTACCAAAGCCACCGCGCCAAGCACTACAATGACGATCGAAATAACTGCTGCAAAAATCGGCCGACGAATGAAAAATAAACTAAGCATAGCTGCGAATTCTCTAGAAGTTACTGAGCGTTCGGAGTCACTGGCGCACCATCTCTGGCGCGCTGTAACCCAGAGACGATAATTTTTTCTGAAGCACTCAAGCCATCCAGAATGATTGTCTGACGAACGGCTGCTACACCCTCGCCCGTCGAAGGTTTAATGATCGTCTCGCCAACATCAACCGAGCGGCGACGCACAATATTCTGCTCGTCCACCACCCAGACATAGCGCCCACCAATATCACGCAGCACGACCTCTGCAGGCACTACAATCGCCTTAGTCTCAGTCGGGTTGCGCTGATCTGGAGCGACCGGCACCTGCACGGTGGCAAACAAACCAGACGTTAATTCATATTTAGCATTATCGAAAATGGCTCGCGCTCGAATCGTGCGTGTCATCGAATCCACTTTGTTATCCATAAAGTCGATATGACCAACTGTGTCGTATATAGAGCGATCTGCCAACTCTAGCTTAATTTCGAGCCCTTTGACATGCTCACTGACTTTTTGGTCGGAGCGCTGATGAAGGAATTTAATGGCTTCTCGCTCTGGGATCTCAAAATATGCTTCAATCGTCGAATCATCGATAATCGAAGTAATAATAGTAGGCTCTGAGTACCCAACTAAATTCTCATCATTTACATTCGCCAACGAGACACGCCCACTGATCGGCGCGTACACCGTCGTATAGCTTAAGTCCAACTTCGCATTATTTAGATGCGCCTTTGCTTGATTCACCGACGCGATTGCCTGCGCCAGTTCAGCGGCAGCAATATCTACTTCCACCTCCGAAACTGAATTCGTCTGCAACGCGAGCTCGAATCGCTGCTTTCGGGTCTCAGCAAGCCCGCGCCCAGCTTCAGCACGTTCGAGGTCAGCCTGTGCTGCTTCCACTGCCAATTTATATGGCGCTTGCTCGATGATGAATAATAAATCGCCCTTGTTAACAAACGAGCCTTCATTGAAATTGGTCTTTTCAAGATAACCAGCAGCTCGGGCACGAATCTCCACTTCAGAGACACCCTTCAGAGTCGACGGGAATGTTTTGTAAACAGTCACCTCTCTCAATTCTGGCGCCGCCACCGTAACACTCGGCGGTGAAGGTGGTGGTATTTCTTCAGATCCACAACCAGCCAACAATAAACTGCCCAAGATTCCCAAGCTTAAAGCAACGACCCTCACTAAGAAGACCCCCTGCGGAGATGATTTGTTACCATTCTCTTTCATGATATTTATAAATAATTCGTTCTTTATTTAGAGCGATTCAGTTCAACTTCGCCATCAGGATACCCTCCACCCAATGCACTGTATAGGGCAATATACGCTTGGGCGAGTAATCCTTGACTCACTGCATAGCTGTCTTCGATTCGAGTCGCTGTGCGCTCCGCATCCAGCACATACTGAAAATCAACCAATCCCTTCGAGTAATTGTCCTTTATTAAAAAGACTGTCTCTTTTGCAGATGCCGAGCCCAGCTTTAGTGATTGTAACCGGTCTCGCTCATTAGCGATCCCACTCATTGATGTCTCAACCTCTTCGACTGCCCCTAAAACTGCATTCTCATATTCAAGCAGCGCTTCACGGGTTCGTGACTCCTCGATATCAATCTGACTACGTACAAGTCCCGCACTGAACAAATTCCAACGAAACGCAGGGCCAAAACCATAGGCACGCGAGCCCGACTCGAATACATCACCCTTATCGTTCGACAACAGCGCAAAATTACCATTCAGCGCGAAACGTGGATAAAGATCCGCCTCAGCCACACCTACACGTGCATGCTGAGCGGCTAATTGACGCTCAGCGGCACGTATATCAGGACGCGCGCGAAGCACTTCGGCAGGTGTCTCAATTTCAGTTCCCTGCGGTGGCATCGGGATTATTTCATGCTCACCTAACAGCGTCTCTACTGCTGAGGAATAGCCGCCTAATAGAATCGCTAACCGGTTCACTGTCGTGGTGCGTTGCTGCCGTAGTTGCGGAAGAAACGCTTGAGTGTCGGACAAATTGGTCTGCGCTTGCGTGATGTCTTGCTTCGGCGCCAGGCCTGCAGCAAATCGATCGTTCGCCAACTTCAGCGACCCCTTCTGATTTTCAATATTCTGCTTCGCCAGAACAATACGCTCTTCGACGGTGCGAACATCTAAATAGTTCCTCGCCACTTCAGCGATCAGCAGAACCATGAAATCGCGGTAACTCTCCTCGACAGCTTGCAAGCCAGCATCAGCAGATTCAATCGAACGGCGCACACCCCCTAAGACATCAAGCTCCCAAGTCAAATCAGCGCCCACGGAATAGAAG
>Ga0209308_10000580_pt1:0-5000 | contig 36427 bp, 28 predicted proteins | sample COGITO_mtgs_1204_3_FD_184806 | JGI IMG/M metagenome (GOLD analysis project Ga0209308, IMG submission 184806) | Pelagic marine microbial communities from North Sea - COGITO_mtgs_120405 (SPAdes) (version 2) | ecosystem: Environmental > Aquatic > Marine > Epipelagic ... | reverse complement strand
TACCCGCTCAACATCCGCCAGCACATTACCCGCAACATGCGCTTCTTCGAAGGCGCGCGCCAGGAGGCCGTGCTTGATCAATAAATCCTCCGCCTGACGCGAATAGATTCCACAGCCCAGATGCTGCACATATTTACGCAGACGTTTCGCCAAATCCTCCGCACTCACATCGCAACAAACCAGATAAATCCCCTCTTCGACTTGCCACTTGCTAACCTGCCCACCTAACTCAGCCAACAAGTCATCCGCCGCACGACGCCCATCGACCAACACCGCTGCGTGCCCCACTAAGCCCTCGCGCTGCTGGTAAAACTCGATCAACTTCTGCACGAATGCATGCACCACGAAGCGCGGATAGCCCGACTTTAGTGCATCCATGACCCGCGGATCATGCTCTTCATAGCCACGCACATCCTCCATCGTCGGAAGACTACTGATAACTGCATGCGGGCTGACTGGAAACGGCTCACCCAAAGGAAAATGACGAAGGGAATTCATAGTATGTATGCACTGAAAAGGCATAATTCCGATTTGGCGAGCTTCGAGACAGTGCCACCAGCATTTGCAATACTCGAAAATTCCAGCCACGCCTATCAGCAGTGGTCGAAACACCGCTGTCTTTACAGGGGGCACAAAGTCTGCAAACTACCGCCAGACCAAACACCAAGTCCTGAAAATGAACGTCACCCGCCGAGAGTTTACCAAACAAGCCAGTCTAATTGCGCTGAGCAGTCTGGCCTGCGCACATTTGGCAAAAGCCAAGACAATCTACACCGTACGAAAAGGCGACACCCTTGGCCATATTGCACAGCGCCATGGCGTCAGTACCGCAGAACTGCGCCGCACTAATCGGCTCTCCGGCGACATGATCGGCGTCGGGCAAAAGCTAAGCATTCCTAATCAAAGCGCCGCAACGACAGCCGCCGCGGGGACTGGCAATCGCTACCTCGTCCAATCAGGCGACACCCTTGGAGCCATCGCGCTTAGCCACGGCATCAGCGTCGGCGACCTCAAGCGCGCCAACAACGTTTCCAGCGACGTGATCCGCATCGGACAAACGCTGCGCATCCCAGCTATCAGCAGCACAAAAGACTTCTTGTCGCACGTCCGCGTTGCTACCGCCAAGATTACCGTGCGGCGCAACCACTGGCAGCGTATCGTCGTCCACCATAGCGCGATCAAATACGGCAATGCCAAAAAATACGACGCCGCCCATCGCCAACGCGGCATGCAAAACGGCCTCGCCTACCACTTTTTGATCGGCAACGGCATCGACTCTGGCGATGGCGAAATCGAAATCGGCCCGCGCTGGACCAATCAATTACTCGGAGGGCACCTCAAGAGCTATGAGCTCAATCTCACCGCGATTGGCATTTGTTTCGTCGGCAATTTCGAACAGACCCAGCCGAGCAAAAAGCAACTCGCAGCCTTTACGCAGTTGATGGACTGGCTGCAGGGCGACGTGCTGCAAAAAAACACCCAATTCGCGGGGCATAAGGAACTCAAGGGCGAGCAAACGATCTGCCCCGGCAAGCACTTTCCGCTAGCAGCGATGCACGCGCGTTACGACTAACGTAAACTCACGACTGCCAATTAAAGATTCTTACCCGACCCCGAAAAAGGCACCACAATCCTAGCACATATTCCGCTAGACAAAACTGGCTAAAACACCTCTGGCAGGTTCCGCCTAATCGAGCAGTCGAATCTCCACCATCAGGTCATGCGCAATGGCCTCGAGATTCCGTTGGATTTCCGACCGCTGCGCGCTCGGGCCACAGGCCAAACGAGCCCGCGCTTCAAACAGTAATCCTCCTGATTCGGCTGCATTGCTAGTTTTGGTGCTCAGCTCCTCGACGTTCACACCCGCCGCTGCGAGGGCTTTAAATACATCCCGCACGATGCCAGGATGATCGCTGCCCAGCACCTCCAAATCAAACAACCGAATCGACTGCGGAGCCTCACTCGCACCCACCGCAATCATTACATCCAGATCCGAGATCGTGCGCAAGGCAGCCTCCAGTTCCTGCTGCGCAGCTCCAGAGACACTCACTTCCAGAAGGCCGACGAAGCGACCCGCTAGATGGGCCATGCGGCAATGCTCCCAGTTACCACCATGTGTGGCAACTACCTCCGCAAGTTGCTCGACCAATCCCGCGCGGTCCTTACCGCTAATCGTCAAAACTAATACCGTTTCCATCGCTCAAACGCTAGGCACCAAACGAGGAATCGCAAGCACAAGTCCTTCGCGCTTGAGTATGAAAGTGGGAAAGTAAAAAGTCTGAATGTCGAGCAGTCACCTTTCACCCCCCCGCCCTTAAACCTGACATCTCCAGCTCTCAGCCCTCAGCTCTGTTCCTTCACTTGCCCAAAGGGCACCCAGTTCAGTCACCCCTTGGGTCTTCGCGATGCTACGCCCGCACGAGCCGGGGCCAGCTCGGCAGACCTCTCTGACCATCTTCGCGCTACACGCGCTTCGTCCCACCTTTACACCTTCACACTTTTATACATTCATACTCTTCTTCATGAAAAACGAATACGCACTTCTAGACAGTGGCCACGGCCGGAAACTCGAACGCTTTGGTAAAATCATCCTCGATCGCCCCTGTGCTCAAGCTGTGTGGAATCCAAACACCCCCACACTCTGGAAATCAGCCGACGCATTTTTCACCCGAAAAGACGGCCTGCAGTGGCGTGGCCGTGACAAACTCCCAGAATCCTGGCAAGCCACCATCAACGATGTCACCCTGAAACTCTCCACCACCGACTTCGGCCACCTCGGGGTATTCCCGGAAACGCGCGACATGTGGAACTGGATCACCAAGACCCTCGCCGCCGAAGCACCGAAACGCAAAGAGCCTCTCAAATTCCTCAACCTGTTCGCCTACTCCGGCGGTGCCACACTTGCAGCTGCCAAAGGCGGCGCTCACTGCTGCCATGTCGACGCTTCTAAAGGTATGGTGCAATGGGCACGCCAAAATGCCGAGCTCAACGGTCTCGCGGAGCACCCCATCCGCTGGATCGTGGACGACGTCAATAAATTCCTCACACGTGAAATCAAACGCGGCAACCGCTACGACGGCATTCTGCTAGACCCACCCTCGTTCGGACGCGGCAAAGGCGGCGAGCTCTATAAAATCGAACATGCGTTGCTTGAGACACTCAAACTGGTCAAACGCGTTTTATCAGACAGACCTAGCTTCGTCTATTTGACCAGCCATACACCAGGATTTACTCCGATTGTATTGGATAATCTACTACAGCAACTGTTACCTGGCGGTCAAACAGAGTGCGGCGAAATGCTACTCACCGGCGAAGACAATGTCTTCCCGGTCCCAAGTGGTACATGGTCACGCTGGACGGCAAAGTAATTGCGAGGCTGTGGCTCGGGGCACATCACATCTCCGCCGATTGATCAGTAATACACTCTTGAATCATCAGGCACACAAGGATTAGCCAATCAGGCTGATCGTCAACTCACTCTATTCGAAACCAGCTTCGCCCCGCGTCACAATTGGCGCCACCGCACTTGCCCACAGGTCATAGCCGGCGTGATTCAAATGCAGCATGTCCTCGATGAATAATTCTGCTCGTGGCCGACCTTCGGCGTTCAAAAGCACTGGCCATACATTGATGTAAGTGAAACCTACATTGGCATGACAGTAGTCTTCAATCATCGTATTAGCTGACTGCATTTTCGCAGCAAAGTCCCATCGAGAAACACTTGGCTTAGCCCCAATGACATAAAACCGCAGCTCTGGCATACGTTCACGGCACAGATTCGCCAGAAATATAAAATCATGAAAGATGCGCTGCGGAGATTTACCAAAACAAGCATCGTTGTCTCCCTCGTAAATCAATAGCGCCCTCGGCTCGTATTTTAGAATTAATGTCTCAGCATAATGAATGACATCTGTGTAATGACTGCCACCAAAGCCGCGTGGTAATAAAGTCAGCCCGGCAAGGTCCGCCTCCATTCGTGGATGCCACATACGCATGGAACTGCTACCGGTGCAGACAATCGCGCCCCGCGGTGGAGGGTTAGCGGCATCAGCTGTTTGAAAGGCTGCGATCTGATCTGAAAACCGACGTGGATCTGGATCTAAGACGAGGGAATCATCCGCAGTGTTAATTGCTTTAAGACTGTTTGTTGCAAGTAGGATGAGGCTTAGGTAGAGCGATGCATAAATCATGACTAAGAACAAAAAGGGCCTTTGTGCGTACTGCAAGGGCAACCAACCGGCTTGCGTGCGGCACCGCTACAATTTGTAGTCATTAATTATAGAGCCGCGTCGTTGCGGCCTGCCAAATTCAATGCCTTCCATTATTAAACCACTCTCCGTAATACCCGTCACTGAGACTACAAATCAACCAATGCGGCCCAAATGAAAAAAATCCTAATTATAATAGCAGCTTTGATTGCCTGCGCCCCTTACCTTTTGGCAACAGAGAGCCACTTATCCTCAGGTGAGTATTTTATCACACAATCCTGGTCTCAGGAAACGTCCTACAACCGCCCATACTTTGTCAATGTGGCGACAGATAACGACGAAGCTAAATTACCTGTCTTGATTTATTTACATGGCAACGGCGGTAACGCCGAACAATCATTGAGAGGCTTTTTAAGACGACATCCCGCGATCGCCAGTCGTTACCTATTGGTATTCCCTCAAGGCTACCTTAAAAGTTGGAATATCGTATCTGAGCGATCCAAGGCCAATGACCGCGCATTTATCGAAGCGATTGTGGAAGAAGTGTGTACCCACGTGAACGCCGAGAAAGGCACCATCACCATTATGGGTGTCTCAAATGGCGCAGCATTAGTTAATCAGCTCGCCATCGAATCCGACTTACCGAACGTCCGGAACTACATTACTGCGGTCAGTCCTCTCAATGTATTCCAACATGATGGTTCAAACTTCAAAGCGAAAGGCGACCACAACAACTATCTGAAATCGATCACACCCTCTCCCGGCAAACGTATACTCAATGTCTCAGGAACC
>Ga0209308_10000562_pt1 | contig 37341 bp, 36 predicted proteins | sample COGITO_mtgs_1204_3_FD_184806 | JGI IMG/M metagenome (GOLD analysis project Ga0209308, IMG submission 184806) | Pelagic marine microbial communities from North Sea - COGITO_mtgs_120405 (SPAdes) (version 2) | ecosystem: Environmental > Aquatic > Marine > Epipelagic ... | reverse complement strand
TTTGTTTAGGAGGGTTAACACATCTTCTTGAACTTATTTTGCATATCTTATTTATAGCTGTACAATCTTGTTTACAAGGTCTTACGCCTATTTTATCAAGTGGTACTTTTTTCACAATTACATTTTTCTCTTTTTTGGGTTTAACGCATCTTCCACTTGAATAATTACATATTTTATCATCCTTTACGCAATCTTTTTTGCATGGTTTTTTACCTGAGATAGCACTATTCTTTGATTTTTTTGAATTAGATAATGTAAATCTTCTCACTGGTCGCACTATTAAAGGCGACCTAACGAGACCATTTGATAATTTAAATGAAGAACTAGTTATACGCGCAGCATTAGCTCTACGTCTTGACAAACTAGCTCTACGTGCTGCGCTTGCTCTACGTCTTGACGAACTAGCTCTACGTGCTGCGCTTGCTCTACGTCTTGACGAACTAGCTCTACGCGCTGCGCTTGCTCTACGTGCTGCGCTTGCTCTACGTCTTGACGAACTAGCTCTACGTGCTGCGCTTGCTCTACGCGCTTCACTCGCTCTACGCGCTTCACTCGCTCTACGCCTTGACGAACTAGTTCTGCGTTTTGAAGAACTCTTTCTAAGCACTGGTTTTACTGATGAGCTTTTCTTAAATATTCTGTTTAAAACCGCTAATCTCTTATCTGCAATAGGATTTAAGCATTCTCCTTTATCTTTCTTTTTTTTAATATATTTTTCAAGAGATACGTAAACGTCACCTTTTTTTCCTATTTGCTTTATAAATTTTTCTCCATTTAAAGTATAAATTGTTTTATCTTTACCACATACATTTTCTTTTTCACCTTTGACATACATGTTATAGTATATTCTATACATTATAAACATAAAATATTATTTTAAGTACATAATAATATTTTCAAATATCTTCATTATTTTTTCAGGCTCATAATCTCTATATAAATTATAATCAACTGTTTTATCTATTTTAAAATTTATAATTAAATTTTTTAATTCTTGTATATTTTTGTACCACATACCTTTATCCTTTAATATTTCAACATGAGCTAAATCACCCGTTTTACAAGCTATTATCGGTTTATTACATATTGAAAATTCTCCGATTGATAACCCAAAGGTTTCTCCGTCTGACCTTGCCCATAACATTCCATCGCACGTATTTATAAATTTTCTTTTATTATCTAAATCTATAATTGCACCCAAATGTATAATATTAGGCAATTTTTCACAGAACTCCTCGGTATTTAAAAATAAAAAATATATATCTTTGTTATTTAAAGCAATTTCATATACCGCGTTTTTAACCACATTGATATTAAAAGTATTATAACCCCCGTGTCTACCAAATACTTTCGCATCAACTGGTATATTCAATTCTTCCCGCATATTTTTATTATGTTCTGGCAATGATACTATATGCGGTAATGTTAAAATTTTATTGGCATTTATATTACCCCTTTTATTATTCTTGACCCAATCTGATACGGCACAATATACATCTCCATGCGGTTCATTACATGTAAATACGCAATGAATAATATTTTTTGCTACATTACTTAATCTACCATCATTATGTCCAGATTTTATAATATAAATTATTTTAATATCGTTTTCAATCAGATAATTGTCCACATTACTAAAATTATCAACACCGGAAATGTGAAAATATCTAGCAAACTTATTGATAACTTCCACATTATTATTTTCGTTATTTTTTTCATAAAATATATATGACTTATTTTTCAATATTGTTTGATTATAATATGCATAATCATACATTGCTATTTCTGTTCCTCTTTCCCCCAATTGATTAGACCAAAAAGCAATATTTATCATAATTATATGATAATTAATTAATAGTTTTATATATAAAAATATATTATTATAATAAATAAAATGCTTAAACAACTTATATTATTGTCACTTTCTGTATACGGATATGCTTTTACACAGATTAATACTATTAATTATAATAAAATAGAAAGATACACACCTGATATTACCAAATTAAAATCCAGATTTTCAAATGATGTTAGTAGGCGAAATTTCATTAAATTAGCTCCACCGGCTTCATATACTGCGTTAACTATTTTGACAAATCCCGCGAAGGCCAACGCTATTCCAAAAAGAGCTGTTGTTTTTGGAGCTTCTGGATATACTGGTGGTGATACTGTTAGAGCTCTATTAGAAAAAGGTTTTGATGTCGTAGCTGTTACGCGACGTAAAGTTAATATTGTTGATAGAGAGCATGCTAAGATTAACACATTAGTTATTGATAATATTAAAGATAAAAATAAGGTTACTTCTGCTATCGCTGATGTAATTAATGAAGATAGTTTAAAAAATATTATGAAAAAAGCTGATTCGGTTATTTATTGCGCTGCTTCGCGTCCAAAAGTAAAACTAACAGGTACGCCCGGGACAAAAAGCTATGATGATATGAAAAAAAATGAAGATGATGGAGCAGTTGCCGAACCAAGTTATAATGTTGAAGATATTGGTTTGGTAAATGTAGCAAAAGAAGCCATTAGCTGTGGTGTCAAACGATTGGTTATTGTTTCGTCTATTTGTGCAAAATGCCAAAAAGGCAAGGAAGACTATGGAGAAGCCATTGACAGAGGATTTGCAAGCTGTGATAGTTGCTTTAAGAAACAAGTGGGGGAAGAGCGCGTACGTATATTATATGAAAATACCCCAAGTGATATGACTTATACAATTGTTAGACCGGGTATGTTATCGCCGGGTGAGCGCAGAGGTGTAAAAGAAGTAGAATTTAATCAAGGAGTATCCAAGAGTGGGATAATTTCACGAATGGATTTAGCTGATGTTCTTGTTGCTGCGGCTGATACAAATAACGGAGCTAAGAAAACATTTGAAGTTTATTATAAGGATACTGCACAGCCCGTAGATATGTTTAAATCGCTCAAAACATGCAAAGAAATGGGAAAGAGTGTTAAGGAATGTTTTTTTGGAGAAGACTACAAAAATGATAATGAACCTTTATCAATTGATAAAATGCTAAAAAATCCCGTTAAAGGCGTGATTTTTCCATCGGGAAATGAAGTTAGTGGAGATGATTATAATAGTATGCTCAAAAATCTCAAAATAGATGTGAAAGAAGAATATGATATTGGGCAATTACGATCTTATGATATTATGTAAATATATATAAAACTTATTTTTATTTATAATATAAATGTTAAAGAATATTATTATTAGTTTATTGTTAGTAAATTGTACTTATGGTTTTACATCAAATATGCAATTATTTAGCAATGATAAAAAATGTAAACCGGCCATTAACTTGAAAAGAAGAGATTGTTTTAAATATATACCATTTATCATTAGCCCGTTATTTATTAGCCCTGCTTGCGCGGAGGAGAAAAGTATCGAAGTATTGAGAGAGGAAGCAAATCGTATTATTGAAATTATAGATGCACAAAAAGAAGCTTTTAATTTACCCGAACTAGGAAAAAAGGCCAAAATTGAAAACGGTTCAAAAAATACATCAGAAATTTATAAAAATGAAGATAAACAAATTAAACAAATTAAGCAAGTTTTAGATAATGTTTTAACCAGTTTTAAAAATAATAATCCTATTGATTCAATGGAGAATCTAAAATTATATTGTGCACAATCAAATCCCATTAAGTCCCAGCGTACTGATAAACTAATTGAAACATTTAATAATAGTAAGTATGGTATTCTTTTAGCTAAATTTCACGATTATAGTATTCTAGATTACAATGATAATTATTATTTTGATACAGATTTTAACATATCTTATTATAGTGCTGATGTAAAAGTAGAGGCAGATTATAAAACTATGATTTATAACAGTATTCAATTTAACGATATGTATTATCCCGAAAGTAATAATAATAATAATAATATGTGTTATGTAATATATCGTTGGGTGTTCAAAAAAATTGATGAAAAAGTGCTAATTGATAGTTGCTATTTGTTACCAAAATAAAAATTGATTTTTTTTATAAATTATTAAAATATGTATCATAATATTTCCTTAAAAGATTTTGATATCTTGGCATTGCCGCATATAACTATTAACTTGGATAATTTAGAAAATATTATAAATCTTGCCTTGACTTGCAAAGATTATTATAATGAATTACTTTATTTATTAAAAACTTCAAACTCAATATTATTGAGAACATTCAATCAATTAAATAAAAAATCATTTGAACTCATAATTAGCGATAGTTATTATACAATTTCTAATTTAAAGTATTATTTTAATACACATATTATTCCCGTCCCAAATAATGTTAATGATATCACATATAATAAAATCAAGAATACGGAAATAATATATAATCATTTCTTTTACGAACACAATAATAAATCTGACGAAATTACTTATAACTTTTACGATAAATTATTCTTTATGAAATATGGACATAAAGTATCTAAGGGGACTTTTATATCTAAATGCAAACAATATTATTTTGATTTAAAAAAAAATATAGATGTCTTTAAAGACTATTATAAATATATAGTATATGATTCAAATCTAACAATTTTTAGAGAGTATAATACACCAATATTTAACGACATTGGTAAATACTCTAGCAATATTGTTAATTATCGCTATAATTATATTATATCACATTTTGAGTTATATTCCATAAATATATTCTTGAACAATAAGAAATATATTGATGTTATTCAAAATTTAGAAAATTTAGAATTTAATTATACATATAGAATTGGTATTAATGATATTGTTAAAAAAATAAAACATACTATCGATATCGATTGTTATCACAATACAACAATATTTATCAAATTAACTATGTTATATATTTATGTTCATTATATAAATTGTGTCGTTAAAAAACTAAATGATTTTAATAGGAAAAAAAGGCAGTATTATATTTCATGTATTGGAAATATCGTGGAATCAATTAAAAAGTATTATTCCCATGAAGCTATATACAAAGACGGATATGATAGATGTAAACCCAAATATTTCTTTGAGTATATGAGAGTAGGGATTTTAGATTATTGTATCAATTTAATTTAGGCTCTATTTTAGGTTCCAAGTTTTTAAGAGGAATATTAACTTCCTTTCCTTCTTTTTTTGCAAATTCATCTCCACGTTCGTTCTCCAATTGTGTAAATGTAGTTCCTTTATAACTTCCTAGTTTTAGTTTTGTTGTATTTTCTTCTTTATTTCTAATATATTTAACATCAACAATATCATCAGGCTTATAATCTTTTAGAATTTTATTTAGATCATTCGGGCTATTTATGGCATTATTATCAATCTCTATAATAATATCACCAACTTGTTCTACCCTTTTTGTTTTATCATTTCTTGTTACTCCATGAATACCCGCTTCAAAAGCAGGAGAATCTTCTGGAACATCTAATACTAATACTCCTTTGTCAATAATCGGCACACCACTTTTCTCAGACTCTACAATTGTTGGGTTGCGTTCCATGTAAGAGATTCCCAAAATAGCGCGTTTTACAAATCCAGTATCAATAATATCTTTAATAGATTTTACGGCTCTTTGTATTGGAATGGCAAATCCTATTCCAGCCGATACGCCCATTCCAAGCGATGCTGTATTAATTCCAATAATTTCACCATCGCTATTTAATAGAGGACCTCCGCTATTTCCAGGATTAATTGCTGCATCTGTTTGAATAATTCCATTGATTTTTCTACCAGTCGGTGCTGTAATTTCACGATTAGTTCCAGAAACAATACCCGTCGTCAATGTATGATCTTGACCAAATGGATTACCAATTGCAAATGCAAATTGTCCTATTACTGGGTTGACATCTTTATTATATTTAATAGATTTAAGCTTTTCATTGTCTTTTAAGTCAATTTTGAGAACAGCCAAATCAGTATCTGGATCTACGCCCGTTAATTTAGCTTTATACTCCTTTTTATTATTATCTTTATCTGTTATAGTTACAATTGCACTATCAACTTTATTAATAACATGAAAATTTGTAATAATATGTCCAGAATCATCCCATACAAATCCCGAACCTACTCCTTTCGGCAAATCATCTTTATTTAAATTATATTTATCGGCCATACTTCCATATTCGGTACTAATATAACAGATTGATGGCGTGGCATCTTTAAACAATCTATTTTGCACATTTTCTAGAATTTTCAAATTATTTTGTGGATTCTTAATGGTTTGAAATAAGTTTAAAAAGCACAATGATGCTGTTGTTCCATACAATAAAGCATATCGTCTCGGTGTCTTATATTCACCATTCTCAATTGCCATTTTAATAGTTCCCATTTTATTATAACTACTTATAGTTTTCCTAATTTTAATTGTATTTAAACCACTTAGATTATTTACAGATGTAAATCCATGTACAATATTTACTAAGAATAGTAACGAATATATAATTTGTGACCTCATTTTTATATATTATATTATATTCTTTTTATATATAATTATGAATAAATATATGATAGCTGTTAGTTTTCTTGCTTTATTTAGCTTTCTTACCGCTATATATTTAGGAAAATATTATGCAAGTATACCTGCAATATCCGTTTTTATAACTTCTATATTATTCTGGTCTAAACCAGAAGAAAAATGGCGTATGTATATTGACATTGTTGTTGTACAACTGGCATTATATTATTCTATCTTTTATGCATATTACAATATGGATTTACATAAATTTCGTCGCTACTTTACAGTATTAGCTGTATCTTTAATATACTTTGCATTTGCTATATTATCCTGGAATCTTAATCCATATATAAATCATACAAATATTAGTTTCTTTAAGACTATAACCATTATGCTACATAGCATGGCTACTTTTATTACCAATTGCTCTAATATTATTATGTATACTTCTATTACTTCTATTTAAAAAGAGTACATAATTCTCTAAATCTCTTGACTTTCTTAAACTTCTTGAAAATTATAAAAAAATAAGATTATGTACTCAAAATAAAGAATTAGGAGATAATGATTATTTTTTTTTGCTTAGTTTAGTTGGCTTTTTTGCTTTTTGTTTCATTAATGCTTTATAATCTTTAATAGTAGTTAGCTTACCTTTATGCTTAACATATTCTTTGCGATCTCCTTGTATTTTATATATAGATATCATTTTCCCTAGGATTTCTTTCTTAGGTAATTTTTTGGATTTTTTGGCGCCACCGCGATGCTTATCTTCTTCATCCTTATCGCGTATCATCTGTAAAGATATATTTTTTTCCATTTCTCTTTGTTCTAGTGTTTTTAATTTGTCTACAATTTTTTTCATTTTTTCAAAGTCATATTCAACCAAGACTTCCCATTGTCTGTATTCTTTTTCTTTTTTATCGCCAAATTTTTCATATAAATAATTACTAAGTTCTTTTGTATCTTCCATTCCTTTTATTGCTTTTTTTTTATTCTCAGCTATAAGCTGTTTGCTTTCTTCTTCTAATTGTTTCTTCAATGCTGCCTCTTTAGCATCACGCGCTGGCTTTTCAGCTTCATACTTTTTCTCCAATTCTGCTAATTTTTTTTTATTTTCTTCATGTTTGCTTTCTAACTCTTTAACTTTCTCTTTAATTTTATCATCAATTTGTTCATTAATACGCTGTTCGAGAGTTTGTGATTCATTATCATCTTCGCCTTCTTTTAGAGTTAATTTAAAATTTAATTTATATGGTAATATAATATGATTAGGTGAATACACGCTGTCATCCCATTTCCCTTTATCTATATGATTTCTAATCATAGCAAAAGTATTTAAATCTTTTATATCACATTCTTTAATATCTGAATGTTTTTTAACTTCATTAGGTTTATCAATTCCTTTTGTGAAAAGGAAGCGCCAGGAGCTGCCTTCCTTGATTATTTCTGGGTCTTGGCTTGTCTGTGTGTCTGTACCATCATATACAATACTTTCATACTTATCACCATGAGATTGTAAAACTTCTAATATTTTTCTAGATACAAAAGAATCAATATAATATTCATTATCTTCTGAATTATAATTAGGATAATTAGAATCTTTTATTTGTTGGGTTGTATTCCATTGTTCTAGAACGGGAAAAAGAAACTTTCCAGTCTTATTGTTAAAAGCGATTACCACCTTCACGGTATTTGTATCTTTTGAACCACCACCACCTTTTTGTTCATTATCTTTTTTAACTTGTTTACTTACATTTTTTTTAACATTACCTTTCTTTGGCATTGTTAGCTTTTTTTCTAATATATATAAATATATTTAATTTTCATATAGATTCTGGTTAGGTTTCTTTAAAACTATTACAATTATGTTACATAGCATGGCTACTTTTATTACCAACTGCTCTAATATTATTATGTATACTTCTATTACTTCTATTTAAAAAGAGTACATAATTCTCTAAATCTCTTGACTTTCTTAAACTTCTTGAAAATTATAAAAAAATAAGATTATGTACTCTTTTTCTTTGGCTTTACTTTTTGTTTTATTAATGCTTTATAATCTTTAATAGTAATTAGCTTACCTTTATGTCTAACATATTCCTTGCGATCTCCCTTTATTTTGTAGATTATCATCACTTTACCTAGAATTTCTCGTTTTGAATGTTTTTTGCCTCCTAGTGCTTCACCAAGAAGTGCTTCACCGGGTTGTGCTTCACCGGGTTGTGCTTCACATTTTTTTAATTCTTTTATAATTATTCTCATTTCATTTAAGCTAGTTTTAACAAGCCAACCCCATTTATATGCAGAGCTTATTCTCTCATTTAAATATGTAGTAAGTTCTAATACTTCTTTATTTAGCGTTTCTTTTTTATCAGAAATTTTTTTTTGCAAATCATCAATTGATAAAGAATTAAAATACTTATCAAGCCTTTTTTTAATATTATCACTAATTATTTTTGCGAATTTTTGTAATTTATCAGAAGCTAATTCAGTATTTTTCCCGACAGGAGTTAATTTAAATATTAATTTTTTTGGGAATACAATCTCATTAATATGAATATCCAGCATGCCATGGTCTTCATATTTCGTTTTAGTTATAGCAAAAGTTTTTAAATCATTTGCATCAGTATCAATAGTTTTAACATCGGTACCTGGCATAATATTATCTCTATTGGACCAAAATTTATTTTTGGGAAATGCCTTCATCAAAGAAGATCTTACATATATAATACTTTCAATTTCTTCATTTAATACTTTATTCGAAAGCTGAATACAACCCTCTTGTAAAACATATAATATACTACTAGATAAAAGAGTATCAATATAATAAGTATTTTTACTTTTTCGTTTTTTAAGATCTTTAAGATCTTTATCTTTAAGATCGTTAAGAATTCTAAGTTGTTCTAATTTTTGCCAAATATTAAAGGTATAATCATTATCGAGTAGTTCGATATCACAATCAATCTCAATTTGGTTTATAGTATCCGTTGTAACCTTTGTATATTTATTAATTAGTTCTTTTTCAAATGATTCCTTTTTCTCATTTATTTTTATTAATTTAGCTTCAGGTATTTCTTTTCCAAGAATTATAAATTTTAAGTTTGTTGGAAACTTATATTTTCTTGCGCCAATTTCGTCGCGAGTGTCGCCGACACCACCAGGTAGAATATCATACGTTGCAAAAGTATATTTATTAGGTACTAACTTATCTTTCTTATCTTTCATATCTGCAAGGCTCTTTTGACTGTATATTTTGTTGGATTCTAGCACAAGTGGGTTACTACTACTATCAGATTGAATATCAATATATTTATTAGTGTGCATATATTCTACTTCTGTAAACTCATGTTCGGACATAATTGTATATATAAATTCAATTATATCAGTGGATAATTCAATGCTTTTTTGTAAAGTAAATTGGTCACTCAATATCTTACTTACATCTAGATTTATAACGATATTGGAACGTTGGGTTTCAGGTTGGGTTTCAGCATTACTGCTCTGGCTTTTTTTAGAACGATCCCACGTCATCCACGAAGGCACCTTGAACGGAAGCATTCCCCCCTTATTTTGTTGTTTATCTTTTTTGACTTGTTTACTAACAATTTTTTTAACATTGCCTTTTTTTGGCACTATTAGATATTTCTCTAATATATATATATAATATTTATTTTTCATATAGATTCTGGTTTAGTCAAGCTATCCCAGAACAGAATTGTTCTGATTTTTTCAAAAATTGATAGCTATAACCGCCTTTTACAGGCATCACACTATCAAGTATGACTGAACAGAACAAGTTCAAGCTTTGCATCCTCCCTACCCAGATGGGTAAGACCTTTGTTACCATCAACAAAATCTTAGATGAAATTAAGCACGATCCCACGAAAGGCAGGAGTGTTCACTTTGTTCTCACCATGAACACTCTCCTCAACAATAAACAGTTCGCGAACAGACTTAGTGATATTAAAGAGGAACATGGTGAAAATTCGGTTGCTATTTTCGCTTCTACCTATAAGGGAGATTTAACTCACATTGATAGTCTCTGTAAGCTTATCAGCTTTTCCAAGGACCCGGCCAAAATGCCAAAAATTATTGTTGCATGCAGCAATTACAGGCGTTTCGACGACTGCTTCAAATACATGGAGTTCCTCAACAACAACGAAACAGCTATCACGCGTAGCTTCGTGTATTTTGACGAGCTCCACAAGTATATCAAGTCTAAGAAGGCCGATATCCGAGGAAATATTGAGAAGATGGATGATTATGATATTGTCCATGGTATCATGGCAATGACAGCTACTCCTGATGTTCTCTGGAATAAATCCAACGAAGACCCTGATGACTATTGGAGCAAAATCACTATTATCAACATAGCAGAACATAACGAAAAGAACTATGTTGGTTGGGAAGATATGGCATTTCATCACTCCAAGTTTGTTCTAGAAGATGATTCAAATGAAGAAGACCTTTATTATAATGAGCTATACAACATCAAATATGCCGAAGAAATAATTTACAAGAATCCGGAAATCTTAGCCGAAGGTTCTCGCAGTTTTATTCCAGCTACGCGTAAACGCAAAACTCACAACATGATTCGTTCAATGGTCATGCGTGTAAATCCCGATACAGTAGTAGTAATACTAAACGGGGTTGAAAAAAATATTTGCTATCTTGATAAAGAAGGCAAAATCGCAAAGATTGATTTGGTCCTCAAATCAGGAGAATTAGGCGACTTAATAGCATTACACCTTCACGAAAACATGATATTCAATAGACCATTAGTTGTTACGGGATATCTTTGTGTGGGGATGGGACAGACGCTCGTTTCAAAGGACCTTGGTGCTTTTACAACTGCCATCCTTGGATATAGTAAAATCACTAATGATAATCTATATCAGTTATTCGGTCGTATTACTGGGCGTATTAAGAGTTGGGTAGATAATCCCATTAAAACTCAGGTATTCTGTTCTAGGATAAATAGCACAATCTGCAAGAAAATGGAAGAATGTGCTAAGAATATCGTAGCTAAGCATAACGGCAAACAGCTGGGTAACGATAAATATCGCGAGCCTATTAACGAAGATAAAGATATAATCAAAAACTTCGCAGGCATCAATATTCTTGAAGACTAATACCTAATCACAAACAATGGAGCAGTAGATTTCTTAGCAGGTAATATATATTCTATGTTTTTATTTATTTCTTCGAATAGCAAAGTACCCTTATAGTCTTTTATATCATCTTCATCTTGTTTTATATATTCATTTGTTATTTTTTTATACTCTTCAATAAAAGAACATAATTCCGGATTATATAAATTTAATGTACTGCCATTTTTTAGCTTATAATTTTTGAGTTTTTTTGCAATATCTAATACAATAGCAAGCCTATCTGATTTATTATTATATTTTGTCATTATAATTATTAGTAATATTAATGTTTAAATGTTATATCTAATCGCTTTCTAATTTTCTATTTTTTTTATTGTATTTAAATCAAATAATGTTCCGCTACTTATATTTTTATTCTTTTTATATAAAACATCATCCGATTGTGATAGTTTATTAATAGAAGTATAATTATCAATAAAATACTTACTAGTATTTGAAATATTACTCCCGCAACTATTAGCTCTACTAAGACTTTTAACAGATGTATTATCACAAATAGATAATTTTGATATTTTATAATCCAGCCGTTCTATATTAGCCATTAACTTATTTAATTTTATAAATAACAAAGATACAAATATCAAATTTAAAAGGTTAAATGATATAATAATATATATCATATTATATATTAATTACTTATTTATTTTATGTATTCTATTTGTGATAGATTATATCTAGATATTCATAAAAATGAAGAAGAAACTTTAAAAATTATTAAAAATAGCAAGGATTATATTACTTCAACGGAATTTCATGAATCATATATTCCATTAAAAAATGACTACGGGCCAATGAATATTGGTAGCATTATAAATTTCTGCGATTTTATTGATGACAAAATGCATAGCTCGCAACTTTTACATAGAAATATTGTTTATTATATTTATTTATTAAATGATAAAAATAATGCTTATTTATTAAATGCTGTTTTTATGATGGGTTGTTACTTGATAATTAAAAAAAACATATGCGTTGACAAGATTATATTTGATATATTACATATATTTAATGATCATCCATGCTATTTTATAGATTGTATATCTGAATGGGGTGGGTATTATTCTTCAATAATGGATTGTTTGCGATCAATAAGTTTCGTATATAAAAATGATATTGAAGAATTAAATAACTTTGATATTGAAGATTATGAATATCTAACAGATTTTTCTCAAAGAGATATGAATATAATTGCTAATAAATTTATTGCAATGAGATGTCCTTCGCAAAAAAATATCCACGAGGTATGCAATGAACTCAAAAAAAGAAACGTAAAATTGGTTATTAGATTAAATAAGGATAATAATTATGATAGTAAAATATTTGAAAATCAAGAAATAGATGTACTAGATTTATATTTTGATGATTATTCTGTTCCGTCTATAAAAATAATTAAAAAGTTTATGAATGCTGTCAATGATATTGATTATTCAGATAAGATTGCCATTCATTGTCGCGCAGGTTTAGGGAGAACAGGTATATTAATTTGCGTTTGGCTTATAATAAAATTAAATTTTAAACCCGCGGAAGCAATAGCATATATTAGAATTATGAGACCGGGATCAATAATGGGTAGTCAAGGATTCTTCCTCGAATCAATAGAATATTTCAAAAGGTTTATTTGATATATCTTTGATATGGCAATACAATTACATATTCATCATATTTATTTCTTACAATATCCAAACTCTTATCTCTTTTATTATATTTTTTTTTATCACTATTATTGGGCTTATCACTATTATTGGATTTAATTGAATTTTCTTTACGAGCATTTTGCTCTCGGAATCTTATATGATTTTCATTGTATGTTTTATCAGATTCGTTATCTGAACTTTGTACTAAATCATCTTTTATATTATAAGATTATTGTATTTTGTATTTATTTCTTGATTTGATACTTTTTCTTTTACACCTTTGAACATTTAAAACGCCGACCTAATTCAAATATTTTTTAGGTTTTCTTTTCCTTGTTGATGATTTTTTTACATATTTTTCATTCCTATCATATGCTCCTTTTATTAGATTTTTATAAATATGTATTGGTATTTCATGCAATACATCTTTTACATTATTAACTAATTCATTATATGTTAATCCCTTTTTCTTCTGTAATCGTGATTTCAATACATTAAAGTATCCTTCAATCGCATTTGTATAATGTTGATATGGAACAGCATATAATAAGTTATTATCCTTTTTAATTGCATCTTTAACAAGTTGATTTCTATGACTACTTGCATTATCTAAAATAATTAATTTATTCTTGTACTTTCCATTAATAAATTTGTTAATAAAATCAACCATCCTATTACTATCAATACCTCCTTTTTTATATACTTCATAACCGATTACACCTTTTGAAGAAATAGCAAATATACCAGTATATTTTTTGAATACTTCTTGGCTTTCTGTTTTAACAATACATCTTTTACCTAATTCTTCATAACACTTTCTTCTAATCATAAATGAGTTTAATGAAGTTTCATCAATGCATATAATATTATTTAAACTATGTTGTTTTATTTTACTATAAAATTCTTTGATTTGATTTTTTATTATAATTGGTTTTTTATATCTTGTTTTAGAAACATGTCGTAATCGTGTTTGTTTTAGTGTAATATTAATATCTCTAACAATTCTTCCCAAATGAACTCTTGATAGTGTTAAATCTGGATATTTTGTTTTTAATTTAGTTAATAACTCATCCATAGTAATCGTTTTATTTTTCCCAAGTTGGTGCTTTATAAATGAAATATGACTATTACTAATTTTATATGCTGTATAATCTCTTTTCTTTCGTGTAATGTTATTAGTGGATTTATATTTATCTACCCACCTCATTAAACTTCTTTCAGAACAACCGAATATTTTACAAGTATGGACTTGATTTTTAGAATGTGATAAATAGTATTTAACTGCTGATAATTTATAATCATTACTTTTATGAGTAGGCATATTATTTATATATAATATATAATATATAATATATATAAATAATGTATGATATAATTATTTTTGGTGGTGGTTTATCAGGATTAACATTAGCCCACGAATTAATTAAAAAAAAGTTTAAGATATTAATCATTGAAAAAGATAATGAATTAGGTGGAATGGTACGAAGTGATACAAACAAAAATTTATTTCCTTCAGAACACTCTTGGAGAGGTTATGCCCCGTTTTATAAAAATACTTTCCAATTAATGAAAGAGATACCTTATTATGATACAAATGTGTTTGATAATTTAAGCATTCCTATAGATTTTCATTTACTATATGATAAAGAATACGGTTATAAGTCATTATTAACTATTAAAGATAGAATAATTTTATACTATATAGGTATTAATTATTTATTATCCGATAATAGAAGAGAGTATTATTATTCTTATAATATACAACCATTTTTAAAAAAATATTTATCAAATGATGGATATAATTATATAATTAATTTTGTAACAGGACCAGGTTATGGAATGAATAAAAATGAATTATCTATGGGACATTTATTTCATTTTCCAGTTATTTCGCAAATAAATAAAAAAAAATATACACATACACATTCTTCAAATGAAAATAATTACACCCATCATTCAACGGATAATTGGCATGTTATGAATGGTCCTACAAACGATGTATGGATTGATCCGTGGATTAGACACTTAAAAGAAAAAGGTGTTGATATTTTGACTAATACAGAACTGGTAAAAATAAATTATAAAAAAAATAATATAACTTCAGTAGAAATTAAACAAAATGGAATTATTAAACAATTACGATCCAAAGAATATATAGTATCAATTAATCCATTTAATACATTAGATATTTTAAGAAATAGTAAAATGCAAAGTTTATATAATAATTTTAAATCATTAACCGAGAATACAAAAAGTAAGCAAATATCATTTCGTATAGGTATAAATAAAGAAATTAAGTATCCAATTGATAATATTGCTTTTGTTATGAATGATAGTGAATTTAATATTACTTGGTATCCACAAGAGAAACATTGGAAACGAAAACCAAACATTAAGTCGTTATGGAGTGGAACAATAATAGATTTTGAGAAAAAGGGTAAAATATTTAATAAAAACGCCGAACATTTAGATAATGCAAAATTAAAAAAAGAAATTATATATCAAATATTACGCTCAAAAAGTTTTAGAAAATTAATATATGATAATAATGGATTTTATATAAATAAAGAAGATATAGAATATATTGAAATATGGTATGAATGGAATTTCAACAATGGTATTCAAGAACAAACAAATAAAAAATGGGTTAATAATATTTATAATGAAAAATTTCGTCCTTTACAAAAAACAGAGTATGTAAATTTATTTTTATCAGGTGCTCATACAAAAACAAGTATAAATATATGGTCTATGGAAGGTGCCATAGAAAGTGGTAAAATAACTGCTAATTATATTTTAGATAAGTATAATAAACAAAATATTGAACATTATAAACACGATGCTCCTTTCTATATTAAATTAATTCAATATATAGATAATATTTTATACAAATTATATTTACCAAATATAGTTAATTTATTAATCATATTAATATTATTTTTTATTCTATATAAGATATATATTATAAATGCAAAACATATTAAAAAAATTTTACGAATGGTCAAAATGGGAAGGTATTATGCATAATATTTTATTATTATTAGTGATATACATATTGTATATATTCTTTGTTAATAAAAAAGAAAGAACTCTATTAAATATTTTATTATTTACAATTATTATTAGTATTGATACATTAATTCATCAAAATATAAATATACGCAATCATAAAGTGACTAATTATTTATAACATAGATTTCATTAATTGTATTTCTTTTTCTTGTGTATCAATGATTTCTTTTGCTAATCTGTATAAGTTTGGATTATCTTTAAAGTTATCATTATTTTCTAATAATTTAGTTGTTGTTGTTAATGCAGTGGAATGATGCGGTATCATTCTTCTTAACCATTGTTTATCATCAACTAATAATTGTTGTCTTAATAATAGTATTGATACACTAATAGATAAAATAATTCCAACAGAAAAAACTAACATATTAAAATGCCCCATTGATAAATAATGAACAATCTCGTGTGCCCATATCATATTTGAAGCCATTAATAAACCACCATAAAATAGTGTTTGCGATATATATAAGTCTGAAAATCTATATGCTAAAATGTTCATAGGATTGAATAGCATACCAATAATAACCATTACGATAAACATAATAATTTGTCTTTTTAATAAAGTTGATTTCATTTATATAATACAAAGATAAAAATCTGCGTTTTAAATGTTCAAAGGTGTAAGAGAATTCCATAATTTTGTTAAAAAAACCCCGTTTTCTTCTTCTTTATTTGAATTACATGTTACATATAAGTTAATATCTTTCATATTATTCAACTACTTATAATTAATATTATTACGTGATATATGTTTAAATATTAAGGCCTTCATAAAATTTCCATAACATATTAATTAATACATGTTCTATATATTTAATCAATTTTTAAATAAGGTACCGGAAACATTTGTACCAGTATAAAAAAAATTGATAGCCGTATATAGCTTATGCTACTACACACATGTCTGCTATCATGGCCACAACTGTTTCTACATCGTCCACCAAGATGGAATGCCTCGTTTGTGTCTCCGAAGTACCTAAGTCGCAAATCAATAAATGTCCTCATTGTGAGTTTGAGTGTTGTACCACTTGTATCAAGTATCATATCAACACCTCGCAGAAGACAGAGAAGAACTGCATGAACTGCAAGAAGAAGCTTACGAGGTCTACCCTTGTTAGTTTCCTTGGCAAGTCATTCGTTGACAAGCTTTATCGCACGGATATCAAGGAACTTGTCTTTAAGGAAGAGATGATCCTTGTTCCGCGCTCTCTGCCTGAGGTCAAAAAGCGCAAGGATATTAGGGCAGTTAAAGAAACGATCTCAACAATTGAAAAAGACTTTGAGAAAGAAGTAGAAGAGAAAAAATTTGTTCCAGGATCACTTGAAGAGTTTGAACACAGGGGTCTTGTTGGAGGTCGTATTCGCTTCTACTATTCGCAAATCGAAGTTTTGAAGGGTATTAAAGTCCAGGAACGCGCAATCAAGCAATACAAGTATCCTTGTGAAAACAATGAATGTAACGGATTTGTTGATGCGAATTGGATGTGTTCAATATGTGACAAGGAGACTTGTAAGCATTGCCGTACTATCAAACAAGATGGTCATGTGTGCAAACAGGAAGATATCGATACTGCTGAACTCATCAAGAAGGATAGCAAGCCATGCCCCAAATGTAACATTTCTATAATGAAATCGTCTGGGTGTGATCAGATGTGGTGTGTATCGTGTCATACTACTTTTGATTGGAAGACAATGCAGATTAAAACTTCTGGAATCCTTCACAATCCAGAGTATTTCAGGTATATGCGCGAGAATGGCATTGCAATTCCTCGCAATCCCAACGATAACCAGTGCGTTGATGAGTATGACGAAGCATATAGAGCTCTTACAACTATCAATGCTAGCTACATTAAAGAAGCAAAGATACATAAAGATATGAAAAAGCGTATTGAAAAAGGTAATGATGAATTGGCTAAATATTATATCGCCTACAACCTTCAATCTCGTGGAGCCAAGCCATCGGAAGTGTTAAACAGTAGTGCGAAAGATTATGCCGAAAGGGCAACAAAAGAAGCAAGCGAGTACGCAAAAAAGTATACCATACTCTCTGTCTTAGACATTGAGTATCTGAAAAGCCTTTTCACATTTTATCGTGATGTTAACCACCTTGAATCTGTTGAAATGAGACAGATGCAAAGCAAAATAAATAATGCCGAGGTTTGGAAGGACAAACAGCGCGTCAACTATCTTGACAAACAAGTACCAGAAGCTAAGTACAAATCTGACCTGATTAAGCAACATAAAGAGTTGGAATATCTCGAAGAATCTATGGGATATCATGCTACTATTGTAGAAGCATCAAAGGCTTACTTCATCAATAAGATCAATAGTCTTCAAGGAGAAATTGATGCTGCTGTTGAAAATAAGACGGTCTTGAATATTGATGATTGTGAGCGACTTGGACGACTCAGGGAATTTATTAAGGAGGTATTACGTAACAGCAAAAAAATGAAAGAAGTATATGGATACTCGAGAGGTGATTACATCCCGCGCCTTTTAAAATTCACACCGACTGCCGTGTCTGCTGACACTAAATAGGCGTCTATACACAATCATACCACATTTATATCGTTTATATTTTTACATATTTAAATAAAAATTGAATAGAATTTTTTTATATTTATAAGAAGAGACAATGCAACAAAATTGCGATAAAGGAAAGGAAATAAATCCAAAAACAGGTAGATGCGTAAAAATATGCAAAGAAAACCAAAAAAGAAATCAAGAAACTGGTAAGTGTGAAAAAAGCGGATGCCCAGAAGGTAAAATAATAAATCCTAAGACGGGTAGATGCATTAAAGATGCTGGTGTTAAAACCCCTGTAATAGACCATAAGGTTGAAATCATTAAAAATCTTAAAATTCTAGAAGAATATGAAACATTAAACAAACAACCTTTTAAAGCACGTGCATATAATAAAGTAATAAGTTCTATTGAATTATCTACTGATAGCCACGATACTTTTGAAAGTTTTAGCAATATTAAAGGGATTGGTGATAAAATTAAAGATAAAATCAAAGAATATTTTGAAACAGGTAAAATGATTGCTGTTGAAAATGCACTAAATGATAAAACTTTTTCATTAAAACGTAATCTATCTAATCTTTATGGAGTTGGTCCTGTAAAAATCATAGAACTTATGAAAAAGGTAAATTCATTTGAAGAACTTAAAACAAAACCTGAGTTGCTAAATGATAAACAGAAAATAGGCTTAAAATACTATGATGATATGTTACAAAGAATCCCTATGAGCGAAGGGAAAAAACATTATAGTATAATTAATAAAATATTTAATAAAACATATTCGAATATAGAGTTTGAATTAGTTGGTAGTTATAGGCGTAAAAACAGTGATATGGGCGACATTGATATTTTAATTAAAAATAGACCAGATTTGGAGCTTAAAAATCTAATTAATGAGTTAAAATCATCAAACTATATTATAGAAACATTAGCAAATGGTAAAAACAAATTTATGGGTCTATGTAAGATAGCACCAGCGTTACCTGCGAGACGCATAGATATATTGATAGCAGACCCCTCGTATTATTATTTCGCATTGCTTTACTTTACAGGTTCATATCAATTTAATATATATATGAGACGCATAGCTTTGCAAAAGAAACTATCATTGACAGAGTATGGTTTTAAGGATAAAAATAAAAAGATCATAGATACAACAGCAGATATAACATCAGAGAAGGATATATTTGAGTATTTAGAGATACCTTATGTATTACCAGAGAATAGAAATATTAAATTATAGAACTATGGCGAAAAATAAATAAACAATAATTTCGCACATAGTATTATATAAAAGATGCTAGTTTACTTTCCGTGGTTACATCAAAAGAATAGAGTTTTAACTTCAAGAACTTTGGAATATACTAAATTGGATAAATTAAGAGAATGGGTTATATCTCAAAATCCTTCCAAAGACAAGTCAACACATTGGTGGTATAGTAAATTGCCCGCAGATATTTGTTTAACCTTTTCTAAAATTGCGATGAGTGATACTATCATTAAGATGTTCAAAGATAATTTAAATGAAAATTGTATTGATATCTTAAATGATATGAATGAAATATATGTCACAGCGCCTATGTCTGTTAAGGATAGTAATACATCCGACGCAATATTCTATACGCGTCATATAGATGGACCATATTATCTTTTTCCATTTGCATCTTGTTATAGATTAATTATAGGATTAGATGATAATAGCAATGTAACAACTTGTTTTAATATGGTGCCAGAAAAACAAGTTGTTAAAAAAGGTGATATAGTAGCTTTTGATTTTCATCGCGAATGCCATTATATATATACGGATAATGGTAATATTCAAGATGAATTAAGAGTTATTATGAAAGTACATTATTGTGTTTATCCGCGATGGGCATATTATTTTGGTAAAAGCCTTGGTATATTATCAATATATTATAATAAAAGTTTTAGAAAGCTATTCTTGTTTACACTAATATCTAATAAAATCTATAAAGGTTATTTATCGTATCTGATGATAAGTATAACAAAAATAGTACATGATATAGAGTATTATATTGGGTATAATAATATATCATTTATATTAATATTGTATTATCTATCATATCTAACCGATAATACAGTATTTTTGTTTGGCAGTAGCTTTATACATTATTTCCGTAAAATAGATAGCATAAAAAATAATTGTGATAATTTAGTATTAGTTCGTGATATTAGATTTTATTATACTATATATACATTACAATTGTATTATATATATTATACCAGTATAAGTGCGAATACCTTGATAGTTTCACAATTGTTAAATACTATATTATATGTTTTGAAGATTGATAGTTTAAGTAATATTGTTAAGATATATGAGCTATTTACATTGTTATTAATATATTGCGCTAATGATACTGGTAGTGTAAATTATATTTTTTTCTATTTACATTCAATAATGAATTATATAGAATATCAAATGATAGTATATTAAAAAAGAGTACATAATTTTATTTTTCTAAGGATTTTATAAACTTTAAGATTTTCAAGAGATTTTATAAATTATGTACTCTTTTTTTAAATACCTACTTAAAAACAAAAATTGATTTTCTAATAATAGTATAAATATAATTACGAATTCAATGGAATCTCTAAAAACCGAAAATGAAAACAAAGATGTGTGTGAAAATGTAAAAACACAGCTTATTATAAATGAAGATTGTATTAAAGGCATGAAAGAAATGAAAGCGGATAGCGTTGATATTATAATTTGTGATCCTCCTTATAATATTGGTAAAGATTTTGGAAATGATAGTGATAAACAAGATATGGATAAATATCTTAGTTGGTGTGATGAATGGATAGCCGAATGTATTCGTATTCTAAAACCAAAAGGAACATTATATATTTATGGTTTTAGCGAAATATTAGCATTTATCAGAGTAAGAATAAATATAAATGTAAGGTGGATTATTTGGCATTATACCAATAAAGTAACACCGTCTCTCAATCATTGGCAAAGAACACATGAAAGCATATTATGTTGTAGTAAAGAAAAACCACATTTTAATCGCGATGATGTTAGAGAACCATATACAGACACCTTTCTGAAAAATGCTGCTGGCAAGGTTAGAAAAGCAACAAAAGGCAGATTTAGTAACGGAGAAAAAGAAACTATATATAATGCACATACAAATGGTGCTCTTCCAAGAGATGTTATTAAAATATCAGCTCTCGCAGGTGGTGCTGGAAAAAAAGAAAGAGTTGATCATCCAACTCAGAAACCATTAGAGTTATGTGAGAAGTTGATTAAAGCATCTAAAAATGGCAATGATACATTATGTGTAGTACCATTTGCGGGTTCCGGAAGTGAATGTGTGGCAGCTAAAAAAGAAAATATCAATTTTATAGGATTTGAAATAAATGTGGAATATGTTAAATTATGCAATGAAAGATTAGATACTATTGCCTAAATGAGTGAAATATTTGCGAATAATCAATTTTAGATTTACTATTATCTATTTCAGTAGAACAAACTTTATATTTTTCTACATCTTTTATATTAAATTTATACCATAATTGTGAAGACATTGAAAATGTAATATCGCTATATTTTGCTTCCCAACCAACAATTAGATTTGTTTTCCTACCTTTTTTTCCTATTTTTGGCGTAAGTTTATCAGTATTGAATACATAATAATCCTTTGGAATTATATACCACATATACTCAATTAATCCCTTTTCTTTTTCTTTTCTAATCAATATTGAATAATAATCAAATGAACTATTCCTTTTTTTTATTTCTTTTAAAATTTCGGAAGGGGTTCCATTATTAGCATCATTGCAAACGCTTGTTAAGCGATACGAAGATATGCTAATATTGGTACCATCTATTTTGGTAGATTTATTTGAATAATTTATATTATCAAAACTATTATCTTTTCCAGAAGCATGATTGCCATTGGCACAATCAGTAATTAAACACATATTTTTAACAATATCACAATTTATTTCTTCCCATACGCTTTCCTTGATAGGTGCTTTATTAATCATATGATATCCTGTAATAACAGCATGAAATGTTGATTTTAAAGTTTTGAATTTTTTGACCAATGTATAAATGTTGTTTTTATATACTAACCATCTTCTACATATTGCTTGGGTTTTTATAATTTTATTGATATCTTCGGGTGTAAATTCTTTCATCATTTGATATCCACATATCATTATGATACATCACTTTTTAGATATATCAGCACATATTTATTATTATCTAAAAATGAGTACATAATCTTATTTTTCTAAGGATTTTATAAACTTTTAGATTTTCAATAGATTTTTTAAATTATGTACTCGTTTTTATAGATATATGGATATAAAATTTAAAAAATATGCTTTGAAGAATGGGATAAAAGTTTTGATAATACCATTAGATACTAAATTGACACATATATCTGCTAATTTTTTACTAGGATTTAATCATGAATCAAAAGAAATCACCGAATTAACACATTATTATGAACATTTATTAGGTAGACTAACATCGAAGAAGTTTAAGAGCTCACAAAAAGTATCTAATGAAATATCGAAAAGAGGGGGGTTTAGTAATGCCCATGTTAATAGCTATGAAATGTCCGTGCATATAAGTGGGTTATATAATGATCTAGAATACTATATGGATATAATGTCAAATAGTATAAATAATTTTTACATTGATAAAAATATAGCAAAAAAAGAGAAAAATGCAGTAGTACAAGAATTAAATAATTATATTGCAGACGTAGAATATGATTTTGATAATAAAATATTCAAATATTTTCACCCTAAATATTATTATATGCGCGATTTGAAACATCATATCAAAACAGTAAAAACAGTTAAATTATCGCATGTTGAAAAATTTATAAAAGATAAAGTATGTTCCAAGGATATGGTATTGAGTATAACTTGTCCTAAAAATAAGGTGAGGGAAACAAAAAATAATATTGATAAATATTTTGGAAAAATTAAGAGAAATAATAAATGTAAAAACATATACCCGATATTACAACATAATAATAAAGAATTCAAAATAATACACGTAGAAAATAAACATAATGATAATGTGATTGTTAGGATTTACGTGTATAAAAATATAGAGTTCATGTCGAAAGAACACATTATTTTGGGTTTATTAAAAAATATATTGTTCAATTTTCAAACAGGCATATTTTATAAAATACTAAGAACAAAACTAGGATTAATATATAACGCGGGCATGTCAGCTGATATAGATATCATGAATTCAAAGGCATCTTATTATTATTTATATACACAATGTGAAGCGAAAAATTTACCGTTATTAATTAGTGAAATAATAAAAATACTAAGTACTTATAAAATAACAAATAAAGATATCAGTGATACAAAGAATGGAAATAAGGTAGCTTATGAAAATAAAAAGTTTTATGATTTAACATCATATAATGATGATTATAAAACACATATGTTACATAATAAAAAATTTATAAGTAATGAAGAATACTTTAAAATGGTAGATAATATAAGTGCAAATGACGTCAAAGATTTTTATGATACTTTTAAGAACGATATATTAAGTAAAGGAATATTATTTTATTATTCAAGAAAAAACATTAATAAAAGTATTGATAAATATGTAAAAAAAAGTGTAATTAAAAATAAATATAAAATGCTATATATATAGAAAAGAAAAATGAATACAATATATTTTTATATGTATTTGACAATAGTTATACTGTCAACATTTACATTTACATTTTTAAGATGTATTCATGGGCTAACTTATTTTGACGATTTTTTCTATCCAAATCCCAATAATGATATATTTTCAAATAAGATATATTTGTCATCACATATTGCAATTAACTTTGCTATTGGATATTTGTTTGGATTTGAAGTGATTTTAGGAATGTTAGTAAAAATAGCTATATTTGAAGTTTATTTATATTTCACAGAATACTGTGATGTATTTAAAACGGGTAAATTAGCTTATTTAATAATTATAGTAATTTTATCCTTACTATCTTACACTGCGGGAGCTTTAACTAAATTAACGTTTACATAGATTAGCCGATATCATGTTCTATTTTTGCCTTAGCATAAGCTCTCATTACATTTTCTGCTGTTGCAATTGGTAAGATATAGTCTTTGGCAGCATAAAACTCGGGATTTTTTCTTGAATCTCTATTTATTAGAGTTCTTAGTGCATTAATATCATGTAACTTATAATAAACATGACTAACTTTATTATTTTTATCCATTAATTGTAAAAATACAGAAGATACTATTTTATTTATACCATCGGGCATATAAAAACTATTAGGATATACGAAATCAGTATTTATAACACCTGATCCGGATATATCAACTCTATTTGGTGTATTATCGAACGCTATTTCGTTATTAGGAAATGGTAAACCAGAACCAGAATAATTAGACATTCTATCAATAGGATTTGGAGCCATCAATAATATATTCTTGTATTGTCCAGGATTTTTAACATTTCCGGTAAGTTTAATTTTGGAATAATCCTTATAATATGTTACTTTTAAGTTTATATGTTGATCATTAAAAATCATTATTATATCTCTATAATGTATATATAGAATTATTTATGATTTAATTAAAAATAATTTATAGATGTACTCTGGTGCTTGTACCAAGACCAGATTTATTAACTTCAATCTTTTCACAGCTTGTGGGAGTACATTTAACAACATATCTTTCCGGATACATTGTGCCCGGATCTTCAAATGGTCTATTGCATGGCGCACAAGGAGCTAAGCGTTCAAAAACATTTAATCTATTGCGTTCCATTAATTTTTCGGCATTCTCTTGTAAAAAAACTCTGCTTTCATAGCTACTTTTTATCATATTATTTTTTGATACATCAGTCATTAATTCGGAATTTACCATGCATCTTGGGCGATAATCAGTAAAAGATCTTCCGTCAGCCATTTTTATTGGACAATGGGGTTTTGGTTCCGTAGTAGAATGAAAACTCATTATTGTAATTATCTATACAATTACAATATTTTTTATTTTTGCTTTTTAATATTATCAATAATACGAGATATTAATGTAGATTTTGTACCTTCGCTATTTAATGAATAAATCTTGCATTCTTCGCGTAATTTTTCTAAATTCATTGCCTTATATTTTTTACTCAATATCTTATCATCTTCATTATTGAAAGTTATATCAGACGTTATTGATAAGTTATCATTATTATCAGCTAATTCTATATTAGAAGATTCATTGGTTTTAGTTATATTTTCTATATGTGAAACCAGCTCTTCTTCTTCGCCTTCTTCGCCTTCTTCGCCGTCACCGCAGTCACCGCGTTCACCGCTTTCATTGTCATCGTCGCATTCGTCACATTCGTCACCTTTGCCTACTTTTATTGGCTCATCCTCAGATACGTCAATAATAGTTATATCAATATTATTTTCAATATCATCCATAATATAATCCTCTTCATCAATATTCTTAGGAATATTGCACACGGTATCATTATTATCACAATTACTTCTTTTTATATTATTCTTGAATACTTCTTTCATTATTGCATCGGATTTTTCTAAATTTTTAGATAGTTGTTCGGACCTATCTTCCTTTTTAATTATATTAACACGCTTTTCTAATAAGAAATAATTACCTTCTAAAATGGTTAATTTACGCCATAAGAACATCAATAAAAATACTAGTAGCGCAATAACAAATATACTTATATAAGTTTGATTAAATAAGAAGCTATACATTATTTATTAAAATTATAACATATTTTGTTTTTCATTTTAATCGCATTATCTATTATTTCTTTTGGAAAATCCTTAATATCTAGCAATTCAATTGCAATACACAAATATGAATGTCCGTTTCTAATCTTATAAGGAAAGTAATATCCATTATCTTCTGGAATTGCGTCAACCGATAAATTTATAAATTTATTTGGATATATCTTTTCTAATTCTACTAATTTATGAAAATGAGTTGTTATAATTAAAGATATACCTGATATTTTACTTAAATATTCTATAACAGCATATGCGGTTGCCATACCCTCTGTTGGCGGCGTCGAGTGCATTGGTTCATCCATTAAGAATAACCCTTTTTCACCATTTTCATTAAGTAGCTTGGCCTTATTTATCATATTTAAACAATATTCTGCTTCTGCCTCAAAATAAGACTTATTTCCCAATTCATCAGATACTCTCATAAATGAGTTTATGGTATCATATATTATCATATTGGATTTTAGACTATATGTTATACCAAAAGTCTGACTTAATATAACATTGGATAATATTGTTTTAACATATGTTGTTTTTCCTCCGGCATTAGGTCCAGTTACTATTATGCTTTTATCTAAATTTATTGGATTACTAATTTGTTCGTTATTTAATATTGGATTTTTAGCTGCCCATAATGTAGTATCATTCTTATATTCGGGTACAGACCAATGGTTTGATAGTAATAAATTATTAATAGAATATAAAACATCAATACCATATATTGTTTTAAGTAAATCTGATAACTGAGTTTTTAATTTTTCATCCTTCCATATTTTATATATATCTGTCATGCTGTTATTTATATCAATGTCATAGAAATCTTTATCAATATCAAAAAAAGGGTCTAATGCAGTTTTAGAAACATTTTTAGTAATATTGAGGGAATGTTTAACAAATTTAACTAATCCATCCATCTTTTCATGCAATTTGTGTTTTGTATTGTATAAAAATACAGCTATTTCATATGTTTGATACATATTGTAGAGATAAATACCTACATATAGAAATAGCGTTACGAATTTAGTTAGATCTTGGCGGAAATTACCCGTTGTTCTTAATAAAATGGATATTATATAATATATTGTATTAATATAGCTAGAAAAAGTTATATCCAGTTTCATATAATTTTTTAAATAAAAATATGGTGCAAAAAATGTTGACACGGGATATAATATAGATGTAACAGGTATAAAATATATTTTATACATATGATATGAATCTAATAAAAATTCAAAATAATTTATATAACTTATAATGAATGATGATGGGAATAAAATTTCTATTGATGAATTATCGTTAATCTCTTCTGATATTTTATAAATCCATAAAATATCCTCCTCGTAGTCCTTTAAAATTTCAATATCAATATCATAGTCTACACATGCATTTTGGCGCTGTATTAATAATTCTCTGTCATTTATAGGATGTTTAATTAATTTATCAATTAAAATTTTACTACCTTCCAAAATAGGTATTTTAGTAGCCCATTTATCAATATTGGTATCTTTATATACATCATTTGAAATATCTATTTTTTCACCAGTTATTATATCGTCTGTAATAATTTTATCTAATATAACTTTTTTTTTAGCTTTATCAAAATCAAATAATTCACGGAACTCTTCTATAATTTCTTCATCCATATTTTAATTATTAAATTATTAAAAAATGATATAAAATCTCGCACTTATAATGTAATAAATGCAAGAAGATAATATTATAATATACAATAAAGGGCTAATATATAAAATTAATAGAGAACCTTTTGAAACAAATGCCAGTGTCTATAAGAGAGGCTGGTATATTATAAATAATAAAAATAATGAAACTAATAATAATAAGCTTATTAGTGATTCTATAATCAATATTAATAAAAATAAAGGTATGATATATTAATCATTCAAAGAATTCTTGGCTACCACCACCTTTCATTTTTTTAGCTTTGCTTGCTGTCTTAGGTTTGGCTTTGCTTGCTGTCTTAGGTTTCGCTTTGCTTGCTGTCTTAGGTTTCGCTTTGCTTGCTGTCTTAGGTTTCGCTTTGCTTGCTGTCTTAGGTTTCGCTTTTGGTTGAAATACTTTAACGGTATTTATTAGAATTTTTCTAGGAGCCCGCGATGATAATTTAATACTTTGTGTTAATAGTTTTTTCTTATCCATAGATAATCTCGCACTTAACAATATCATTGATGATATCAAAGGAGTTATATTTGTTCCGCCTGAATTTTTATAATTCATTCTATTTTATAATAAATATTTAAATACAATACATATTGCTATTATTGTTGATATAAAATTCATAAATATAATAAATAGTATAAATGGTATCAAATAATATAGTAAATAAATTAGAATAGGTTTAACTATTTCATATCGTATATTTGATTTCAATAGTTCGTCTTTGATATATTCTATTAATATATTTATTATATTATTATTTACATCATCACTATTTATATCGTCTTCTTTATTATCCTCATCAGTATAAAAAGACATTTTTGTTATATTTTTAATAAGTAATAAATTCCTATTATAATAGTAGTAAATACAATGAAATATACTGACGCGTTGAAAATATATAATCAAGGTAAGAGTAAATGGTGTTCTCCAAGGAAAGGATCAAAAGACTATTATGAAGTTAAAAAGATACAGGGTGTACCTGTTGTTGTTTTAAAAAAAAAAGCAAAGGTAGCAAAGGTAGCGAAGGTAGCGAAGGTAGCGAAGGTAGCAAAGGTAGCGAAGGTAGCGAAGGTAGCGAAGGTAGCGAAGGTAGCAGAAGAAGTAAAAAAATTATCAAAAAAACCTAAAACTATATCTAAAAAAGTTTTCTTAAATGATGTTATTAAAGCTGAAACGAAAACTCCTGCGTTTGTCGAAGTATCGCGAAATTCCATTTCAAAGAAAAATTCAAAAGCAAATCGTATTCAACGTTTTCTTAAAAATAAATTAATTTTAAATAAATTTACACTTGATAATCGAGTTAAGTTTTCAAAATATTTACAATTGCGTTTAAAAAGCATAAGTGATGATGATTGTTTAGAAACAAAGATTTTTAAAGATGGAAAAAAAGGATATACTATCAAAAATACCATTGATTTAGTAAGAAAAATAGGTACACAAAGTGTATATGGTGCCATTTATCTTTCAAATATAAAGGAAGGTTTAGGGGGGTATTCAATTATATCGAAAGTCATGGAAGCATCAAATGATAATTTACAAGAAATTAAGTTGATGAGACTAATAACTGACACATTATTAATTACCAAGAAATCTAAGCATTTTGCTGCTGTTCATAAACATGCTATATGTAAAAATAAATTACTAATTGACCATAAAGGTGATACAATAAATATGCCAAGTAAGTTAAAATTAGTTTCAATTAATGAATTAGCGCACGGGGATTTAAAAACATTAGTAAATGATCGCCAAGTAGCTGGCAATGCTGATTTAATGTGTAATCTATTATTTCAAGTATTTATATCTATCGGAACATTTCAAAACATAGTAGGTTATGTTCATAATGATGCTCATTACGGAAACTTTTTATACCAAAAGAATAATGAAAAAGGTTATTATGAATATGAATTTAATAATAAAAAATACTATTTGAAAGCGTGTGGATATAATATGATGATATATGATTTTGGTTTATCTAAAAATATTAATACGCCAGCTAAATTAAAACAACATGGGAACAAAATTATCGGAGATTATTATCGTATAATCAACGCATTTTTATCAAAAAGTTATGGTTGGGGAATTTATTATGATTTGCCCACACAACAATGTGAAAAACGAGTTAAAAGTATAATGAGAGTAATCATAGATATGTTGACAAAACTAGAACAAAATCAAATAAGAAAAATACCAGAAGATATATTTAAACATATTTTAGAAGATGCATTAATACCTCATGGTCCAACTGATATGTTTTTAACTAGCAAACCCAATTCTAATATTATTAATAATATTCCGTATAAAATTAATTAATTATTTTTGTTTGTAAAATATCTATATAAAAAAGTGTTTAACATAATTATAAAGGATAGATATATGTTAAAAACTCCGTATAAAAAGGATAATAAATTTATATCCTTATCAAAGGACATTATTAAACTATCAATTACGGATGTTAAAATCAAAGGCATTAAAAAATTATTGAATGGTAGAGGATATAGTTTAATATTATTTTTATCACATGAAACGAATAACGATACTATAAATGAATTGATAAATATTGATAATAATATAGAAAATGATATATTAAAACAATCAGCTAAGTGGTTTAATAAAAGTATAGATGAAACTGATGTCAATGAGTTATATACTAAAAGTTTTTGCAATCAGACAAAAACAATAAATGTAATATTAACAAATAAAGATTTTAATAATTTAAATTACAATAATAATGCTATAAACGATGTTGATAAACTAATAAATATGTTAAAAGAAAATAATAACTATAAAAAAAGTATTATCAATTTATCGATAGAATATATGGGACTATATTTTTATAGCGAATATACGTCAAATAAATGGTTAATTAAGTCGCTTGATGTAACGGAATTACATAATGATAACAACGAATGGCTTTATATAGATGATATTATTGAAAAAATAGATTATAGAATAAAAAAATTAGATAAAAACACAAAATCAAAAATTAGCCAATATAATAAGATAATTGAAGAGTATAAAAGCGATTACTATAATATTGCTAATAAATTTAAAGATAAAGGTGATAGAAACACAAAAGATATGAATAATATTTTAGGTAATATCAATGAGTTATTAATATTACAGGAAGAAAAACTAAATAGGTTATTATAAATAATTTAAATATAATCTATTGTAAATAATAGATAGATATATATAGTATAAATAAATATGGGTGCTAATAAAAGTGTAGTTATATCGTTTTCAATAGCAATTTTACTGCTTTTATCTTTATTATTATTACTTACATATAATTCCAAATGTAATAATCCTCGTTCAACCGGAATGAACGGAATGCCTGGTAATGGAAATATTCCCGAGCCTTTTTATTATGAAAAATTTGCCAATAGTAGAGGTTCAGTAGCTGATATTGATAATTTACAACGCGACCCGTCTATGGCTTCTGCTGGCATAGGCGACTATGCCGCCTCAGACCCGAGCGGCAATGAAGTTTTTAATCAAAACTTACAGCAAGGTCAAGATATTGGAGCATTACTGAATACCGAAGGAGGCGATGGACAATTCGCTTCTTATGATGTACAAGAAGATGATTCGCAAAATATGCAATCATGCTATCCGAGAGATAGATTAACCGCTGATGATTTATTACCTAAGGATGCCGCTGATAGTAAGTGGGCCCGCATAAATCCATCAGGTGGTGGAAATGTCGGTGATCAAAATTATTTAACCGCTGGATATCACGTGGGTGTCAATACTGTGGGCCAATCTTTAAGAAATGCTAATTTACAATTAAGATCTGAAATACCTAATCCCCAAAATGCAGTAGGGCCATGGTTAATAAGTACTATTGAACCTGATTTACGCCAGAATTCCTTAGAAATCGGCACCTCATCCACATATTAAATTTAATTTTATTTTTTTATTACTTTTTATTACTTAAAGAATATGCAATAATTAATATTTAAGATATGTGTGATTTAGGTCAAAACCTATTATTATCATCATTAACAGATTTTTATAATAAAAATCATAAATATAAGGCTTTATTAAAGAATATTATAAATGGAAATCATAAATTATCATTGCGTATAATTGAGTGGCTCGTTACTCATTATTCTAAAAGTAATAATATATATTATTGGATTGATGATAATAAAAACATTTATGAGGATTACCCCGATGATTCAAAAGAGTGTATTAAAAATATTCGCAAAATTAATTTATATCAAGATTATCGCGCCCAGTTAAAATCATATAGTAAGTTTAACTTTGATTCATTTAGGAGACATCACAGAATTACCTTTTTCATCAATGAAGATAAGTCCGATTATATTGAAACAACTGTTGGGCAACTTAACTTTTTTAGATGGATATTCAATAATAACATAATTACATATGCTGTAAATAATTATGATACTATTTATAAAAAAATGATTGAAAATAATTCATGTAAACAAAAAGTTAATAATAACATCAATCACGATATCATAAAAACAAAATGTTTGTTAACTTTTGATTAAGACAATTTTTTTATAGCTTCTTTCAAGTGCTGATTTTCTACTTTTAATAATTTTATTTCATTATTTAATTTTTTTATTGATTCTACTATTACAGGCATTAATCTTTCATATGAAATAGTTAAATAATTTTCTCCCGATTTAGATACTATATTATCGTTTTCGTCTCGTATTGTATCAAATGGGGCTAAATCTACAAGCTCGGGTAATACTTTATTGACTTCCTGTGCACTTAGACCAATCTCTTTTTTATTAGTTTCTATTCCGAAAGACTCTGCTAATTCATTTGCTTTATAATAAAATCCATTTAGTTGTTCTATAATATTGAGAGGTTCGGGTATTAGTTCTATATCAGTTTTGAGCCTTTCGTCTGAATAAAAAGATGTGATTTTATTTGTTGCTATAATTTCACCAATTACGTGTAATTTTTGCGCCGGACTATTAGTTCCTATGCCTATATATCCAGATGTATAATGTAAATTTGAATCAGTTTTATCCCAAAATGATGTTTGAAAAGCTGACCCATCTTGGTATATACCTCCTTTAAAATTTAAGTCTCCATTTTGTGATATACTAAACACTTCATGAGTATTATTTTCAGCAACTAATATTTTGTCAGTAGAGTTTGTTTGCTTAATTTTTAATGCTACACTATCGGAACCATCATAAAGTATATCAACTTGCTCAGTTGCATATACATCCGTATTTAATGTTGCCATAGTACCAGATACCGTTAAATCACCTGTAATTATAACGTTGCTAGAAATAGATATATTATCTCCATCTTTTAACCAATATGATGTAATAAATTCACTATCTCCCTGATATAGGTTTCCTGTAAATTTGATATCACCATTTACATCTAATTTTCTAGAAGGATTAGTACCGATACCTATATTTCCATTACTTTTAATTTTAAATATTTCATCTGTTAAATTTGATGCATTAAATACGTCATTTATATGGTCATACTGGTTAACGCTAAGAGCTGTATTTGCTGAATCATTTACTATTTTTAATAAATTTGATGAATATAAAGCGGAGTTAATTGTTGTGTTTATTCCATTTGTGGTAAAATCACTAGAAACGGTTAAATCATCTGTATAAGTGTTGTTTATTATATATTTATTTGTAGTACCGTTTGCAATATTATCAGCATTTAAATCTGTTATTCTATTACTAATTATGTTTGATGTTGAAATTAGATCATTTGTAAATATTTGGTTATTTTGTAAATTTTTAATAACATTGATATAATTTGAAGTGTCTTGTCTTAATGTATTAACATATCCTCGTAATATATTTGAGGAATTCTTATTATAATTTGAACTATTACTATCTATTCTAATGATATCAGTGCTTATGATATTTGATGTAGATAATATATAATTAGATTGATTAATATTATTAGAATCTATTTTTGTTTTAATATTATAATCTATGTTATTCAAATGTGATAATTCCGTGGAAGTTATACCATTTATAGTTCCAGAAAACAAAATATTTCCATCTATATCTATTTTTTCCGCTGGTTCAAGTTTATTTATACCAATATTACCATTAGATGTTATTATAAATACTCCATCATCTCCCTTGCAAGATATTTCCATAATATTTGAATAGCCAACATTATGTTCTATTTTAATACTTGGCCTATTTGAAGTATCATCAACATTTGTAATATCAGTATACCCAATATTATAATTTGATAAGTGTCTGTGATATTGCGTAATTAAAGGACTTACTGTGTTGATATCACCTTCAATAGTAATATCACCATATACATGTAAATTACCATTCGGATTTTCTGTTGAAAAATATTTACCAACATTAAAATTTGAAGCTACTGATATAGTTCCATTATATTGATCGTTTATTATATATTTATTAGAAGTTCCATCCGTAATATTATCTAAATTAAGTTCATTGATTTGTTCTTGAATATTTTTATTAATACCAATTAATGTATCTAATTCATTCGATGTGATTTTATTTATTTTATCTGTGAAACTTATTGAAGACATTTCAATGCCTCCATCTGGGCTTGCTGATAACTGAGTATCTCCAATATGAATAGTATCCGAAGCAACATATAAAGACCTCCATTTATTAGTAGGAGAACCTAAATCGTATACTTCATTTTGTGATGGTAAAATATGACCAGAAATTGTTAACGAATCATTATATAAATTATTAACTATAAACTTATTATTAGTCCCTTGTTGGATAATATCGGTATTTAAAGATGATGACCCAGTACCTCCATTTGATTGCCCTAATATGCTAGATATACTTGTAGCAGCCAAATCTAATTCTAGTTTATTATCGGTATCAAATGACAATCCACTATTAGCTTTCACATCAACTGATAAATTTATTGTTGAATTTTCACTAATGGTTCCCGATATTGATATTCCATTCCCAGATGTTATATTTTCAACATAATTGCCAGATGTATGATCACCTAATGTAATTAATTTATTTAAATTTATAGCTCCCGTACCTCCTTTGCTAATAGGAAGTGTGCCTGAAATTGCACTTTGATTTAAATTAACAGACGCGCCTGTATTATCTACAATAATTCCACCATCCGTTTTAGCTTTTAATGATAATATATTGCCATTTTTTATAATACCATTACCAGGATACAATTGCCCGGCACTTGAAAATTTAGAAAATGTAATTGGGTCTGTACCAACAGTACTTATAGGCGAACTAATATTACAAACATAACCCGAATTGCCATTAATATTGCCATTTTCAACAAATATAAATGAACCACTTGTTATATTCGCAGTCGTATTAAAATCTGGTGCTCTGCCGTTACTTGCCCATGAACCACTTGATGCTATATATATACCATTATCTGATTCATTTGTTTGGCTAAATACTAATATCCTATCGCCGGCAATAATACCAAAACCATCTATATCATTTAATCCTGATAGTGATGAATTACCTACTGTCGCGACCTTTACATTATCTTTAAAAGTTAATCCTGATGAAATACCATCTACATATGCTAGTGTCGCGTAACTATCTAAATTAATTGATTGACTCCCGCTTATAACACCACTTGCACTAATTGTAATCGTACTACCATCAACGGCGACACCACCTATTTCGGTCGTAGTTGATTTGGGTAATACGGTAGATTTAATAATAGAGTTTGTATCAAGTAAAGTATTATCAAGATTTCTAATATGTGTATTTAAAATATTTGATGTTAATATAATAAAATTAGAAGTTTCTTGAAATTTATCAACACCATCCACTCTGATTTTTCCAGATATTGTTTCGATATCATTTAATATTTTAATATTTGACGAATCAAATTCTAATATTTCATAATTCATCCTTTATATATCACTCTATTTAATATCCTATATTAATTATATCCAAATAAATTAACTATCTTCTAATATCTGTATCCTTGCGAGTAATTCATTTATTTTATTAATAAGTGTATTTGATGTATTCAAAGTATAGTTAGAAGAATCTGTTATTATATTTTGTCCATTTATATTATATTCACCATTTAACAGGTTAATATTTCCATTCACTGTTAATTTATGCAAATTCGTCGATGGAGAAGTATCAATACCGACGCTATTATATTCAGTGTTTATTTGTATTTGACTACTTTGTAAAGGTGGCTCATATGGAATTCCCTTATTCCATATTTCAACAGCCGTCCAACTAGATGAAGGAGCTGGATAATTAATATTATACATATTTTCAGACCTATTTAAATATAATAAACCGCTATTCAATTCACCAACCTTATTTTTCCAGTATATAGTATAATATACATTATCTAATGTTTGTGGTTCGTCTTGATAAGATCCTGACACATTTGTTATTGAATGCGAGTATATACTTGATTCGGCTCCCAAATTATGTGATATCCAACATCCTGTACCATTTGTGCTATCGGAACCAAATCCGGTTTTAGTTCCATTTGCGTCAGATAATTCTATCCAACTACCACTACCTATTTTTCTATATAATTTTAATCCCCACCATCTTGAATCAGTTGAATATTCCATACCAATATGGCAAGTCATAGATACGAGAATTTTGGAAGTTAGATCTGCTGGTTTTATAGAAATTATAAATCCATTCGTTATATTATTATTAACAGGTTCCCAATCGTTTCCATCGCGAATTTCCATATTAGTATACGTATTATGTTTTGTTTGTATAACCATACCTTGCGAGAATTCAAATTTAGTTTGCAATACGTAGTTGCTTGTATCTGTTATAGCATCATTTAGATTGGCTGATATGATATTACTTGTGGTATCCACATGATTGCTAGTATCTGTTATAGCATCATTTAGATTGGCGGATATCAAATTGCTTGTGGTATCAATGTAATTGCTGGTATCTGTTATAGCATCATTTAGATTGGCGGATATCAAATTGCTTGTGGTATCAATGTAATTGCTGGTATCTTGAATAACATCATTGCCATCAATATTATATGTTCCATTTAATAAATTAATATTTCCATTTACTGTTACCTTATGAATATTTTCTGGTGTCGGAGCTATAC
>Ga0209308_10000560_pt1 | contig 37442 bp, 23 predicted proteins | sample COGITO_mtgs_1204_3_FD_184806 | JGI IMG/M metagenome (GOLD analysis project Ga0209308, IMG submission 184806) | Pelagic marine microbial communities from North Sea - COGITO_mtgs_120405 (SPAdes) (version 2) | ecosystem: Environmental > Aquatic > Marine > Epipelagic ... | reverse complement strand
GCGTCGCCATTTTGTGTGTTCTCTTTGTGCGCGCGAGAATGGAGAATTGGACTTTAAACTCAATTCGAGAGTTGTTTATTAGATACGAATGTATCGTCATTTATGTGCGAAAGGTACACGCGCGCAGAAATGCACAAAACGCGAAAGAGATGAGAGAGCAAATGTCGACTAAAAGTAACGATGGAAAAGGGAAGATTCCAACCGCGGAGGATTTCGTGGAGAAATTCACCGAGAAAACCTCCGAGCAGATGAAAAGTTCTCTCATCATCGTCGCGAAATTCGCGCAAATGTTGTACGGGAAGAAGTGCGACCAATCCATCGCGGGCACGTGGACGCAAGTGTCTCGCGTTCCATCCTCGACGACGACTGTTTCTGACGAAGATGAAAAAACGACGGACTCGCTGTGCCCGTTGTTATCTGGTTTAGGCGCGCCCGCGTTCGTGTGCGGCATCGTGGACCGGTTGACGACAACCTTGACTATTTCGTGCACAGACGAGAACACGTTACGGGTAATTGATAAAACACCTCTGACGAAAGAAAACGTCACGGAAACTGGTCTGAGAGGCATCGGGAAAGAAGAGACGAGATGCAAGACGAAAGGCGGGAGGAAAGAGTACATGCTCTCCGGAGACGTGAAAATGGACGGGACGAACCAGTTCGCGTGCAGATTGATATCTCGAGGAGATGGATGGTGGACGATATCCGAACGCTCGTTGACGGACGAAAGCGGGAAGTATTTGCGCGAGAGGAACATATTGCGAGCGCCGGGGAAGAAAGACGTCGTCGTCGATCGATATTTCGAAAGAAGTAAGTAGATGTGAGGAGGAGAAGGTTACGTAGAAGAGAGATTTAGAATAATTTTCATCAGCTCGCGAGATTATAAAAACATTTTTCAACGTTCTAAGACCAAAACGGCTTCGCAGTGCGCGGTATGCGGGAACAGATCGACGGCTGCGGCTTTTCGCGGGCGGAAGGGAGGGCCCATGTTTTTCGTCCTCAACGCGCAGAGTTCGACGCAGTTTTGCGCCATGGACTCGGGGTTACAAGAGACGTAGACTATTTTGCGGAGTCTGGTCTCCATGCGGAGCGCGTTGAGAACTTTTTTGTGTAAACCGCACCGAGGCGGGTCGACGATGGCCACGACGTCGTCGTAGAGGAACTCTCGTTTTTGTTGTTGTTGTCGTCGTTCTTCTTCGTGTTCATCTTTGCTTCCCTCTTCCTCGTTGGTGTTTCCGGCAACTGTTTTCACGTCCTCGCCGTACTTTTTCAGCACGACGTCTAAAGTATCCTCGGCTTTTCCCGCAATCCATTCGCAATTCGTTCTGTCGTTTAATTTTGAGTTTTTCTCCGCGTCGCGAATGGCGTCTTCGACAATATCTAATCCGACAACCTTCCCAACCGAATTGGCGAGGGTTAACCCGATCGTACCAGTACCACAACACACGTCGAGCAATAACGATTTTCCGTTCGGCGATGCCCACTCGCCGGCTAAGGCGTACAGCAATTCCGCGGCGGCGGTGTTCACTTGGAAAAACGCAGAGTGCGATAAGGAAAACTTCAATCCGCACATGTGTTCACAAATAACCATCGGCTTGTTGTTCGCAGTATTTCTGTCACCAACAACAAGCTCGGACGTGTGTGCATCCGCAGCAGCCATGTTTGATACGAGTTCGTTGTGCTGACGTAATTGCACGGTGATCAAAAACGGTTCCGGTTCGAACGCGCTCGCCGCGGTTTCCATGGCGTCCCGAATACCTTTCAGCGCTTTCTCCATTTTCGCCGCTTCGAATTCCTTACCTGGATTAATTTGTACAACGACCATAACTTCCGAGTTTTCTTTTGGCGTCGGAGCGTCCAACGATAACGCGTCTTCGGCGTCGTCGATGCCATTCACAGTCACTTCAGCGTTATCATCTTCTTCATCCTCGTCCCTCTCGCCTTCTTCTAATCGAAGCCATTTGCGCCACGCTGGAGCCGCGCAATTTTGATTACTATCATTATCATTATTACTATCACTATCACCTAACATGGACGGAGCGCATCCACCTTCACGAACAATCAACAAGCGCCAAAATCCACTCCCGTTTCGCTTATCCCAACTCGGCAACGCGTCCTCTGTACCGGCGACGTCCCTGAGATACTTTTGCGCGGCTTCTTGAACGCAAATCGCCACCTTTGAAATGTTCCTACATCCAACGGGTTCTCCAATCGCCACGTTTCCTTCTCTGAATAAACCGACGTTAAACCCAATCGTCGGCTGACCTTGGTTATTATTTCCAATCGTAAACTCCGATTTGTTTCTGTATCCCTCGAGAACCGGCGAACGCACGATGCCTACTAAATCGCAACACCGTTTATTCTTCCTCGCGCTGGCGTCTTTCAACCACTGCTCGGTTTCCTCTTCTCCCTCAACATCACTTCCTTTCCCGTTGTTGTTAGTATTATTCCTCTTAAATCTCTCGTTCGCCTTCCCGACGAGTTCCGTCACCATCGCCAACGCCTTCCTCACCTTCGCCTTCTTCATTTTCAACTGTTCCGAATACTTCACGTTCCACAACGGACACACCGCGTCTCGCGCCTCCGTTTTTGCTGTTTTCTTCTTCTCCTTCTTCTCCTCGTTGTTGCTGCTGTTCTTACCGCCTTTATCTCTCGCCTCGCTCATGGTCACTTTCTTCCCGAACTTCCATCCTTTCGACGAAGCGCCACCTTTCATCATCGCTCCGCCAGCAGAAGCAGCACCGCTCTTTCCTTCCTCCTCCTTTTCCTCCTCCTCCTCCTCCTCTCTTTGCTGCTTCGCTCGTTCCTGTAACTTTTTCAGGCAATAATCTCTCTCCTTGGGAAAGTTAAACGTCACGAACGCGTGCGTCCACCCCGAACGTTTTTTAACTTTCGTGTGTCCCGTCACGCGCATCTCGTGCAACGCGAGGCGAAAGCGTCTCTCGTCCCATCGCGAGGGAAGGCCTCGAATTAACGCGGTGCCGCCTGATCTGTTGTTGTTATCGTCGTCGTCGTCCTCGTCGTTGTTTTTGTTGTTTTCATTCAAAGACTTCGCCTTCGCTTCCTCCGCCGCCACCGACTCATCAACTCTCGTCCTCTTCGTCTTTTCCTCCTCCTCCTCTCCTCTCGGTCGCTTGCACGAAAGCGCGTCGTCGTCGTCCGCGGTTGCAGCGGCAGAGGGAGGCGCGTCGTCGTCCTCTTTCCCCGGCGAGATGATCATCAGGTCGATGATCTCGTCGCGTGAATCTTTTCCCGTCGTTTGCCCCGGAAAAAGCTCAAGGAGTGGAGAAGTGCGTCGTCGTTCTGAAGTTTTTCGTCTCGCGTCACTTTTGTTCGCTCGCGCGCTGACGCGTTGTCTCTCTTTTGCGCGCAGTTTGAAGAGGTATATATACAGAGAGAGAGAGCAGACGCGAGTATCGCGAACAACAGCGCGCGCGAATTGTTCAGAGAGAGAGAGAGAGAAGTCTCTCTTCGATGATGATTCGTTGTAATCCATCGCACACCGTTACGACGGGAAGACGACGACGGAAACCAACGGCGTTGCGGAATTCTCGTTCAAGAACTCTGATGAGACCACCTCTGCGAAAAGGAGGAAAAGGAGGACTCAAAGCCGCCGCGAAAAAAGGAGACGAGGAGGAAAAGGAGGACGCGTTTGCATCGAAGTCGTCGTCGGAAGACGCGTTGTCGAGCTTAGAGCAGCTCGGAATAATCACCGAAGCGAAAGAAGACGAGAAAGAAGAGGCAAAAGCGACAGTTTTAGAAGCGAAAGATGAAGATGCGACGACGGGAAGAAAAACCCCAAGCAGTGCGGAAGGAGAAGGAGGCGAAGATGATGTGAAGCTTCCGGTGCTTTTCCGGATGATTAAGAAAGGGTTTCGCGGCCCCCCGCGAGCGGGAGAAGGAGAAAAAAGCACAACGAATAATCCGCTCAATCGACCCAAGTATCAACGAGCGGAAGGCGTGACGAAGTATTGGAGTCCGTTTTTTTCTCCTCTGTCGAACATATACAACGTGCCGACGGAAGAGCCGACGGCGGCGGAACGGTTGGCTGTTTTGCACTTGTTTTTTTTCGCGGCGGACTTCGTCGCCGTGAAAACTGGAGCGAATATGGAGGGCGGGTTTTTCTTTAGTAATTTTGCGTTGTTCGCGGATGCGGTGAAGACGCAAAACGAGTGGTGGCGGTTACCGTCCGCTGCTTTGGCAGATTTTGGGTTAGAGCACGTCTTGGCGACAAACGTGTCGCTGTGGCTGATTGGGAGAGAAATCGAAACGTTGCTCGGGACGACTTCGTTTTTAGCGGTGTACTTTCTCGGCGCCACGGGAGGCGCCATCACGACTTTAGCCTTCGACGACAGCTCGAAATTAATCGCGGGAAGTTCTGGTGCCGTTTTCGCACTCTACGGCGCGATATTAACGTACACGGTCCTCAACCTCGAATCCGGATGGAACCAACGCGGCTTTACGACGCGTCTGTTTCGAATCGGCGCTTCCTCCATCGCGCTCTGTTACATAGCCTCCGAAACCGCCTCCGACGGCGCCACCCACGTCGTGAACAACTGGGATCATCTCGGCGGTTTCCTCTCCGGCATCTTGCTCGCCTACTACGGTCTGTGCCCGTTATTCTCCTCCATCCAGTTCAAACCGGGCGAGGAAAAAAACCGAGCGCAGCGACTGAATTTGGAAGATAAAACGTTAGAAGAACCGTTCGCGAAAACGAGCGCGATTTTATACGGCGTCTGCGCCAACCTCGTCGCCGCCAGCGTCGTCGTCGCCTTCAAGCGCGCGAGCGGAGTCGATGATTTTTAATCATCGTCACGATATAACGTGCGATCATCGTCGCAGTCATCATCACGGAACACACGTCGACGACGTAATGATATTAATAATACTAAAGTATACGCACCACCGCGCAAAATTTTTCATCCGTAACGGAATATCTTTCACTCTTTGGATAACGAAAACTGCGCTTCACAAATCTCTCTCTCGACGTACTACAGCGACGCACTACTACTTTGAGGCATTTTAGAATCAGACTTTCGCTGCTCTACCGTTACGAGAATGATGACGACTTTAGCGATGGTCGGTTGCACGCCTTCGACCGCCGCCGTTGCGCGACGAAGGAGCAGCGTTAGGACACGCACGCGACGAAGAAGTTTCCCCGACGACGACATCAAAACTCTTTCTTCTGTCGACACGAACGCGACCGCCACGGAAGAAGAAGAAGAAGAAGACAAAGAAGAACACAGTTTGAACAACAAGACGTCGAGGCGAGCTTTTTTTGAAGCGTCCGTTGTATCGTCGTCAGCTTTGGCCTTCGTGCTCTCGTCGACGACGTCTTTGTTCACTTTCCCTCCCTCAGCCTTTGCGATTGGCTTTCAGAAAGAGTTGAAGCCGAAACGCGCGTCGCTGAGCGATTTGAATTTACAAACGTCCATACCGTTTCAGTTTCGGGGCGAGGAACATGCGGGCGTTCAGTTTGGAGATTCAAGAGTGGGAGACGGGAAAGAGATAAAGTCCGGGTCTTTGGCGACCATTCACTTTGACGTGAAATTGAGAGGTTTGACCGTCCTCTCGACGAGGACGGCGAGAACGCTAGGCGGGAACAGGACGGTATCGGAACCGATGCAGTTCTCGTACGGGAAGTTGCCGACGGAGTACTCGAAGGCTTTGAAGAGGAAAACGGTAAACGGTATCGGTGCAGAGGTGAGGATTGATCCGGAACTTGGGGAGTTGTACGTGGTGAAAGTGTCGCCGGACGGGCCGGCGGCGAAGGCTGGATTTAAAGCGAACGACGTGATTTTAGAGATTGATGGGACGAAAGATTTGGCGAACTTACCAATTCAAGAAATTGGAGCGTTGTTGTTGGGACCAGTGGAGACTACCGTGGACGTGACGGTACAAAAAGGTGGTTCGCGCGCGGGACCGAACTCGCCGGTGGAAAAGTACACGTTAACGAGAGAAGCGACGATGATCGTGCCTAAAAAACAAACCGCGAACGCAAACGTCGAAGGCGGTGGGGGGTTATTTAATGGCGAGACTGGACCGGCGATACCGCCGGTGGTGTACGTTCCGGGTGCTTTAGAAGGTATGAAAGTTGGCGGTCGCAGAATTATCAAAACGCCGGCGGATTTAGGCTACGCCGACCAAGGCGAAGGCGAGATCCCTCCCGGGAGCGAGATTATCGTCGAGGTCGAGTTATTAGACGTGAAAGATGCCGCGTGATGAAATATCATTCATACTTTTTTTTTACGTTGACCTTTTGCGAGGATCCAAAAATAGACGCACGCTCCACAATATAAATACTCTTTGAAAAGAGAGGAATCGATACCCACGCGCATTCGATACGCCGCTCACGAGTACTAAACCCAATCGATCGATTGCCGATTATTCGAGCGCCTTTCGCGACACGACATGCCCGCCGCCACGTCGTCGTCGTCATCGAACAACAACAACACCGGGAAGAAGAAAAAGAGTTCCGAAACCACCGCCACGAAGACGAAAGGAGGAAAGAAAGAGCGCGCTTCGTCGTCTTCCTCTTCTTCGAATTCGGCAAAGACGGGAGGAGAGCATTCCTCTTCGTCGTCGTTCGTCCTTTCCGAACTGCAAACGAAAATCGTAAGATTGGAAACCGAACTCGCGAAAGAAGCGGCGTATCGAAACCACGCGCAGTTGGAACGAGACAAAATAAACGCGTTTTGGGAGATTTCTAAACGAGCTTTGGAGCGAAGCGAATCGATCGCGCGAGAGTACGAGAGACGCATCGATGACGTGGAAGATGAAGCGGACGTTCGAGTGCGAGCGAAGGTGCAACAGATTAAACACGAGCAGAAAGAAAACGAAGGGAAGGTTGACCTTTCGCGCGCGGAGAGTACCGAGGCGATCAGGGAGGCGAAGAGCACGTTCGAGAAGAGAGTGGAGGAGATGAGAGAGAAAATACGCAAAGAAGAGAGGAAGATTGCGGAGAGGGAGGTGAAATGTCAAGAAATGGTGAGGAAAAGCGAGATTGAGCGGATGAAAGAGATTACGAAGTTGCGCGTGGAGTTTGAGGAGAAGAGGGAAAAGGAACGCGAGGTCGCCGCGAGGAGGGAGAGGATGCACTTCGAAAAAGCAGAGCAGACTTTAGCGGAGACAGTGGAACGATTGACGAAGAGCAAAGAGAAACAGCTTGACATTTTAGAGAAGGAAAGCGAAGAGCACATGAAGAAGACAGAACTGTATTATCGAGGGTTGAAGGAATCCGCCGAGGCGAAGACGGTGGAGTTATCCGCGAGAATCGCAGAGTTGGAGAGGAGGGTGTACCACGCGGAAACGGAGGCAAAGCGAGCAAAAGCGAAAGCCGAGGCTTCCGAAACGCCCGCAAAGCTCGCCGAGGCAAAGGCGGAATGCGAGGAGAAGAAGCGAATTCGCGCCGAGAGGAAAGTCCAACGCCTCGATTTCCTCGAAAAATCGATTAAAACGTGCGAAGAGAAACGAGAGGTGGCGGAAAAGAACTTGGAAAGAGCGATACAACAGTTCGAGGTGGTTGCCGCGGAGAACGCAGAATTAAAATCAGCGTTGTTTCTCCGCGAGCGAACAACCGCAAGTGGAGTCGTCCTCGGGAGAAGTGCATCGGCGAGAACTCCCGGAACGACGAGAGTCGCCGCGGCGTAGCATCGAGAAGGAGACGTTTACACACAGTACTCAACATCGATTCATGTATAACACATACCACTCAAACGAAAGACGCTCTAATTCCCTACCACAACCATCCACGGTCGAATCGTATATGTCGGCACCAACCCCGCTTTATAATACGCGTCGTTTCTCACGAAGTTTTCCACGTAGTCTTTATCCACGTTTTTGAACACAAACACGCCGGTATCCACCGGGTCGGTCAACGCGCCCGCCATCGCGCACGCCCCTTCCTCGAACGCTTTCTTCGCCCCGTTTATGTGCTCCTCTCGGTACGGACCTCGCTTTTCCAGCATGTTTGGAACGTACTCTAAGGTTAACAAAACGTAAGCGTTTTCTGTTCCTCCTCCTGCGTTCGCGTTGGAAGCCATTTCGATATGTGTACGAACAGTTCTTCTCGATGATGTCGACCGCGCTGGTGGTCGCCTGAGTCCTCCTCGACTGGTGAATTGAGATAAAGATGTCGTTGATCGACAAAGTGACATGCGCGCGTTGGAGAGAATCTGTTGGAACAGAAACAGAAAGAAAGATGTGAGGGAAACTGTCGTGAAACGATGATGGTGTTTTAAGTACTCTGTATTATAAAAAACGATTTTATTAAAGCTTTCTCTCTCTCTTCTCTTCCTCCTGACTTCTCTTTCTCTCTCTATACTATTATTGCTTAGTGTGTTGTTGTTGTTGTTGTTGTTATTATTATTATTCATGTTATTGTTATTATTAGTATTAGTATTGTTACCGTTTACGCCGCGTCCATGGGTTCCGCTTCGTCGCCGCCGTCCTTCTCTTCCGCCATCTCTTTCTTCTCTTCGTCTTTGACGTCTTTCTTGTCCTCTTCCTCGTCGTCGGTCGCTTCGGCAGTTTTCTTCTCGATCCACGCTCGGAATTTCTCGATTTGAGCTTTGGATTTCGCGCTCTTCGCTTTGCGTTTCTCTTTGCGCGAGAGCGGTTTTGCCGCGGGTTGAGGGACTGCGACGGCTTTGTCTTTGCTGTTGCCTTTCTTCGCTTTCTTAGCCGGCGGCGCGGAGGATTTCGCCGAATAGCCGCCAGGTGGGACGCGAGAACGGAAGAAAACGTCTTCGGTATCCAAAACGTAAGACACTTTGGACGTTGAGCAGGAGATTTTACACTCCAACGCGTTTTGAATGCTCGCGTTGGTCATCGCGCTTTGGTAACTGAGCTGCGAATCCGCTTCGCCTGCGGCAGAGTGGACGACGAAACCGGCCCCTTTTTTCGCGCGGCGCAAAAACACTGGCGCTCGCTCTTTTTCGTCCGTCTCTTTATCGCCAGTTTCCACGAGCGTCATGTCCTCGTGCGCGGCAACGTGCAAGAATCCTTCTAAGTGCGTCGCAAAATGACCATCCATCGCTCCCGCTTTAACGTCAATCTTATCTAAAGACGGTTCGCAGAGTTGAATTTGGAGCGTCTTGCCGTTGTTTTCGCTGCCAATCCTATACGCACATTCGTCACCGAGCAAAACGCACGCGTTGGCGTGGTATACTCCCTCGTGGAACGGCGCGTCGCGCGTGGCTTCGTACTCCGCGAGGTGTAAAAGCTTCGCGTCGATGTCTTCCGCTAACAAAGCTTGAACTTGTTTGATTAACTTGTAGATGAGTTTATCCAGCGTAAAGAGTAAGTACGAGTTCGCGCCTAAGAGCAAACGACAATCGTCCTCAAACTGCGACTGGTCCGTCGATCCGTTCAATAAGTTAAACAAAAGAGTCAAGAACTCTTTGTGGACGTCTTCGGCTTTCTTCCCTTTCGTTTTCTTTGCCATGGCCGTCGCCGAAGCACGGGCCGTTTGAAGACGATCGTACAAGTGCTGATGCAAGCGCATGAGATGATAGAAACCTTCGTCGCCGTAAAAGACTTTACCGGGCAAATCAACGTATCGAGTTTTCGAGTTTGAGCTACCGTCGACAACGAACCCGGATACCGGCCTGCACGATTTGTACCTCGCGTCTTGGCCGTCTTCGGAATCGGAAGAATCGTTCTCGTCGCCGTCGCTTTCGCTGGAATCCTTCGTCTTGTCGTCGTCGTCGTCGTCGTTGCCGGTTAAGCCGAGAGCCTTCTCCAAAGCCTCCGCGGCGGTCGTTTCCTTGTTCGAAGCTTTCGGCGTAGCGGCACGTTTCTTGACGCTCGCGACGCCTTCGTCTTCTGGATCTTCTTCCTCTTCCTCGTCACCTTCGTCCACGGTTTCTTGATCCGGTTCTTTCTCCATTTCCTCGTCTTTGTCTTCGTCTGCGTCATCGTCTTCCGATGATTTCTTCTTCGAATCTTTGCTCGCGCCTTTCTTACCTTTCTTTTTCCCATTCGGAGAAGCGTTCGCTTCTGCAGTTTTGACGGCTTTCGCGCAGTTTTCAGCCGTCATATCTTTAAAATCATCCTCGTTATCGCGCTTGATTTTAAAGAACGGTTCCAGAAAGTCTCTATAGAACGTCATGACTTTATTAGCCGGTTCCCCCGACATCATTTCGCGAGCGGAAAAGCGCGTGACGGCGTAGACGTCATCGTGGACATTGCGCTCGGCGTATTCAAAGGTCAAATCTGGGGATTCACCGGGCGATTTCGAGGCTCTCGCACCAATGGCGTCGTCTGCCGTTTTCTTCTTGTCCGAAACTTCCTTGATCTCTTGCGTCATACCTTTGCCGGATAAGTTCTTCTTATCGGCTTGCTTGAAGTAAAAGGATCGATGGTCGAGAGATTTGTTGTAGTTCTTCGCGCAGACATCGTTCCAAGTCGGAAGCATTTCTGTTTTCAAGATTTGCCACTCCTCGGATTTTTGTTTCAAACGTCTCAAGACTACCGGGATAGTAGCCCACGGCGCGTTCATCGTCAAGAATCGCATCTCGCGTCCGCGGTCGCCGTAGATTCGTTCAACGGCACGTAAAACGATTGTAGAAACCGTACCTTCCGGAAGAAAGTGTGCTAATCTCTCGCCGTGAACTTCTTCTTTCGACTTTTTCACCGGTGCGGCAGCCGGCTTTTCCACGGCAGCGGCTTCCGCCGGTTTGGCGGCGTCAACTTCCATACTATCTTTCTTGTCTTCCTTAGCTGCACCTTCCGCGGGTTCAACTGGAGCAGACGCTTCACCTCCAGTAGTCGCGGCGCCATCGGTCTGTTTAGCAGCAGCGGCAGAAGCTTCTTCTTCTTTCTTCACCGGCGCGGCCGCGGGCTCTGGAACGACTTTCGCCTCTTCCGTGTACATCTCGGCGATTTCCTTGTGCACCTTCTCTAAAGCCTCAATCGCAGACTTGTTCGTTTCGAGCACCATGTCGATTTCCATGCGATCGTCTTCACATCGAAACAACGCTTCTTCGTACTGGTTCTTTCTCATGGCTTTAAACGAGTAATCTTCGGACCCAGAGGTCACCGCGACCCAATTGTCGTTCAATACTTCTTTGCACAAAGGCGTTCGGGTGCTCGCGTGCATTTTCGGAAAGTTCTTCGGCAACAAACGGTAGGACGGACCACATCGTTCGCACGTCGATAAATCCAACTCAGAGATTGGTTTGGATAAGAACTTTTCTCTCGCAGCGGACGCTTTCATCTTTGTGACTTCCCGCGTCGTGAGTTTCATCCCGGCTGCTTTCTTCGCCGCCGGCGCCTCGGCGGCTTCAAAGTCCATCGATTCGCATCTCGCGACAAACTCGTTCCATCCGGTCACCAATTCAGGAAATCTCCCAATAATGTCCATCACCAAACCTTGAAGTTCCATCTTGGAAATTAAATCCGCGTTGAATAGAGTAATCAACTTGCAAAAATCCGCGTATTGGTCTTTCGAACGTAACCTCGCTTTGACTTTATCAAAATATGAAAGCTCCTTAGCTAACTGCAACGCCGCTCTCTTCTCCTCCGTGATCTCATCTTGCTGCGCCTGGTCAATTACCATGCCACCTTTCTGCTTCCTTCTATTTTGCCCCGGAACTTGTTGCGCCCGAGCCGCCTTCGCGCCAGCGCCTCGCCCGCCTTTCCCTCTTCCGGTGGCGCCTTGCCCAGCCTGTTGCGTCGAATCCGGCAAAAAGTACGTAAATTGCTCCAACAAATCGTTGTGTGACTTGAACAATTGCGCGACTTCCTCGTACACCTGTGAAATTGATTTCAAATTCTTCCTATACATGTTCAAAATCTCCAAAAACGTCTTGTACACTCTCTCGTCGCTCGCGAAACGAGTTTTGATTTTGTTCACGTACGAAATCGCGTGGACAAACTCCACTTGCGGCTTTTGCCCTTGCGCTTGTCGCTTTGCCTCTTCCCGTTCTTCTCTCTCGATATCTTCCACGCGAATTTCGTGCCCTCGAGGTAAAAACTGATTGAAGCCTAAAATCAAATCCCGATGGCCTTTGAAAATTTTCTTCACGCGTTTGATCACCCCTTCCGTATCAATCCTGTTCAGTTCGTATATTAAAAAAGACAAAAGGAAAAAGTGTCATCACGACGCGTCAGCACAAACACACACAACTATCAAGCAACGAATAGAAAGCGAGAAGAGATTGGCGAGGTTTACATCCTCTCCTTCTTCGCGGCGAGCGCGTTCAAAAACGTTTTGAAAAAATTCTTCTCTCGTAACCCAAAACCAAAACCAAAAAGCAGCCCAAACTTTGTTGCAAAAAAAAAACTCACCTCTGCGCTTTGAACTCCTTCATGATTTCCAAAAACTCGTCGTACGTTTGTTTCCTATCTTTCAGGCGATCTTTCAAGTGTCGCAAATAACTCAAAGCGTCTTGTTTTCTCGCGGCGTCGTCCACTTGCGCCCCGCCGTTCGTTCCTATCCCCGCACCCGGGGGCGGGTTATTCGTTAACGTTTGCGGTTGTCTGTTTGTGTACGAAGAAGAAGAAGTTAAAAGGGTCAGTCCAAAGTGTTTCTTCAGAGTCGTCCGCGGAAAAGACTCTCGCATTGGAGGCAGCCGCATGTGTGCGTTTTTCAACTTTCAAGGGGGTTTTTGTAATTTTCCAATCTCAATCTCACCCCGACCGTCGAACGAAACGTACGAAACGCGCGGCGCGTTTGCAAAGCAAAGAAGAAGATCGATCGCGCAGATCTTCTCGCAACAACAGATCGAGAGATCAACTCTTTCTTCCTCGAAAGAAAATATAAAACGTACCCAGCCATATCTCGCCTTCTTCCGATGAGGATGCAAAGAAACTCTTCTTCTTTCGGTCGCCGAGATGACGAGACGGAAGACCGGAAAGAAATCTATCTTTCAATTCTTTTTTTTTCGAACTTTTCTCCGTTGGTGCTCGAAAAATTATACACAAGACACCACCACGCTTGACTCTCGCAACTCGAGAAGGAGAGAGAGTAAGAGTTGTCCTAGACTTATCAGCCGAGGGGGTGTCTCTCCTCGCGGCGTCGTTCTTTTTAACGTGTTCTTCTTCTTCTTTCGTTGTGAAGAGTTACGAAAATTCTTTTTTTTGTTTGAGGCCTGATCGTTGGTCGCTCGTGTGGCGTCGCAGGTGTGGGTTTCAAATGGCAAAACGTGAAGGCTCAAGAATTTTTCACCAAAATTTCGAGTGCTTTCGAAGGTCGTCCTGTAATGGAGGGGAGGGGCTGCATTTTATTTTCCTTCTTTGTGAAGAGGGTGTTCAATGTGTGTTTGTTCTCTGGCGTACGCGCGTATCGCTTATTTATATGAAAATAGGATCACAATACGCATTATTATCTAGCTCTAGCTGGGGTTCTATTGTCGTCGCCATTATCATCCTCGTCTTCTACTTCTTCGTCTTTCTCCTTCCTGCTGCTCACGACGCTTTTGTTTTTCATGAGCGCTTCTTTCAACTTTGCCGCCGTCGCCGCTCTTTTTTGCCGATCCTCTTCTTCCTGTCTCAACTCCTCCTCGGTTTTCTTCTTTCTCTCGCGGAGCAAATACGCTTTCATCTTCTTCTCGTTGGCAGTGCGAGCCGCTTCCTCTTCTTTTTGTTCCATGAGCACTTTGTTATATCGTCTCGCCCATTTCGTCTCTTCTCGACTGACGTCTTGGATGTCCAACTCCATGGACTCGATGGAAACGCACAAACCGGCAATCATTTCTTCCGTTTTAGCCTTTGCTAAGCTGGCTTTTTCGTACGCGTCGTTATCAAAATCGTCATCCGTGATCGAAGCACCGTTCGCGAGTTTTTGTTCAAAGCTGAAAACGGCAACTTTTGCGGCGTCGTTGGCGATTTTCATTTGGCCCAACAACGATTCCGTTTGCGCTTTTTTGGCTTCGAGTTCGCGAATCTGCGCTTGCATCTCCGCCATTCTCTTCATCCGCCTGTACTGTTGTTTCTCTTGAGAAGCAGGAGTCGCGTCTGGAGTCCGACGTTCAGGATCGTATTTACTGTATTTCTTCTCCTTCTTTTTCTCTCTTTTTCCATCACCGGAAGATGATGAAGAAGAAGATGATGAAGCGTAAACTGTTGGTTTTCGCGAGCCGCCGTGCGCCACAGATTTTAACTTGTTCGCATACTCCGGGTCTTTCCACTTGGCTTTAATCGCCGCAGAAATTTTCTCGTTATGCGCGCGCGTTCTTTTTTTCGTCGGCAAGGCTAACCCACGTTGAATTCGCAAACGTTTCTCCGCCTCTTTCTTCGCCTTTGCATCCATCTGTCGTTGTTGCGTCTCTCTTTTCCTCTCTTCTTTGCGCCTCTCTTGTTCCTCCCTCTTCTTTCTATTTTCCACGGCGAGGCGTTCATATTCGCTCGTAATTCCAAAATACACGCGTCCAACCGCCGACGCTCTTCTCCCGAACGCACCGTACGATGCTAAACCAATTTTACTCTCTTTCGGTACCAAACGATTTTCCTCGTCGCTGATTTTCTCAATTTTTTTCTTCTTCATCGCGTCTCTCACGGAAAGCGATATGCGCGCCTTCGTGTGCGGAGACAACTTCCCAGCGTTCAACAAAGCCGCCTCTCGTATCTTCGCTCGAACTTCTGGTGTTTTCATCCTTTCCATTGTCTTCTGTCGAATCTTTTCGATCGTCTCCTGCGAATGTTTACGTCCTTTATTCCAAGGCACGTTGCCTCTGTTCGCCATCGAAATCCTCTCGCGTCGTCTCAACTCGTTCGCCATGGTCGTTTCCGGTCTTAAAACCGCCTCCGGGTCGTCCCCGACCATCTCCAACACTCTATCATCCTCTAACACTCGAATTTCTACCTCGTCTCTACCTCTATCTTCCAATATGCGCTTTCGTAAGAAGTTGCAGTTCGGGCACGCGCACGCTTCGGTGTGCTTTCTCGGCTTCTCGCTCCCGACGACGAAACCGCCGTCCACGCCTTGATAAATGATTTGGTGTTTCGTATGCGTCGTCAAAGACGACGACGAAGAAGGACCGTCCGCATCCTCCTCCTTGATATCTCCAGCGTGCGTTTTCGAATCCACTTTTTCGATCATGTGTTCCAAAACCGCCCTCCTCTCTTGCTTTCTTCGCCTTTCCTGCGTCTTGATATCCTTCGGTGGAAGCGCCGTCGTCGACGTGGTAGGTCCTTTCGTGTGTTTACTCAGCTCGTGTAAACTCTGTCTCAAATCTTTCGCGTTTTTCACCTCGTTCACGGCGTCGTGAATCGCGCGTAAACTCGAAGAGGCGTTCTTTTTCCCGCCACCCGGTGGCGTCGGAGACACTCGCCACTGTTCTTTCGGATGACGACGACGATCCCCGGGGTTCCCGTTTTCCCCGTTTTTGTCGGCTGCTGACGATAAAAAAGGTGTCCTCCTCTTCGTCCCGCCGCGAAGCACACACGCAGCTCTAGATCTTCTCGAGAAAAACGCTTCGGTGGTCGATGATGATGTCGGCATCGTCGTCGTCGTCGTCGTCGTCATCATCGTTTGTTTTTGTTTTCAAGCGGAGCGTTGATGTTGTTGACTGAGAATGTAAAAACCTGAAAGAAGAGGTCTGCTCCAATCGATTCTTCGGCGGCTTTGAGAAATAAAAATTCTCTCTCTCCTTCTCTCTCTCTCTCTCTCTCGCGGAGAGCACTCTCTCTCTCTCTCTGTTCTCGAGTTCTGTTGTTTTGCCCTTCTCTCTCTCTTTCTTTCCTTCTTCACTTCTATCCCTCTCTCTCTCTCTCTCAAGGAACAGAGAGAAGAGTTGTTTCCCTCTTTAGGCGCTTTGACGAATTCTCTCTGCCCCCTAAAATTTTGAGGAAAACGAGAGAAAAAAGTGACTCACACGTCATTTCAAAGAAGCGCAAAAATCTCTCACACATCTCTCGAGAGCGCCGACTTTACGACGACGACGCGAACGTACTTTCATCCAAACAGAGTAACATTTGAACGGTTGAAAATATGTTTTCTTCCTCGATGACGTTGAAGTGCGCGATATCGGAACCACCGAAGAGTTTCGAGTCGAAGGAGACTTCGTCCTCGAAGCCGCAATTGAGGGGAGCGACGAGGATGACGACGGCGGTGAAATTAAGCAGAAAAACGACGAACAAAAATGAAGGAGAAGGAACGGTCGCGAAGGTTCGCGAGAGTCAAAGTGCGATGAAAAACGTGGAAGAGATGTCGACGGATGCAAACGCGTCGAGGAGAAGTTTACCGGTTGCGCAGATTATAGAGCAGAACGCGGAGGAAGACTTGGCGAATTTGTTTGCGCCGATGGCGCCAAAATCGAAAAAGACGAAAGCGAAGAAGAAATTTTTAAGTAGCGGTCTTGGGGGGAAGGTTTCTTTGGCGATGAAGGAGGAGGAGGTGATAAGAGGAATAGCGGCGACGACGAGTTCGTCGTCGTCGAAGAAATCGAGCGCTCAGATGCAAAGTCAGACGAAAAAATCAGAGTACCAAGCGTTCGTGGACTATTACTCCATGGAGTACCAAGAGTACGAACAGATGCCGGATAAAGCGTTCGAGAAGTTGCGGAGGAACTTGTCGTTGGAACAGAAACATCGGCCGATGTTGACGTATATGGTTTCCCTTGGGTTTAAAGAAAAGGATTTGGAGAAGTTGATGTTACAAAGCGAAGAACAACTGTTCTCGAAACCAGTCTCGAAGATTATCTCTCGAGTGGAATACTTGAAGTCAGAATTAGGTTTAGAAGGGACGAGTTTAGTGAAGATTGTGAGCAAAGACCCGCAGATTTTGTTGCAAAGAAATAGGCATTCCATCCCGAGGTGCAGATATTTAACGCATTTGGGTTTGGATACGCAGGAGTTGGCATCGGTGCTTTCCAAGCAGCCTTCGATTTTACACTTATCCGTGCAAAACTCTCTGAAACCGAGAGTGGATTATTTCAGGCACGAGTTAGGGATCGCGTCCGGAGATTTGGCGAAAGTCATCACGAGAAACCCGGCGGTGTTGACGTTCTCGGTGGAGGATCAAATCGCACCGAGAGTGGAATTCTTGAAGGATTTGGGGATATCGCACGAAAACGTCGCCAAGTTGATTCTTCGCCACCCGCAAACGTTGCAATATTCCTTCGATGGGATTAAAGAGCACGTAAATTTTCTCGCGAAAGATTGTAAAATGAACGACGAAGAAGTAGCGAAAACGATTAGTCGCTTGAACACGTTCTTCTCGTTGTCTTTGGAAGATAACTTGCGACCAAAGTACGAGTACTTAATTGACGAGCTTGGCGGCACGAAACAAACGGCAATTTCGTTTCCGGCGTATTGGTCCTTGGCGCTCGATACGCGCATTAAGCCAAGACACCGATTCATGGAAGAATACAACGCCGCGCCAGACCCCTTTCCAATGAAGCTTTTAGCCGAAAAGGATGAAGTCTTCGTGAAGAGAGTTCGTGGCGCCAACTTGGACGCGTTTGAAGCGTTCAAGAAGGACAACGTCGAAAGTTACATCGCCGAGACGCAAAAAAAGAAGCTTTTGCGCTCAAAAGTCGACCACTTGCGAGGAGCGGCAGAAGAAGCGCAATCGTGCGTCTGGCCGAATCCGGCAATGGTGCCACCGAAACGTGTTTTGAGCGAACGCGCCATGCGCTCGAGAGACTCGTTTCGAAACATGCGTTCGGGGACGCAACATCGCGGTCCGCGATGAAGTAAAAATAGATCACATAAATAGTCACATAGATGCGTAGCGCTGTAGAAATAGATGTGAAATCAATTATTTGCTGCTAATCCTTAATTGATATATAACGTAAGTAATACATGCTTCTAAAACTCTTCTCTGCTAAGTTACGCCGTGTCCAACATCGCGCCGCCTCCTCCCGCGGCGGCGCCCGTGGACAACTGCGCTATTCGCTGCTGCAAAATCTGAATATCCCTTTGTGTCTGATCGAATTTCTTCTCGATAGCCTCCGCGGCTTTTTCCAATCGCGTTCTGCGTGCGAATAATATAGGAGAGAAAACGTGCAATCAGTAAACGTTCGACGCGTATTCATCAAAAACGAATAAAGGCTTTGACGAGAAACAAAAAGAACGAGAACGAGAAAAGTCAACAAAATGTTTCACCAACCTCTCCGCGTTTATGAACTCCAATCGCTTGGTCACGTTACTCGTCGCCTCGACCACGTCTTGTTTCGCTAACATCGGCCCGATCAGTTTATACACGTTCGCGCCTTCTTCTAAAGATTTCAACTCTTCCAACACCATCTCGTTTTCCGTCGCTTGTTGCGTGAACGTTTTTCGTGCTTCGATGTTCGCTTGCAGTTCTGTTTTTCATCGTCGCATCGTGCGCGATGTGAGAGAGAAAGAGAAAGAGAGAGTCAGTTTTTACCGAGAAAGAACGCGATGAATAAAAAGAACAAACCTTGTTGCAACTGCTGAAAGCTCCCGGAATCCACGCGGAGCTTTTCGTGTAAGCTCTTGATGTTATTGCTCGTCGTCGTCGCCATTTTTTCTCTGCCGTTTTGATGAAAACTCGCGAGTGTTTTTTCTCAAAAATTTTTTCCTCACAACTGACGACACGAAATAAGCGCAAAACCAACAAAGAGAAAAGAGTTGTTGTTGTTGTTGTTGTTGTTGTTGTTATATTATGTTTTACTCCATCGACTTACTCTCCCCGAAAGGCGCGCTCGGGAACGTTTGGGTAATGATGCTTTTGTTTCGAGATGCTATTTTCGTTCGCGTCGGGAGTTTAATCACGCGTTCGAGTTTTTTAATCATACGCGCATCGCGAATTCTTCGCCCTCTTCTTCGCGTATTTAAAAAGACATGTGGTTTTGCGAGCGCTGACGACGACGAAACTTTCTCTCTCTCTTTATAGATTTTAGCGCACCATCCGGAAAAAGCGAAACGATTGACGCGCGCGAAAGCGAGCGGGATGTCCATCAGCGAAGCGTGCGCGACGATCATGAAACCGCCGAGTCCTTTGGTACGTTGTTCTTTTTTATCTTCTCTTTCGCACATGTGAGATCTCGCGTGTGTTTGTTTCTTCGCGCGAGCGCGCGGCGAGGTTTCCATGAACATGAAACGTTTTGTTTACGGCGATGATGATTTTTTACCGCGGTTTGCTCCTTAATGATTCTAACGAGCGATGTGACAAGTGTAGTAGTTCACGTCGCGCGATAGGAAGATGAACTTTCGCTTCTTCTGAGCCGGAAACGAGCCAAAGCCGAGAACGCTCTCACGCGCTCACGCGCTCGGGCAACAGTTTTGTCTCTTTCTTTTCACTATTTTTCTATATCATATTGCTCGAGAATGACTTCAACTCTTTCTGTGTAGGCTTTACGTCTCGCTGCGGTACTTTTAAAAGGCGTTGTTACGTTATACAATCGAAAGATTGTGTTTTTACACGACGATTGTCGAGACGTCGTGCAACGCTTGGTGAAGATCCAATCGAGACAATCGAAACAAAAACGCGAGGACGTCAAGTTGCTCGCGGATGGGAACGGCGAAGAAGACGGGAAAGACGACGCAGAGGGAACGAAGAAGTCAAAGAAGAGGCGTAAAATGGGGAACAGTGGTTTGGACGACGACGATTTGCTCGACTACGACATGAACATGCTCCTCGATAGAGACGATCCGCGCCGAGGAAACGATGAGAATCTCGATACTATGTCGAACATGAGCGAGTTCAATGCCGCACCGAGTGGTTCTAAAGCCGTATCTGGAGGCGAAAATCGGTTTTATCTTCGAGACGAGGAGGTTTTGCAATGGGCGAAAAACGCTGGCGACAGCGACGACGACGAAGCGGCTTCCAAGCGCAAGTCCGACAAGCGTTTACAACTCGAAAAGAGCAGAAGAGCAAAGCTTGACTTGGACGACGACGATATGATGTTTCGCCTCGGTTACGGTGGACTGATGGACGACGACGACCTTTCCGGGGACGAAGAAGCGAGAGAACGCAAGCGTCAACGCGCGTTTGGCATGGAAGAGGAAGACGACGAACAGAACATTTTGGCGCCGATTCCGGACGAAGGTTCCGAGGATGAGGATCACCAAGGGTTCGTTGCGATGCCGATGGACGCTTCTGAAGAAGAAAAGGCGTTCCTTGAACCCGCGTTTCAATCGCAAAAAGAACAAGACCAGCGCGAAGAGCGTTTACTTCTTGATTTACGCGCGGCGAACGCGCCTGTACGTCCGAGACAAAAACGTCCGAAAGTCGCGCGACTCGCGAACCAACGTGCGATTATCTTTGATCAGCAAACGCGCATTGAGAACGACGAGTACAAACAATGGCTAGTGAACTGCGACGATATCGTGTGCGACCGGCCGAGAAAAGAGATTCCAATAGACGAAAAGGACATACATTTGATGAACGACGAGAAAGCGTTGGCCGCGCACTTCCGAGCGACGGCTTTCCGAACCGGACGCGAATCGTTCTTCCGAAAAGGAGATCGATGGAAGAAGTTTGAAGCGATGTTGTATCCGAATTACAAATCGAAAGTAAACTTTGCGCCCATTCCTGGCGACGCCACGTTGGTTCCACCGCCGGAAGTTAAACGTCCAGACGGCGAGTACACCACGGAAGACGAAGACAACGGATACAACGTCCCACCAGCTTGGGACGAAGAAGAAGAGGAGCACTTCCTCAAATTTGACGCCAGTAAAAGAGCAGAGAAACGCGCGGCACTCGTTCGCACTCCTTCTTCTGGAGGTGGCGTTTCGGCATCTTTACGAAGCACGCGAGGCGGAAGCGTCGTTCGCACGCCCTCCTCCTTAGCGGACGCGTTGGAAGGAAAAGAACTCGAGTTCGTGGACGAGCACGGACAATCGCACGGAAACTGGCACGAGGACACCATTCACGAGGATCGTGAAATGCTCGTCCGTACTTTTTCGCAAAAATCCAACGAACCGCTCGATAAAAGTCAGCCTCTGAAAGAGACGGAAGAAGAACCGGCAGGCTACTTGGATTGCTCCGGTCGCCACCGCCATGAACGCATCCCACGCGCCGCGAAGAACTTGCTCGTCTTCCTTTCCGCGAACACGGTGTGGAACCAAGACGATACAAACACCAGCGAAGCGGCGTTTGATGCCGCTTCGACGGAAGGTAAAGAAAAAGAAAAAGCGAGCGCCTCCATCGACTTGACCGAGCTTTGCGAATCGAACGCCTTGACGCGTCAAGCCGCCGCTCGGTGCTTCTACAACGTTCTCATCTTACAAAGCGAAGCGTTCGTCGACGCAAAACAAGAACACATCGTCAACGACGATGAAGAAGAGAACGAGGCGAGTTTCGCGTTCGAAGATATCCCTCCCGTCGTTTTATGCAAAGGCGATCGATACCGAGAAGGCCTCGCCGCCTCGCTCGCGACGTAACCAGAAAGAGAAAGAGAAGACTTTTATTTGTCGGATGATGATGACGATGATGACGCTCGTGGTGAATGGCGAAGTATAAAGAGAGCGAGAATGGATGTTCGTCGAAAGAAACACGCCCTCGAGTGTGTCAGAGAGAGAGACATAATTTACAAACAGTTGTAATACTTATTTTAAGAAACATACGCGCTCGCGCACTATTAAAGAGAGAGAGGTGAAAGCTTTCCTGTCGACTGTTGATATTTTTTAATGCACCAGAACGAACGCTTTTTTATTCTTTTCCCGTTTGAAACGATCGAATTTTAAACCAGCTCTTCACTCTTTTTGTTGCGCACGCGTAAAGCACACACACGACACAAAAAAACAACAGCAACAAAAACATCATGGCGGCTGAACTCACGGACGAGCAAATCACCGAATTCAAAGAAGCGTTCGCTTTGTTCGATAAAGACGGCGACGGGACCATCACCACGAAAGAGCTCGGTACGTTTTAATTTTTGGTCGATTTTCCCTTCTTTCGCGCTCGATTCTTCTGGAAAAAGGCGGTCAACAATCTCGTTGTTTCTGATGACGACGACGACGACGGAAGCTGTGCGCCGCCTCTCTCGTCGCGCAAAGCGCGTCCGACGCGAAAACGAAGCAGTTCTTCCTCCTCCTCTCTCTCGTCGTCCGTTTTTTCGCGAACGGAAACGAACGGAAACGAAAGAGAGAGCACACAGAGAAGCGCTTTTCCGGTTGCCTTTTTGGAAGTGATCTCCCCGCTTTGAGATCTCTTTGAATTGATCTCGCGCTCTCTCCTTTTTCCCGCGTTCCGAGAACGATCGAAGCGAGAAAAGACGACGCGAAAGTGCGGCGCTTTACGATCGTCCTCTCTCGAAGGGCGAAAAGACCGCGCGAACGAAAAGAAACGCCCGGGGAGGATTGAATTTTAAATCTCCTCTCAAAGCCTCTCTTTGGTCTTCTTTCCCGACTGACTTAAAAATATTCTCTTTACGAATTTCGCGCTTTTACGAAACGCAGGCACGGTGATGCGATCTCTCGGCCAAAACCCGACGGAGGCGGAGCTTCAAGATATGATCAACGAAGTCGACGCGGATGGCAACGGCACCATCGATTTCCCAGAATTTCTCAACTTGATGGCGCGTAAGATGAAAGACACCGACAGCGAAGAAGAATTGCACGAAGCGTTTAAAGTGTTCGATAAAGACGGGAACGGGACAATCAGCGCGGCGGAATTGAGACACGTCATGACGAACTTGGGCGAGAAGTTGACGGATGAAGAAGTCGACGAGATGATTCGAGAAGCGGATGTTGATGGCGATGGTGAAGTGAACTACGAAGAGTTTGTGAAGATGATGATGGCGAAGTAAACGCGAGGGAGAGCTTTCGAGAAGGAGAGAGCGCGCTTTTATGCAATAAAACACTCGCGCTTCTTTCTTCGATGCTTCTCGCGTTTCAAAACGCGTATTGTCTTTGAGCCTATTGGACATAAATATATAAATTAATTTGTTATTAGTATACTATTATTAAAAATCACACAGACAAGGTAAATACCGCGTTCACGCTCTATTTCATCATCGCGCTTCTTCTATTTCTATATTTTTTTTACGTCCACGAGAAAAACTCAACCTCTCAACGGTTTCAAACCAAGCTTTAAACGCAACGCGTTCGCTTCGGCAATCTCCACGTCCTCCTCTTTATCTTCCGTTTTCTTCTTCTTTTTCTTCGAATTCTTCTCTCCCTCTTCTTCTTCTTCTTCTTCTTCTTCTTCTTCTAAACTTCGCTTCTTCTTCGTAGCGGCACCGTCAGCCTCCCCATCGTCCCCATCTACGTTAACCGTTTCCCCTGGCATCGCCATCGCTCTCCTCTTCGCCATCTCCTCGTCCACGGCTTTTTCAATCACCGTCTCGAAATCCTCGCCTTCACCAACCTCTTCCTCTAACAACGACTTCCTCTCCTCCAACGCGCCCGTCGCCTCCAACGCGAACCGTTTCGCCAGTCTCGGCAACGCGATGTCGCAACAAAAATCTTTCGTCAACAACTCGTCTATGAACGCATCCACCGTCGTTAACTCGCACCCGCCACTTTTCACGCGTCTCCGTACTTTCCTGTAATCGTTCAGCAACGGTTCTAAATATCTGTACACCTCCGCGGAGTTCCCAACCAGTCGTAAATAAAACGCCCCCAACAACCTCGCGTACTTATGGTCTTCGTTCTTAATAAACTCAATCACAATCTCTCTCTCCGGCGCGATTTGCAGCATCTTCAAAGCTAAGCACAAAAACTCCGTCGCTCGATTGTTCCCTCCGTATATCCCTCCTATTTGCGTCAAATCCGTCACCGCTAAATCCACCAGCGTTTCCGCCGACACCGCGAAACACTTTTCTTTCCAAAACGTCATCGCGTACACTTTATCCCTCGTAATTTTTTCCATCATGTTTTGCGGGTTCGTCCCGCGGACCGATTTCGCCAGAGGGTCCGTTTGCGTCGTCATTCTGATTAAACTCTCTCGCTCTCTTTCTTTCTCTCTCCGTGTCTCTCTCTTCCTTTGTCCACGGGAACGAACTTAAGAAAATTCGCGTTGGAGCTTTCCTTTAAAAAACGTTTAGGAATTTAGGGTGTAGGGTTTAACATTGCCCCGTTTTGAAAGGGAAAAACAAGGAGCTCTCGTTCGTCATTTTAGAGAGAGAGAGAGTCAGAGAATGGTCCGGCCGGTGAGCATAGGGCGAAAGGTACGACGATTTGTTGCGCGTCGTTGTTTTTGATGAGAGCAGTGCGCGCTTTGCGCGCCGAATAGTGCGCAAACAAAGAAGAAGCGCTTCGTGTTGTGAAATAAAAAGCGCGAAAGAAAGCGTGTTTCTCACCATCGTTTCGTTTCCTCTCTCGTCTAAATCGTCTCGTTTTGGATTCAAACTGACTCTTTTAAACACGTTCTGATTTTTGTTCGATTTAAAAACAGGGCACGCCGCAAAGACGGCCGGAGTTTGGGAGATTAAACGGTACGAGCGCATTCTTTCTCAGAGAGTGTTTTGATGACGTACTTTTCGCGTTTGTGTTGTTGGTTCTGTGGACGCGCATAAACGCACAAAGGAGACCATTAGGCTCCAATTTTTTTGAATTTTCACCCCCTTTTCCCCCAAGCGAGACATTTTCCTCAACCTCTTCTTTGTCTTTCTCGCGCTGCGAACGCTGACGGATTTTCTCTTTCTCTCTCTCTCTCTTTTCCTTTAACAAACAGGCCCATTAATTCCACAAAAACGCAGATACAAACCGGGAACCTTAGCTATTCGAGAAATCAGAAAGTACCAAAAATCAACCGACTTGTTGATTCGAAAACTGCCTTTTGCGAGGCTCGTTCGAGAGATCTGCAACGAGTTTACGGATCAACCGATGCGATGGACCGCGGAGGCGTTGTTAGCGTTGCAAGAGTCCTCGGAGGACTTTTTAGTGCATTTGTTCGAGGATTGTAATTTGTGCGCGATTCATGCGAAGAGGGTGACGATTATGCCGAAGGATATGCAGCTGGCGAGAAGAATCAGAGGCCCGATTTACGGCGTCTCGAGTTGGTAGAGAGAGATGCCGGCGCCACAATCGCATATGATGCGTTATTATTACGTCGTTATCACATGTATACGTCAATTAGTCAATTATATTAGTAGAAAGAAGAGAGGGATTAGTAGCACTACTTCGCGAAGGTATCAGTAACAACAAAAGCGCCAACAAGAAGAAGAAAGCGTAAGTCACGCGGGAAAAAAAGAGAGAGAGAGAGAGAACGTGATTTGTATTATAAAGGAAAAATGATATTTCGTTTGATTATAAACTATGCGTATATATATTCTAGCGTAACAAGCCTACTAAAAGTGCTAAGGATGATGTAAATGCAGCTCGGCCATGTGCGCGTTGTGTTGCAACTTGTGCAACAAAAAGTACGCGTACATGTGAATAAAAAACAAGTACGAGAAGAACGCCACCCGCGCAATCGGGTACAATCGAACGCCATCCGATAAAGTTGCCGCGGCGGCATCTAAGCCTTGCCATGCTTTGGTGACCACTTTCCCGACCCGTCTGTTTTGCGCTAATCGCGAAAACGTTCTCGACGCTTCCATGGGCACGATGTCTGCGTCGGCAGAGGCAAAATTTCTCCCGGATTCAATATCCATCGCGTTTGCTCGTCGCTTCGCCGACGACGACGCGTTCGCGGACACGTCCGCGGAATTCATAAACTCTTCCTTGGCGCGTTCTAAACGCATGCTCCACGTTTGTTTCTCGCCCTGTAAACTCTCTAACTGTCGTTGTTTTTCGTATAATAACTTGGTCATTTCCTCGGATCGTTTCCGCAACGACGCGAGTTCGTTTTGGTCTTCCGGCATGAGTCCGTCGTTATTTTCGCCACCGTTGCTCGTATTACTGCTACCATTTAAAACGCCAACTCGCACTTTCAAATCTCTCTCCGCAATATCCGCTCTACGTTTAGCCGCGTCTACTTCTTTCCTCAACTTTTGCATCTCTCCGTTCGCGCTCTCCAACTGCTCCTTCATCCTCTCGTACTCGCCGTCATCTTCTGCTCTCTCCGCTCTCTTCGTCTCCGCCGCCAACGACGTTTCCAACCTCGCGATCATCTCGGACAACCTCTCGTGATCGTTCTCCGCCGCGACCGCTCGTCGTTCAAAAGTCACCAACGCCCTCGCTCTCTCCTCGCTCGTTTGCGAAACCTTCGCCACGTCTTGGCTCAACCGTTCCAACTGGTCCTCCAAATCCGCCTCTCTCCTGGAAAACTCCTCGCGTTGCGACACAATCTCCCGACTCGACGCCTCCGCTTGCCTCTCCGCGCGCATTTGCGCCTCCTTCGCACCCGCTAACACGCTCGCCATCGACTCCTGAGTCAACGACTGCGCCTCGTCCTCGGCGTCGTTCCTTATTTTCTCCGTCGCGTTCAAACGTTTAATCTCCTCCTCCTTCTCCTTTAACATCGCCTCTTTCTCCTTCAACTTTCGCTCCAACTTTGTGTGCGTCAGCATCATCTTATCCGTGTTCACCATCGCTTCGTTCTGCATGTCCCTCAAAAGTCTCTGAAAATGGTCCCGTTCCGACTTCAAGTCTTGAACTTTATTCTTGTACAAGACAATCTTCTCTTTCAGTTTATACTCTTCGTCGTCGCGCGCGACGACGACGACGGCGTTCTCCTTCTTCTTCTTCTTCTTCTTCTCTTCTTCTTCTTCTTCTCTTTCGCGTTCTCGCTGCTCCGCTAACTGTTGTTTGGCGACGGAAATTGGCGGCGAGGGCGGTTTGCCCAGAAGTTGCTTCGACGGCGACGAGTGCGTCGTCGTCTGAATCGTCGTCGCCGCATTTTCCGTCAGAAAAGCAGCGGAAGCAGTTTCTGCGCTTCTGTCGTTCGCATCGTACCCACTCGCCACATCCTCAACCTTGAAAGCGCTCTTCGTTGTCTTCTTCTTCTCTTCAAATGCAACTTCTTCTTTTCCTTCTTCTTCGTTGTCCGAATCGTCCGACAAGACCACTTTCGGCCGCCGCCGTCTTTGGCGTCGAATACTACCGTCCTCCCCCCATTCGGAATCCGAATACTCCTCCTCCTCGTCGTCGTCTGAATCGTTTTTGTTGTTCAATCCTGGAACGACTCGCTCGGCGACTTTCTGTTCCACGTTCTCGACGAATCGTTCCGCTTTTTCCAGCTGCGCTTTCACGAAGTTCATCGTATCGTTCGATCGAGAGCGACGGAGGAAACCTTAACGATGCCTCATCAATCAGATGCGTTCGAAGAACTAGACGTGTGTGATGATGTAAGAGAAAGTTCTTATTACAGATACAGAGATATAAAAAACGAATTCTCCAATTTTCAAGGGACAAAACAAGCAGAGACTGGAACATCACAATTTAGGGTATCAAAGTCGCGCTCGACCCCGAATCAAATCATATCCGAATTTAACCCAAACGGAACCAACACCAACACTTTACAGAGCGAAAGGCAGCCTCTGTTTTTGGGTGGATTGTGAGTTCCTTCTCTCCCCATAAAACAAAACGGACGTAACGCAGAAACGAGAATAACGCGTTGTTGTTAGTAAAGAGAGAGACGGGAGGGTCGTCCATCGAGCAGAGAGGAATCTGGCGCGGCGCAGCGTAAGAGGGAGGAGCAAACACACGCAGAGGGAGAAGGTGCCTCTTTTTCTTTGAGAAAGAAAATTAGTACGGGAAAGAAAGAGCTCAAACACGGACACATATCCAAAGAGATTAGCTGTGAATGGGGTACGAGTCACACTTCGAAGTTCCGGACATCGACGATTCGCTCTTGAGAGGCGTGGACGACTTGACCGATTTATTGTGTCCGGACTCGCACCCGGAGGATTACACCAACCGCGTGAGGTTTGCGCACCATCATCAAGGTAAGATACTTTTGTTTGCGCGTCTTTGTCTCGATTTTTTCTCGTTCCCACAACGGGGGGAGGTTTTCTCGCGTTGTGATCTTGCGGAGGAGATTTTTAGCATCGTTTTCTCTCGTCGCGCGGAGAGAGCATCTCTCTCGTCGTTTCCCCGCGTCGGTCGGTCGGTCGGTCGTCGCGTGCACTCGTTTGCACTCGTTCGAAGGGGTCGAAAAAGACCCGCGCACTTTCGCTCTTTCGAAAGAGAGAGAGAGAGACAAAGGGAAGGAAGGACGTGATTTTTCTATCCGAAGGAGTCCAAAACCCAACCCCAATCCGAATCCGTAAAAACCAAGAAAAAGAAAAAGAGTGGACACTGACGAGTTTTATTCTCTCGTGCGCGAAAAAAAAACAGAAACCAATCCGTTCCAACCGCACCAGTTTCAACCGGTACACGTTCCCGTACACGTACACGGCGCGACATTTGCACCGGTACAAACCGGATTACCGACGCCGGAGGAACGCGCGAGGCAATCGGCGAAGGAGATTAGACAGGCGAGAAAACAAGTTCGGTTAGCGGCGAAAGGGAAGCAGTTGTTACAGTTGAAGAGAAAGGCTGGCTCGGAAGGAGTGCAGTCGTTTGGAGGGGAAGCGAAGCCGACGAGTTCCACGTATACGGATAACCAGGATTTACAAGTAGTTCCTGACGTGGATACGATCGGGAGAACGAACAACGCGCCGGCGACGAGTAGCGAAGGCCACTCGGGGTATTTGGTGAATAGCCAGGAACAGAACAAGGACACTACAACAACTTATTTAGCACATACAACATCTGCACCGACGACAACGAGCATCATGCCGCCGAAAAAGAAGAACGAAGACTACGACGACGGTAAGGAATTGCCGGCTATGCCGACTGGGAACACCGCCGAGGATGAACGAGAGCGCAAGCGCCTCAAGAGGTTGTTGCGCAACCGAGTTTCCGCGCAACACGCGAGAGAAAGAAAGAAGGCGTACATGAATTCTTTAGAGAACGCGGAAAGAGAGAGACAATCGCGTTTGGACGAGTTAGAAAACAGATGCAAGACTTTGGAGAAAGAGAATGAAATGCTCCGAGAAGTCATCAAGACGTACACGCAAAAAGACCCGAGCGCCAAGTAAAAGAGGAGGATTTTATAAAAATTTCATTAAAAATTCATGAGCGCGTCTACGCTCTGTCGTGAGACCCATACTGCCAGATGATGGCAGAGAATATCTCTCGGTTAGAACAGCGGCGCGAGAAAATTGTAGAAGTCTATCACAGGAGAGGAGAGGACGGAAAAAGTACATTAACTTTACAAATTGATACATAGCGTGAAAAGAGCTAGCGAGAAAGCAAGGAAGGAACCTCTGATACATACTCGTACTACTATATACTTGTTTTAATACTTATACAAAATGATATAATCAACAGAAGATAAAACTACTATGTTTGCTGTTTGTGTGTGTGTGTGTGTGTTTCCCCGCGCACTTGTATGATACAACGTCTCACTCTTCCTCCTCTTCTAACAAAAGCGAGTTCAAGTTCATCGCCTTCATCTTCGTCTCGACTTCGTCTTCCTCCTCTTGGATAGAAACGCTTTTCTTTTTCTTCTTCTCGGTAAAGGACATGATTTCATCTTCGAATAAAGCCAACTTCGTGAACCTAGCAGCCGCCTTGGAAATCGTTCCGGGCGCCTCTTTTGGGATATTTTCTTTATCCTCGCTGAAGCTTTCGTTGTTGCTGCCGCTGCCGCTGCGTTCGCCGCTGTCGCTCTTCTTCCCGGCTTTCTTCTCCTCGTTCCATTTTTCACTCAACTTTTCCATGATTTTCTTGTGCGGTGTCTTATTGCCGAGCTCTTTCTTCACGTCTCCAAAGTTATCTTGGACGAATTTAGCGTACCCAGTCGCTTTCTTTTCGATGTTCGAGCCTTTCACGAGGACGCCGTCGGAGGTGAACTTGCCCATAAATTCCAATCGACCGCCGCATAATCCACACCGCTTTTTCTCTACGTCGATGGATTTCGAGTGTCGTCCATATTCTTGTTCGCACCACGTTTGGCTGCACTTCCATTTGAACGGCGTGTGTATCGCATACGCGTGGCATGTAGACACGTTCGTTCCCGGGTACGTTTGCATCGCTAACTTTGCCCATTTTTTGAACACGTCACCGTGCGGAGGTTTGGCCACGTGATCGACGAGCCACGCAGACGCATGGCACATTTCGTGCAACAAAGTCGCTTCGAGCTTGTGCACGGAATCGAGCACTTTTGTGCTCAACTCAATGCGTGCGGTGAAATGACGAACGCCTTCGATCGTGGTTCGCTTATACACGGTTAAGCCAGCCGTAGTGAGCAGTTTCTTACTCCAAGTAATCTCAAATCCATCGGGAAGTTGTCGATCGAAAACGTTCGCGTTGAACTCGTCGAAAAGAGCTCTCGTGATGGACTCTTTGTGCTTGTTGAAGTCAAATCCATTCTTCAAGTTACCGCCGATAGTTTTTCCTACGGATTTCAACGCCGACGTTAACGCTTTCGAGTGTGAGGGCGGTGGTTTCCACGCAGAAAACGTTTTCGTTGGCGACATGTTCGCCGGCTCGTTCGGCGGCGTCTGCAAACGCTCGAGATTGAACGGAGAAATATCGTCGTCTTTCTGTTCGTCTTCCATAGCCGCGAGACGAGCAGCACGTAATGCCGTGTTGCACTTCTTGTCCGTCATTGCGCGGAATAGCGTATTTGGACCCGTTTTTGGAGGCGTTGGTGTTTTGAAGTTGACTCTGCCGGGCGTCTTGGCTGGCGGTCCGGGCGTTTTCATCGCCGTTTTCATCGCCGTTTTCAAGAACGGTTTCACTTCGTCGTCCTCGTCGTCGCTGGGAGCGAACTCGGAGTCGTCTGCTTCCTCTTCTTCTGCAATCTCCGAGAGCGAATCATCATCGTCGTCCTCGTCGTCTTCCTCATCTTCTGAGGTTTCATAATCGTCGCTGTCTTCCAAGATTTGATTTCTTCTTCGATTCGATATTTTCTCCGCTATTTCGTTCCGCTTATTTGCGACGCGCCTCGACGCTCGCACCGGTGCGGCGCTCGTATCTTTTTCTTCAGCTTCTTCATCTTCGTCGCTAGAAGATAAAATTTGAACTTTCTTCTTGGTCGCCGCGTTACGCTTCGGTCGCGCGGCTATAACTTCGTCCTCTTCTTCTACCTCAGCCTCCTTTTCAGGAGGTGCTGGTTCGTCCTTTATTTCTTCTTCTTTCTTCGAAGCGCGTTCTATGATGCTCTCAACGAGAGGCGACGCGACGTGTTCAGTGCCCGCAATACTCCCGACATCATCATCTTCGTTGTCCTCTTCCTCCTCCTCGTCGCGGACTGAATAATTTTCGTCGATATCCGTAGCGGCGACACTTTCGCTATCGTCTGCCTCCTCCTCATTCTCTTCGTCCAACGACGGTTGCTCTGCATCCATCCACGTTCTAATTGGCGTCATTTGTTTTTGCGGCTGCTCGTGTTTGACTACCGGGAGCTGAAATGGTCCGTTGTTTTTCAACATTTTCTCTTTCGGACACTCGAGCTCGCCGCAGTTACACGGATCAAACGTGCCTTCGATATCGCCTTCTTCATCTTCAATTTTCCCTTCCGGCGTGCCAAACTCTTCGTCTTCTTCTTCATTGCCTGCTGCTACTGCTACTACTACTTCTTCTTCGTGTTGTTCTTTCGTGTTCTCTTCTTTCTCGCCGCCATTCCCGGACCCGAAACTCAATCGTCTCGTCGCGTGGTCCTCGAGCGACAGCTCCGCGTTTGGTTTTTGCTTCGAGTCAGCTTTGCTTTCGCCCACGTCCTCTTTATCTTCGACCATATCGCACACTTCTTCTCCATCTTCTTCCACGTCCTCAAACATCTCCTCCCGAATCGCTCTCGCCTTCTTCACCGTCGTCGGCGCCAACTCCACGCCCGCCAACGCCGCCATCAACCTCCGCATGGTCGCCCCATCCTTTCGTTCCGACAAACGCAAAGGAAACGCCTCGAAAATAGCCTCGGACGGGTCCACCCCGCGTTTCTGCCACGTCGCAACCGCGAGCTTCAATATTTGCATCGGGTCTTCGTTGTCCATTTCTTCTTGTATCTTTTCTTGTTCTTGGACGTCTTGGTGGTTGTCGTCGGCGGACGCGGTCGTCGTCGTCGGATAAGTTTCCATCGTACTTTCCTCCTCCGGCTGTTTTTGATCCTTCTCTTCCGTCTCTTCCTCGTCCTGCTCCTTTGTCCCTTTTCGCGTCTTTCTCGCCGCCGTTGCCGGTTTCTCCCGCTTCTTCTCGCCTATTGCTTTTATTGTCTTTTTCCCAGCAGCAGCAGCTCTCTTTTCGCTTTTCTTCTTCTCCTTCTTCCTCTTCCCGTTTTCTTCTTCCTCTTCGACGGTAATAACGTCTCGTTCGTTCCCTCGGTCCATCAACGGCGACCTGACCGTCTTCTTTTTCTCGTTGTTGTTCTTGTTCGCGCCTCCTTTTCCTCCTCCTAATCGAGACGTCGTCGTCGTCGTCGTTACAGTCTCTCGAATCTTCCCCAACGGCGTCTCCTCGTTCTCCCCCACGTCGCCGACGATGGATACGGACGGGCCTAATAACCTCCGCGACCGACGCACGGTATTCGCACCAGCGGGAGTCGTCATGTTCTTCGTCTTCTTAGGCGTATTGTTCGAGATTCGTTCGAGCAACGCGTCGGATGAACTCCCCATGATGAATGCTTTCAGATATGGTTTTGTGAAGCACTTCTTTCTTCTTTCTTTCCCCCTTCTGCCAGAGACCTTTTATTAGGGTTGTACACCCTAAACTTTTTTTTCCTCTCGATTTTTTTCTGAGCAAATCTTTTTTTTTTCTCGCGAAAAAATGTAGAGCGTTTCCCCCTGTGTTGTACTATCCGATATGACTGCAAAAACCGATATGACTGCGCACGCGCGAAACTCTGAACGGATGATTGAAGAATAGCGATTTTATGATGGTCGAACACGCGCTGGTTCCGAATGTGTGCATATCCGGCGTCTCCGTGGCGTGCGCGACGGCGACGACGAACCCGATCGATGTCGTGAAAGTGAGGATGCAAGCGTTGAACACGACGAATGCGAAAAACGCAAACAACATGTTGCAAACGTTTCGCTTGGTCTTTCGAGAGCGAGGCGTGGGAGGTTTTTACGTCGGGTTGACGCCGTCTCTGCTGCGAGCGACGACGTACGGCGGGTTAAGGTTAGGGTTGTACGACCCGATTCGGAGGAATCTCGTATCCAATTCGGAATTCTTCGGGGGGCTGGATGAAAATCGCGTGACGACAAAGTTGCTCGCGGGCGGATGCTCTGGAGCTCTGGCGGCGTTCACGTTGAATCCGACGGAGCTCGTGAAGACGAGGAGAATGAAAGGCGACAGTTGGCAAACGATCAAAACACAAGTTGCGAGGGATGGAGTGTCGTCTTTATGGAGAGGGAGTTCGATGGCAGCATCGAGAGCGGCGCTATTAACGGCGAGTCAAGTCGCCGCGTATGGAGAAGTGAAACGGCTGTGGATACAGATGGTGCCAAACGCTAAAGACGACTGGATGGCGCACGTTGGAGCGAGCGCGGCGGCGGGGTTGATAACGACAGCGACAACGAATCCAGTGGATGTGGTGAAAACGAGGATGTTTATTTCCGGAGAAGGGAAGAAGTTATCGGCGAAAGAGGCGGCGATGGAAGTGGTGCGTGAATACGGCGCCCTGAGAGGTGCGATGCGAGGCTTCACGGCGAACTACATTCGGTTGGGGCCGCAAACGATGGTGACGTTTGTCGTCGCCGAGGAATTGCGGAAATGGTTTGGGTTAGAAAGTTTGAAATAGAAGTAGACTAGACGTTATTAGTTTAGATACTATGTATTATTATTATTCCTAGAATTGCTACGCTAATCATCTATTTAATTTACCCGAGGAAGCCCGTTCGGGGCACCACCGGGGTCCACAAATCCCCTACAGTTTGTCTGTGCGGCATCATGCTTTGGTCTAACACGCATCCGTCCGGTAATTCTGGTTTCACGTCGGAAACTTTCCCGTAGCTACATCCACCTCCTGGCCAATTACACTCTTTAAACTTGTGACAATTCCACCCTTTATGCACGTTTGTCAAGTGAACGTTTTCGATGACCAAGTTACTGACTGCCATCTCCGGTAATCCGGCAATCACGCCGGCGTATCGCTTAATACCTTCAATGTGTACGTTCTTAAAGTTAATATTCTTTACGATGGGCGTTTCTTCTCTGGAAACCGGACCTACATTCGTGTCTTGCTTCGAATAATACTCGTACAATTCCAGAGCGTATAACGCGTTCCATCCTCGAATGTTTTGAAACGTAATCTGGTCTACGACACCACCTCGACCGCGCATTGTTTTCACTCTCGCGCTCCCCACGCCAAACTTGTTATTTCTACCGTCGAACGTAATATCGGAGAAGATAATGTTCGACACACCTCCGCTCATTTCGCTTCCAACCGACAAGGCGTGACCGCCCAAAATCGTCACGTGTTCCACTCGAATGTTCTTCGAAGGCACGTTTGCTTTCCTGCCGTGGTAATCCTTCCCGGATTTGATCGCCACCGCGTCTTCTTTATCACCGGTAGTAATGAACGAATCTCTTAAGAATGAGTTCGACGTAGAATCAAAAACCACGCCGTTCGTACCCGGTGAATTCGCAGGATTCGAGATGTGGATTCTCGAAACGCTCACTTTGTCGCAATATTGCGGCCGAACCGTAAAATGGGGCGAGTTTGTCAACACGATGTTCTCAATCTTCACGTCCGAGCAGCCGACTAAATGAACTAAATTCGGCACGTGCGCTTTCTTACGCATGGAGGGTGAATACTTCTGGTCCGTCTTACGGTCCCACCAAAAATCACCGTGACCGTTAATCGTACCGCCGCCGGAAATTTCAATGTTCGTTTGATTATAGGCGTGTATAAACGCTCGAAAAATGGGTGTCGGGTCATCCGAAGGTAAAGACGGATGCTCTTTCCAATCGTCGATAGGCCACGAATCGGTCGATTTCACCGCCTCTAGAAAACTTCTCGGACCATCCAAAACAATCTTCACGTTCGATTTCAACTCTAAAGGACCTGTCAACCATCTTCCCGGCGGAAACGCCAACGTCTGCGTTCTTCCTTGCGCTTTCATCGTCAGACTATCCAACGCGTTTTGTATAGTCTCCGTATTTACCGTCATACCATCACCAACTGCTCCAGCTAACGCTACATTCACGCACGACAACACTGGACACTCAAAACTCACTTTCGTCGAATAGGGATGCTTCTCCGTGGCGTGAGAGCTTTCAAACTTATCCCGCGCGAAGTTCGTCTTCATCGAATCCACCACTTGCCTCGCGTGAAAGACTGGATGAAACAAAGCTTTGTGAAATCGACTGTCGCCAAATTCTGAGCTATCGTACTCTTCTTGGTATTCCTCGCGTTCGTCGTTATGAATGTACCCTCTTTCCTCGTGTCCGCGCACCGCAAACACGCCCACGAAGAGAAAAAATCCAAGCACGAAAAGAACAATCATTTTCACGCTTCTGTCCAACACTCGAAACTCTCTCAGTTTGATCGCCATGAAACCCGCGAATCGCTGCGCATGATATTTCAAATGATACGGTATTCTTTGTAAAGGCGTATCTGGCACGTGTGTCAATCGGCGGCCTCGTAAAACCGATGTAGAAGTCGTCGGGAGCTCATCCGGCTTCGCGCTTTGTTTCTTTCGCTCGTGTCTTATCGAGTTCGCTTTCGACGCGAGGTCGTCGAGCTTGGCGGAAAGGACCGCGAGCTTGTCCGAGGTGGAGGACATAAAAAGGAGGAGGAAGAGGAGAAGGAGGCCGACGCGGTTTCAAAGCGCGAGGTGTTGTTCGGTTATATTTGTTCTCGTATGAGTGAAACTTTTCTATGAAGAAATGGAGTTGGTGGTTGGGAAAAGGAAACCACTTGAAAGTGAGCGCGACGAAATAAACGCTATTTCCAATGTGCTCTTTCAATCGGTCACAAGCTATGTATGCATGATTCAACTCACAAAATCTAGTTTCTCTCTACGAATAATAGTCGCTCTTAAACTCCCACGGGCAATTCTTCTCTTTCTCCTCACCGATCGGGTTTTCATCCTTCTTCGCTCGAGAGCGACACGAGTACCCGCCTTCGGCTTTGCTCGCGTCGCAATAGTTCAAGCACGCGGCTAAGCATCGTTTCGGCGCTGGTTTGCCGGTGGCGATGTAATCGAGCCTGTACATGAGCTCTTCCGCGCCGCAGGTGAACTTGGAGCTGTCCACGGATTTGGATAAGGTCCAAGGTTTGTTCGATGGTAACGTGTTTTGCGAGGACGCGATGGATTGCCACGTGGCGTGGCCGAAATCGATGACTCGAGCGCGCACTTTTGGTTTGCCCGTTTTCGGGCACAAGCCGTACGCGAGGAGGAGGGAACTGTCCGTGAATTCGACGAATCGTTGTTTGCGCATGAGTTCGACGATATTTTCGACTTCCGTCTTGAGTAAAGCGGCAAAGATTTTACCGTCCGCGGCTTCCCCTAAGAAGGACCGGGCGTTCAAGACGACGTTCTCAAACACGTCGGAAATTTTGGAGCTCACGCACCTCGCTTCGCGTTTCCAGAAGAACCGGTCGCCACTGGTGATGCCATCGCCGAGACGAAAGTTCTTCACGTCTAAAGAGCAATAGCGACAGACCGAAGCTGGTGCACCACTGACGTCGACGTCCACGATGGAGGCGTTTTGTATGCCCCGCGTGATGTCTTCGATGACGAGAAACTCGAGTTTCTTTTCGGCGACAAAAGAGGACGCGTCTTCCCCGTCGTCCTCCGAGTTGTCGTCACTACTGCTAGTACTACTACTACTCTCACCACTGCGGCACTCGTCCGTATCCGGTTTAACTTTCTTCACCATCGCGACGCCTTTGAATCCAACGAGGTACCCGCCTCTCACGAGCTCGTTCAATCCGTCGCTTTCCTCTTCGTCGTTTTCGTCGTTCTTTACGCTTTCACCTACATCGCACCCTCTCTTAATCTCCGCGACTACCTCCTTAAAAAAACACGTCTCTTGCCTTCTTTCCCCGTTCATTTGTTTCATCAGCGCGTGTTCGCTGGGCACCGGTCGAAACTTTCTCGCTTTCACGCCTTTTCCGAGAAACCCGAACCTCGCCGCATCCGTCGCCGCTTTCAGCGCCAACCTCGTCAATTTTTTACCTCTCGTTTCCTCCCGGCATATCGGCAACGCGTCATCTACCGATTCGCATTTTGCACCGCTACTTTTCTTACACACTAACACGCTCGCATACTCTTCCACTTTTCCATCATTGTCTTCGATCACGTACCGACTCCCGCTTTCGATGAATACCGATTCGCCTTTAAATTTCTCCTCTCGAAACGCTCTCGCGACGTGCGCTTCGTCCGTCTTTATCCGTTTCGGATTGAAACACGCGTGCGCGCGAAACGATCCAATCGAACACTTCAACCGTACTTTTCGAGCGTTTTCGTCCTCGTTACTACTCGCGTACACCGCAATAGCGGCGTTCCCGTTACAGAATTCATCATTGTCATCGTCGTTGACATTTTTCTTCCTCCTCCTCCTCTTCCCATCGTTGTTCTCATCATCGAAAAATCCATCGTCTGTCTCGCGACGGAACATCTCGTCTTCTCTCCGTTCGTACACCAAAACGTCCTCCTCAAAGTCATCGTTGTCCTCGTCGTATCTTTTCGTTACGGTTGTTCTTA